>Ga0255338_1002684_pt1 | contig 24493 bp, 17 predicted proteins | sample MeOH1_35cm_T4_19_FD_203715 | JGI IMG/M metagenome (GOLD analysis project Ga0255338, IMG submission 203715) | Sandy soil microbial communities from University of British Columbia, Vancouver, Canada - MeOH1_35cm_T4_195 | ecosystem: Engineered > Artificial ecosystem > Sand microcosm > Unclassified ...
CGCCGAGCGCCTCGGCCAGGGCTTCGATGTCGTCCAGGCGCTCGCGCAGCGGCGGCAGGCGCAAGGGCAGCACATTCAGCCGGTAATAGAGATCGGCGCGGAACTCGCCGCGCGCCACCATGGCCGGCAGATCGCGGCTGGTGGCGGCGATCACGCGCACATCGACCCGGCGCACCGCATTGCTGCCCAGGGGCTCGAACTCCTGCTCCTGCAGCACGCGCAGCAGCTTGCTCTGCAGGGCCAGCGGCATGTCGCCGATCTCGTCCAGGAACAGCGTGCCGCCGTCGGCCAGCGCGAACTTGCCCTCGCGGCCCTTGCGGTCGGCGCCGGTATAGGCGCCCGGTGCGACGCCGAAGAACTCGGCCTCCAGCAAAGTGTCGGGCACGGCCGCGATATTGATGCTGACCAGGGCGCGGGCGGCGCGCGCCGAGGCGGCATGGATGCCATGGGCCAGCAGCTCCTTGCCGGTGCCGGTCTCGCCCAGCAGCAGCACGGTGGCATCGGTCTGGGCGACGCGGCGCGCCTGGCGCTTGAGCTCCAGCGCGACCGGGCTGCTGCCGATGAAGCTGGCAATCGTGTACTTGGGCCGGCGGTTCCGCACCTGCTCGGCCGCCAGCTGGCGGCGTGCCTCCTCCAGCTCCTGCTGCAGACGGCCGAACTTGGCGATCAGCGGCTGCATCGTCGTCTCCGGATGATCGAGCAGCACCAGGCCCAGGGCGCCGATCACCTCGCCCGCCTCGTTGCGCAACGGCAGGCGGCTGACCAGAAAGGTGCCGGCCTTGTTGCTCAGCAGATCAACGAGGATGGGCTGGCCGCTGTCGATCACCTGGGCCAGCAGGGTGTTGGGCACCACCTCCTCGACCCGGCGGCCGACGAACTCGGCCTCGCTGCCGAAACCCAGGGCCGGCAGGAAGCGCTTGTAGCCCTCGCTGATCCAGACCACCCGGTGCTCGCGGTCCAGCACCATCATGCCCTGGGCCGTCGAAGCCAGTTGCTCGAAGAGGGTGCGCGCGGCCAGGCGCAGCACGCCATCGGCATCGAGCGGGAGTTGGGCGGCAGTCACGGGCAGGGGCGCAGAGGAGAACGAGGTGCACAGGAAAGCCTGCGCAATGTAGCAGCGCCACCGTCTAGCGGGCAGGTCCCTCGGCCCCCTGGACTCCCGCGGCCCGGCCGACCCCGGGTCTGTCCCGATGCCAAGCCGGCCCGGCTTCGTAATTATGTAATCACAAGCGAGCACCCACCCATGGCCAGCCCTCCTCCCCTGCGCGGCAGCTCCATGCACGATGGCGTGGCCGCCCGGCTGCGGGCGATGATCTTCGAGCGCGAGCTGGCGCCGGGCGCCCTGGTCGACGAGAAGGCCCTGGCCGAGCAATGGGCGATCAGCCGCACGCCGCTGCGCGAAGCACTGAAGGTGCTGGTGGCGGAAGGGCTGCTGGAGCTGCTGCCGCGCCAGGGCTGCCGCGTGATCGAGATGCGCGACGAGGACGCCGCCGACCTGTTCCCGGTGATGGCCCTGCTGGAAGGCCGCTGCGCCGCCGAGGCCGCGCGCAAGGCCGGGCCGGCCCAACTGCTGCAACTGCAGCAACTGCACGAGCAGCTGGAGCTGGCCGCCGCCGCCGGCGACCTCGACACCTATTACCGCGTCAACCACCAGTTCCACAGCCTGGTGCAGACCCTGGCGGCGAACCGCTGGCTGGAGCGCGCCACCGGCGATCTGCGCAAGTTCCTGCGCCTGCTGCGCGGCCGCCAGCTCAAGTCGCCCGGCCGGCTCGCGGCCTCGCTGGCCGAGCACCGCCGCCTGCTCGCCGCGCTGCTGGCGGGCGACGCCGCCGCCGCCGAGCGCGAGATGCACCAGCATCTGCTGGCCCAGTTGCAGGCCCTGCAGGCCATGCAAGCCCCCACCGGAGAGCCGTCCCATGCTGACTGAGCTGAAACAGCTGCGCCGCCAGCGTCAGGTCCTGAGCGGCGCGCAGCGCCTGCTGTCGGAACGCGGGGAAGCCAACAGCCTGGCGCTGGCGCGCGAGCTGGTCGACAAGATCGCGGGCCTGGGCGCCGAGGGGCTGGAGACGCTGTTCGAGCAGCTGAGCCGCGATTTCAACCCCGATCCGCCGGCCGTGCTGGCCGCCGCCCAGGCCTATGCGCGCGAGCCCAATGCCCAGCACCTGCTGGCGCTGACGCGCGTCAGCGAGCCGCCGCGCCAGGAGCTGTTCCGGCGCCTGAACCGCGCCCCCGGCGCCACCGGCATGCTGGTGCGGCTGCGCCGCAGCCTGCTCGCCGGCCTGGCCAAGCATCCCGAGTGGCGCTGCGTCGAGGCCGACCTGCTGCACCTCTTCAGCTCCTGGTTCAACCCCGGTTTTCTGCAGATGCGCCAGGTGGACTGGAGCTCGCCGGCCCAGCTGCTGGAGCAGATCATCCGTCACGAGGCGGTGCACGAGATCGACGGCTGGGACGATCTGCGCCGTCGCCTGCAGCCCGACCGCCGCCTGTTCGCCTTCTTCCACCCGCAGCTGCCGGACGAGCCGCTGATCTTCGTCGAGGTGGCCTTGCTGCCGGAGATGCCCGGTGCCATCGCGCCGCTGATCGACAAGAAGGCCCAGGCCATGCCGGCCGACAAGTTCAAGGTCGCCGTGTTCTATTCGATCAGCAACTGCGAGCCCGGCCTGAAAGGCGTGTCGCTGGGCAACTTCCTGATCAAGCGCGTGGCCGAGCATCTGCAGCGCGAGATCCCGCGGCTCAAGACCTTCTGCACGCTCTCGCCGATTCCCGGCTTCGCCGCCTGGCTGCAGCGCGGCAGCGGCGACGACGGGTTGAACGAACTGCCGCCGCTGAAGAAGGCCCAGCTGGAACGCGCCCGCGCCGCCCGCGAGCTGCTGCTGCAGGCCAGCGGCGGCGATCTGGGCCGGCTCAGCCAGGCCGAGACGCTGGCCAAGCTGGACGAGAACGCGCAGCAGGCCCTGCTGCGCCTGGCGGCCGTCTACCTGATCGGCCAGACCGCCACCGCGCAGGGCGACCCGGTGGCGCGCTTCCATCTGGACAACGGCGCCCGGCTGGAGCGGCTGAACCCGCAGGGCAACCACGGCGCCAAGGGCCTGAAGCAAAGCTGCGGCATGATGGTCAACTACCTCTACGACCTCGACAAGATCGAGGGCCACCACGAAGCCTTCACCCAGGGCGAGATCGCCTATTCGCGCGCGGTCGCCGCGCTGCTCTGACACGCAGCCGATCCACATTCATAACAGGCCCCAAGAGGCCACAGGAGACATCTCGATGAAGCAACTGACCCGAAGGGCCGCGCTGGCCCTGCTGAGCGCCGTGGCCGCCGTCACCGCCCAGGCCCAGAGCTGGCCCAGCAAGCCCGTCACCTGGATCGTGCCCTTCCCGGCCGGCGGCGGCACCGACGCCTTCGCGCGCCCGCTGACGGCCGCGCTGTCCAAGCAGACCGGCAAGCAGTTCATCATCGACAACAAGGGCGGCGCCGGCGGCACCGTCGGCGCCACCCTGGCGTCCAAGGCCGCGCCCGACGGCTACACCTTCTTCATGGGCGCGGTCCACCACGCGATCGCCCCCAGCATGTATCCCAAGCTGGAATACAAGCTGGAGGAGGACTTCGTGCCGGTGGCCCTGATCTCCAGCGTGCCCCAGGTCATCGTCGTCAACCCGGGCAAGGTCCCGGCCACCGACCTGAAGGGCCTGCTGGAGTTCATCCGCAAGAATCCCGGCAAGCTCAACTACGGCTCGGCCGGCAACGGCACCTCCCACCACCTGGCCGGCGAGCTCTTCAAGCTGCAGACCAAGACTTTCATCACCCACATCCCCTACCGCGGCGCCGGCCCGGCCCTGCAGGACCTGATCGCCGGCCAGGTCGACATCATGTTCGACGGCCTGGGCTCCAGCGCCAGCCACATCAAGAACGGCCGCATCAAGGCCCTGGCCGTCGCCGCGCCGAAGCGCGCGCCCGGATTCCCCGACCTGCCCACCTCCGTCGAGGGCGGCGTGCCGAGCTACCAGGTCTCGACCTGGTACGGCCTGTGGGCACCCAAGGGCACGCCCAAGGAGCTGGTCGCGGCGATGCAGGCCGAGCTGAAGAAGGCCTTCGCGCAGGACGAGATCAGGACCGCCTGGAACGGCCTGGGCACCGAGGTGCCGAACGTCTACGGCGACGCCTTCGGCAGTTTCGTCAGCAGCGAGATCAAGCGCTGGGCCGAGGTCGTGAGGAGCTCGGGGGCGAAGCTGGATTGACGACAATATGGCCATGAACGCAAACCTGTTCGCCGCGCTGCGCGCGGCCTTCCCCGCCGACCTGGATGCCGTGGCGATCGAGTGCGCCGACGGCGACCGGCTGAGCTACAGCTGGCGCGACATCGAGCGCGCCACCGCGATGCTGGCGAATCTGCTCGTGTCGCTGGAACTGCCGGCCGGCAGCCGCGTCGCGGTACAGACCGAGAAGAGCGTCGAGGCGCTGATGCTCTACCTGGCCGTGCTGCGCGCCGGCTACGTCTACCTGCCGCTGAACACCGCCTACCAGGCCGCCGAGATCGAGTACTTCATCGGCAATGCCGAGCCGGCCGTCGTGGTCTGCGCCGGCAAGAACTTCGGCTGGGTCAGCAAGATCGCCTTCCAGGCCGGCACCCAGAACGTCTTCACGCTCAACGAGGACCGCAGCGGCACCCTGCTGGACCGCGCCGCGGCGATGAGCGACCAGCACGAGATTGCCCCCAAGCGCGCCGACGAGCTGGCCGCCATCCTCTACACCAGTGGCACCACCGGGCGCAGCAAGGGCGCGATGCTGAGCCACGGCAATATGCTCAGCAACGCCCAGACGCTGAAGGACTTCTGGGGCTGGCAGGCCGGCGACGTGCTGATCCACGCCCTGCCGATCTTCCATGTGCACGGCCTGTTCGTCGCCTCGCACGGCGCGCTGCTGAACGGCAGCAAGATGATCTGGTTCGCCAAGTTCGATCCCAAGGCCGTGATCGCGCGCTTCGCCGAGGCCACGCTGTTCATGGGCGTGCCCACGCTCTACGTGCGCATGCTGGCCGAGCCGACGCTGACGCGCGCGGCCTGCGCCCATATGCGGCTGTTCATCAGCGGCTCCGCACCGCTGCTGATCGAGACCTTCAAGGACTGGCAGCAGCGCACCGGCCACACCATCCTCGAGCGCTACGGCATGAGCGAGACCATCATGCTGACCTCCAACCCCTACCAGGGCGAGGACCGCGAGCCCGACCAGGGCCGGCGCGGTGGCACCGTGGGCTTCGCCCTGCCCGGCGTGCTGGTGCGCGTGCAGGACGACCAAGGCGCGCCCTGCCCGGTCGGCGAGATCGGCAATATCGAGGTCAAGGGCCCCAATGTGTTTGCCGGCTACTGGCGCATGCCCGAGAAGACCAAGGAAGAGTTCAGCGCGGACGGCTGGTTCAAGACCGGCGACGTCGGCAAGGTCGATGCGCGCGGCTACTTCACCATCGTCGGTCGCAGCAAGGACCTGATCATCTCGGGCGGCTACAACGTCTACCCGGCCGAGATCGAGGGCTATATCAACGAGATGGCCGGCGTGGCCGAATCGGCCGTGATCGGCGTGCCGCATCCGGACTTCGGCGAGGCCGTGGTGGCGGTCATCGTGGCCAAGCCGGGCGCCCAACTGGACGGCGCGGCCATCATCGCGGCACTGAAGGGCCAGATCGCCAACTTCAAGGTGCCCAAGCAGGTCTTCGTCGTGCCCGAGCTGCCGCGCAACACCATGGGCAAGGTGCAGAAAAAGCTGCTGCGCGAGCAGCACCAGCAACTGTTCGCCTGAGCATGGACCGCAGCAGCAACAACACCCCCGGCGCCCTCAACGAGGTCTGCCAGCGCTGCGGCCAGCCCTTCCATTGCGGGGTCGACGATCCCGCGGGCTGCGCCTGCTGCGACCTGACGCTCACGCCGGAACTGACGGCCCGGCTGCGCCAGACCTACCAGCGCTGCCTGTGCCTGGCCTGCCTCAAGGCCCTGCAGCAGGGGGCAGATTTCACGCTGGCGCCGATATCAGCAGCCCGCCGACCCTGAACCTGGATGGGCTGTTGCGCCGGCGCGCCAAGTCTGCCCTGGCGCCCTCAGGAATTGCAGCAGAATGCGAGCGCCTCCTCCGGGAGGCGTTTTCTTTGGCAGTTCATTACACGAGCATTGAGGAGGATCTCACATGAACAAGAAGATGATGGCACTGGCCCTGGCGGCCGTCCTGAGCGCACCGGCCCTCGCCGGCGATTTCTATGCCGGCGCCGACGTCGGCCGCACCCGCATCAACGCCGATGGCGTCACCGCCACGGCCACCGGCGGCAGCCTGTATGGCGGCTACCAGCTGAACAGCAACGTCGCCTTCGAAGCCGGCTATCGCGGCCTGGGCAGCTCCACCGAGACCATCTCGGGCGTGCGCGTCAAGATCGAAGGCTCGGCCTGGCAGGCTTCGGCCCTGTTCTCGGCTCCGCTGTCCAACGAGTTCAGCGTGTTCGGCCGCCTGGGCGTGAACCGCGTTGAAGCCAAGGCCTCCAGCGCCGGCGTCAGCGCCAAGGAACACGACACCAAGGGTCTGTTCGGCTTCGGCGCCCGCTATGCCGTCAGCAAGGAAATCGGCCTGCGCGCCGAGTTCCAGAAGCCCGACAGCGACGTCAAGGTCTTCTCGATCGGCGCCGACTACCGCTTCTGATCAGGTTTCGACCCAGCTCGCCCCGGGATCAGGCAAGGCCTGCCCCCCGGGGCTTTTTTTGCGCCGGCGCAGAGCCGGACCGCAGCCGCGGCGGCAAGGCAGCCCGCCGGGGACCGACAATAGCCCCACCATGAGCTGGGCCCCCCTTCGCGACACCCCCCGTTCAGCACTTGGCCGGCTGCTGAGCACCCCGGCCCGCAACCTGCTGCGCGAACGGCTCTACACCACCGGTCCCTTCGTGGCCCTGGGCCTGGTGCTGCTCCTGCTCTGGGGCATCGTGGCCTGGTTTTCCATCGTCTACCCGCGACAGCTGGAGGCGGAGTACCAGCGCGAACTGGGTGCCCAGACGCTCAGCGCCGCCACCCAGGCCGAATCGGTGCTGCGCGACGCCGAGAGCAATCTGCGCACCGTGGATCTGTGGCTGCTGACGCGCGGCCAGCGCGATCCGCTCAGCGACGCCTCCCTGATCCAGCTGGCCGAGACCCTGCGCGACAGCTCGCGCGGCCTGGTCGACGTGATGCTGGGCACGCCGGACGGACAGCTCTACCGCCTGCCGGCCCAGCCCGGCCGGCCCTTCAGCGTGCAGGCGCAGGCGGATTTCGTCGGCCTGCTGGCCAGCGCCGAATCGGAGGGCCTGGTGCTGGGGGCGCCGCTGCGGCTGCGCGAGGGCGGGCGCTACTACCTGCCGCTGGCCATGCGCATGAGCGCGCCGACCGGGCCGCTGAGCCTGGTGGTGGCGGTGGTGGATCTGGACCGCCTGGCCGCCCTGCTGCAGCCCTATGTGCGCCCCGACGATGGCGCGCTGGCCCTGCTGCGCGGCGACGGCCTGGGCCTGCTGCGCATTCCTCGCCTGGACGGCTATATGGGGCGCCAGCTCTTCGCCGAGATGCCCGAGCGTCGGGCGGCCCTGTCGGCGGCCTCCGGCGCCTTGGTCACCAGCGGTGCGGCCACCGATGGCCACTCGCGCCTGGCCCGTTTCGAGACCCTGCCCCACTTCAACGTCAAGCTGATCCTGGCCCAGGGGCTGGACGCCGCCCTCGGCCACCACGCCAAGCAGCGCCGCCTGGTGCTGCTGCTGAGCAGCGGCATCACCGGGGTGGCGCTGCTGATCACACTGGCGCTGACCCGCATGCAGCGCCAGCGGCGCGAGCGCGACGCCACCCTGCTGGCCAGCAGCGACGCCTCGCCGCTGGGCCTGTTCCGCTGCGACGCCAAGGGCCGCCTGACCTACGCCAACGACACCTATCTGCGCCTGCACGGCCTGACGGCCACGCAGCAGGCCTGGGGCTGGCTGGAGATGCTGCCCGAGGACCAGCGCGACGAGGCGCGCACCCAGTGGCAGGAGAGCATCGCGCGCGGCGACGCCGTCAACGTGACGCGCCAGATGCGCCGGCCCGACGGGCAGCTGCGCCTGTTCACCGTGCGCACCGCCCCACTGCGCATCGCCGGCCGGGTGGTGGGCGCGGCCGGCACGCTCGACGACGTCACCGAGCGCGAGGCGCAGCGCCGCGCCGAGAGCACCCTGAGCGCCATCTTCGACGGCACGCCGGACTATGTCTGCCGTTTCGACCCCCAGGGCCATCTGCTCTATCTGAACCCGGCCGGGCGCCAGCGCCTGGGCCTGGCCGCCGAGGCCTCGCTGCAGGGCATGGACTACCAGCGCTTCTTCATGGACAGCCGCCCCAGCTTCATGGACACCATTCCCGAGGAGGCGCTGGAGCGCGGCCACTGGCTGGGCCGCAGCTGCCTGCTGGATGCGCAGGGCCTGGAGGTGCCGGTGGCCAGCACGCTGCTGATACACCGCGACGCGCGTGGCCAGGTCGAGACCGTTTCGGTGCTGCTGCGCGATATCTCGGCCCAGGTCCAGGCCCAGCGCGAGCGCGAGCGCAGCGAGGCCATGCTCAAGGCCGTGGCCGAGGCGGCCACCACCATGATCTCGGTGCTGGACCTGGAGGAACGCTTCCTGTTCTTCAACCGCGCCTTCGCCGAGCATTTCCATATCGACCGGCGCGAAGACTGGCTGGGCCGCCCGGTGCACGAACTGCTTGGCGAGGCGGGCTACGAGCAGAGCCGCCCCCTGATCCAGGCCGCGCTGGCCGGCGGCACGGCCAAGACCGAGAAGGTCTACCGCGACAACCAGGCGACGCCCATCATCATCGAGCTCGACTATGCGCCGCTGCGGCGCGACAGCGGGGAGATCGCCGGCACCATCGGCATCGGCCGCGACATCACCGAGATCAAGCAGGAGCAGACCCGGCTGCGCAAGGCCTCCCAGACCGACCCGCTGACCCAGCTGCTCAACCGCAGCGGCTTCGCCCAGCGCGCCGAGGAACAGCTCGCCCAGGCCCGCCAGCACAACCACCTGCTGACCCTGCTCTACCTCGACCTGGATCGTTTCAAGCCGGTCAACGACCAGTACGGCCACCCGGTCGGCGACGCGCTGCTGAAGGCCGTGGCCGGACGCCTGCGCCACACGCTGCGGCCGCAGGACCTGGTGGCGCGGCTGGGCGGGGACGAGTTCGCCGTGCTGCTGCCGGCATTGCCGGCGGCCGGCGATGCCGCGGTGGTGGCGGCCAAGCTGGTGCGCGCGATCGCCCAGTCCTTCCACATCGACAAACAGCAGATCAGCGTCGGCGTCAGCGTCGGCTATTGCGTGGCCGCGGGTGGCTCGGCCGATCTGGACCGCATGGTGGCGCTGGCCGACGCCAAGCTCTACGAGGCCAAGCGGGCCGGCCGCGGCGTCTACCGCGGCGAGGTGCTGGACGATGACGACGACAGCGCGCGCGCCGGCTGAAGCCGCTAGGCCAGGGCCGGCGCGCTCCTGATGCGCGCCAGGGCCAGTTGCAGCACCCGGGCATCGCTGCTGGCGCGATGGCGCGAAAGCCGCTGCTCCTGGCGCACCTGGCTGGTGATCTGGTGCCAGCGCTGCGCCTCCTGCTCCGACAGCAGGGTGCGCAGGTCCTGCAGTTGGAAGCCGGGCTGCAGTTCGGCGGCATCGAAAAGCAGGGCCAGCCAGCTGTAGTCCTGGGCCCAGCCATCGCAGTAGACGGTCTGCCCCTGCAGGCGCCGGTTCAGCTCGCCGGCCACCCAGGCCGGCGGCTTGCCGCAGCTCAGCAGGCGCTCGCGGCTGATGCCGTGCAGGGCCTCGGCGCCCTGATCCCAATGCCGCCATTCGGGCTGCGGCCGTATCAGGCAGCAGAAGGCCTGGCCCTCGGGCTCGACGAAGCCGATCTCGATGGGATAGCTGCCGCGGCCGAAACCGGAAGCCTCGACATCGAGCATGGTGGGCAATTGCATGAGGGCGGAGCATGCATGGCCGGGCCGGAAGATGCAAGCACCGGCCCCGCCCGCCGGGCGCTGCTCGCCGGGGCCGGTGCAAGACCTGGCCCCGGCGTGCGCCGTCGCTATTGCGGCGGCCGTCCGGGCCCCTGGCTGCCCTGGGCGCGCGCCGACAGATAGGCGTACAGATCCGCGATATGGGCGCTCACCAGGGGCTCGCCCTGCCAGGCCGGCATCGTCAGGGCGCCGTCCTTGCGCTGCACCACCTCCTCGATCAGGGCCTCGCCGCTGCGCTGCCCCGCCGGCAGATTCCAGTCATAGCGCTGCAGCACCAGGCCGACAAAGCGGTGCGCACCCATCTCCCGCACGCGGGGCAGCAGATCGGGGGCGTCCGCCGTGCCGGTCGCCGCGGGGCCGTGGCAGCGTGCGCATTTGTCCTGGAAGACCCGCCAGCCGGCATAGACCGAGCCGGGCGGCTTGGCGCGCTGAGCGGCCAGTTCCTTGGCCGGCTGGGTGTTCTGCAGCTCCACCGCGCAGGCCCCCAGCAGCAGGGCCGGCAGCAGCAGCGCGGCCAGTCCCGGCACGCGGCGCCGCGCGGCGGCCCCGGCCTTGCTGCTTGAAGTAGTTCTTGCCATCGTCGTCACCTCCAGACTGCGTGATTCGCCCCGGCCGATGCTGGCACCGCCGCGGCACGCACCGCCCCAGGCCGCGCGCGCTGCCGCCGATTCTGGCGGCCACCCCGGGCGCGCGGCTTGAGATGGGTCAAGCCCGGCCGGACACCCTAAATTGAAGTCCACCATGCCCACAAGGTGGAACTTTTGGGCGATGGCCCGAACATAGCTTGAAACCGTCGGTCGAAGCCTCGCAAAGTGCCCGCCTCGTCAACGAAGAGTACCGCCCGATGACCCCACAGACATCAGAGCGGGTCCAGGCGGCCTTGGCTCCATTCGTCTTTGCATTGCGCAAGCGCCAGCCTCTCCCCGCGACAGCACGCACGGCTCTTTCACGAGCCTCTGCGGCGCCGGCGAGCGCTGGCACGAGGCGAACTGAGGCAGCCCGCTCGGCGCGGCGTACCATCCGCGCCACCACAGAGAAGAAGGCAGAAAAGGGAGAGGACCCGTCATGGAATCGCGCTCTTGGCTGAAGACCGTCTCGCTGACAACCGTCCTGCTTCAAGGGCTGCTGGCCCTGCACGCGGCCGCGGCAGACGTCCCCCCACCCGAATCCAAGCCGCAGGTGATCGCGCTGATCGCCACGATCGGCGACCAGCTGACCGTCGCGCGCAAGCGCTCGGCCCGCGCCAGCCATGTCGAGGCCTATACCCGGCGTGCCGTGCCGATCGACAGCCAGGAACTCAACTACGCCGTGCTGCGCGGTCTCGACAACGCGCTGGCGCTGGATGAGCCGACCTCGCGCCGCGTCATGCTGCGCTGGCGCGCCAACGAGGCGCTGAGCGAGCAGCTGAAGAGCGCCGACATCAAGGACCGCGACGCGCTGATGCTGGAGGCCCTGCGCGAGCAGCTGCGCCAGATGCCACAGCGCGCCGAATGGGATCGCATCGAGGCCATCATGCCGCGCTACTCCTGGGTCGAGCAGGACGGCCTGCCGCGCCGCATCGGCGGCGTCGGCATCTATGTGCAGCCGCAGGGCAACCCCTGGCCCGTCTTCGACGAAGACGGCGTCGAGCGCACCAAGGAATATGAGGCCGACAAATACCAGACCGTCAACCCGCGCACCGGCGAGCGCGGCAAGGACTCGAACTTCGTCGCGCCCTTCGTCTATCTCGACCGCGTCACGCTGGACGCCCGCAGCCTGGAGGTACTGGCGCGCAAGTCGCAGTTCAGCAACGCCAAGTACAGCGACCCCAAGTCCGCCTCCGCCAACCTGTCGGATCAGATTTCTCCGGACGAGGTCATTGCCCACCTGAGCGCGCTGGTCGAGCGCGCCGCCTACCAGTCGGTGCGCGGCAAGGCGGAGGTGGAGGTCGGGCCGCTCAGGCCGCTGCCGGCGGAGGGGACGGCCAAGCCCTGACGGGCGGGCTCGGCCGAGCCCCGCAGCTCAGCCGCACTGCCCGACATAGCCGCAGGCGGTGCAGAAATCGCAGCCATCCTTGTGGATCAGGGTGGTGTTGCCGCATTCCGGGCAGGGCCTGCCGGCCATGGCCGGCAGGGTCGCGCCGGGCTCCGCCGCCTTGGCCTCGGGGGCCTGCAGCAGGCCCATCTGCACCAGGGGCTGGCCCTGCTCGTCCAGCACGCCCAGCATCGCATAGCGGTGGATGATGAGCCGGGCCACATAGGCCACGGTCGAGGGCCAGACCTGCTGGCGGCGCTGCTCGCCGGCCAGACTGGGCACCGGTGCCATGAAATGCGCCAGCGGTTCGCCGACGTTCAAGAGCTTCCTCAGCTTCATGCCGATCCAGGCCGGGTCCAGCACCCGCATGTCCAGCGACAGCGCGCGCGCCAGGCCGTCCAGGGCCTTCGGGTAGTTGCCGGAGAAGCCCAGGGCGCAGGGCCGCGTGATGTGGCCGCCCTCGGGGGTGGGCAGGCTGACCTCCTTCAGGGTCACGGTGAACTGTTCGCCGGTGGCCGGGTTGTCGACGTCGACCGCCCAGGCCAGCGTGCCGGAGACCGTGGTGCGCGGCTCCTCGATGCTGAACATCGCATCCATCACCGGGGTCGGCCCGCCCTCCTGCAGCGCGCCGAGCTGCTCACAGCGCCAGCGGATCACCGCGGCGGTGGCCGCCACGACGCCGGGGAACAGGCGCGGCTCGCCGCCCGGGGGCATGGGCATCTCGAAGGCGCGCTCCTCGGCCACCGTGGCCAGCGCGTCGAGCTTGAGGCGCAGCCAGGCGGCGTCGTTGGCGCGCAGATCCATCGACAGGGTCTTGGCCAGCGCCGACAGGCCGCGCGGCTGCTCGGCGCCGTTGACCCAGACCTCGAAGGGCAGATTCTTGCCGAACAGGCCGGCATCCGGCCCCTCGGCCGGCAGCTCGCCGACGAACAGCGCGAAGTCGCCATGCGGGTGCCGGATCATGTAGCTCCAGGCCGGATTGCCGCCGGGCAGCTCGGGCCGGCTGGGCCAGCGCAGCGAGGCCAGCACGGCCTTGGGCAGGCGGGTCAGCAGCAGGCGGGCGTTGCTGTCGGTCTGCAGCGGCTCGACCTTCAGCGCCGGCTGCTGTTGCTGAGGCTCGACGCTCAGCACCGAGCCCAGCACGCTGTTGGGCCGGTAGGTGGCCAGGCCCTTGAGCCCACTCTTCCAGGCCTGGGTGTAGAGGTCCTGGAAGTCGGCATAGGGATAGTCGGCCGGCACATTGACGGTCTTGGAGATCGAGGTGTCGATATAGGGCGCCACCGCCGCCACCATCGCCGCATGGTCGGCCGCGCTCAGCTCCAGCGCGGTGACGAAGGCCGGGCTCAGCGCCGCCTGGGCGCCGAACATGTGGCGGTACAGGCGCCAGGCATGGTCCTCGACCTGGTATTCCTTGAAACCGCCGCCCTCGGCCTGGCCGATGCGCTTCTTGCGCGTATAGGCCCAGCTGAAGGCCGGCTCGATGCCGTTGCTGGCGTTGTCGGCGAAGGCCAGGCTGATGGTGCCGGTCGGCGCGATCGACAAGAGGTGCGAGTTGCGCAGGCCCTGGGCGCGGATCTTGTCCTTCAGCGCCTGCGGCAGGCGCGAGGCGAAGTTGCCGCCGGACAGGTAGAGATCGGCATTGAAGAGCGGGAAGGCGCCCTTCTCGGCCGCCAGGTCGCTGGAGGCGGCATAGGCGGCGTCGCGCATGATCTCGCTGATGCGGCGTGCCTGGGCGCGCGCCGGCTCGCTGTCGTAGCGCAGATTGAGCATCACCAGGGTGTCGCCCAGGCCGGTGAAGCCGAGGCCGACGCGGCGCTTGTTGCGCGCCTCCTGGGCCTGGGCCGGCAGCGGCCAGGGCGTCATGTCCAGCACGTTGTCCAGCATGCGGGTCGCGACCTTGCAGACCTCGGCAAAGCCCTCCTCGTCGAAGCTGGCGCCCTCGCCGAAGGGCTCGCGCACGAACAGCGCCAGATTCACCGAGCCCAGGCAGCAGCAGCCATAGGGCGGCAGCGGCTGCTCGGCGCAGGGGTTGGTGGCCTCGATGCTCTCGCAGTAGTAGAGGTTGTTGTCGTTGTTGATGCGGTCCAGGAACAGCACGCCGGGCTCGGCATGGTCATAGGTGCTGCGCATCACCTGGTCCCACAGCGCCCGCGCCGGCAGCCGGCGATAGACCCACAGGCCGTCGGCGCGCTGATAGGCCCCCGCCTCGCGCTGCGCCTCGCCGGGCTCGGCCTTGTGCGTGAGCTCGATCAGGTCGTCGGCCAGCACCGCCTCCATGAAGGCATCGGTCACGCCCACCGAGATGTTGAAGTTGCGCAGATCACCCTGGTCCTTGGCGTGGATGAATTCCTCGATGTCCGGATGGTCGCAACGCAGCACGCCCATTTGCGCGCCGCGCCGCGCGCCGGCGCTCTCCACGGTCTCGCAGCTGCGGTCGAACACCCGCATATAGCTGACCGGACCCGAGGCATGGCTGCGCGTGGAGCCCACCCAGGCGCCCTTGGGGCGGATGCGGCTGAAGTCGTAGCCGACGCCGCCGCCACGGCGCATGGTCTCGGCCGCCTCGGTCAGCGCGGTGTAGATGCCGGGGTTGCCGTCCTCCACGGTGGCGATCGAGTCGCCCACCGGCTGGACAAAGCAGTTGATCAGGGTGGCGGCCAGGTCGGTGCCGGCGGCCGAGAGGATGCGGCCGGCCGGGATGAAGCCGCGCCGCTGCGCGTCCAGGAAGCGCGCCGCCCAATGCTCGCGCTGCGCCGGCTGCTCGGCCTCGGCCAGGGCGCGCGCCACGCGCAGGCGCAGCTCGTCCAGGCTCTTCTCCTCGCCCTTCGCATATTTCTCCAGCAGCACCTCGGCGCTGATGTCCTGGGCCGGCAAGGTGGCCGGGGCTGCCAGCAGGGTCGGGGCGATGGGGGACGAGGACATGGGGGGCTTCTCCGTGAAATCTTGGTCGGCGATCTTCGGGCCATCTTAGACAGCGCGCCTTGATCCTGCTCACCGGGCATGCCCCTGCTTGACGCGGCCACAAGGCCTTTACGGCATTGAAATAGTTAGCGATTACTCTCAATGAAATCAAATCATCAAGCCAATTTCAGGCCTGATCTCAAGAAGGGTGCCCGCCATGAGCCGGCCAGCGCCGCCTCGGTCACCGCTGGTCGTACCCGGCGGCATGTGCGCGAAATATTTGAAACAAAGCCGGCCGATGATGGAAACCACATTGATACCAGCTCGCACGACAGTGGCCCCATCGTCCCAGGAGCCCGCCATGCAGCAAGAAATCGCCGCCCCCTCGTTCTGGCCCGCCTGCGAGCGCCTGCTGGCGCCGCAGATCGACGCCCGCCTGCAGAAGCAGGAGGCGCTGCAGCGCGCCGAGCAGCGCGCCCAGGCGCGCATCCGCGAGTTCTGCTTCATCGACACCCGCCCGGCCCTGATCCGCAGCGAGGCTTTTGCCGAGGATCTGCAGGAGTCGCAGCCGCCCATCGCCGTCGACGCCGGGCTGGCGCGCACCCTGATGCGGGGTTTGGCCGGTGTTGCCGGCGGCCGCCGCGCGCTGGCATGATGCTGGCTTTTGCCACCACCGCCCCTGCCGAGCCCGAGATGAGCGCCGTGCCCTCCCTGCTGCTGGTCGACGACGAAACCGAGCTGCGCGAGCTGCTGGCCGAGTACTTCACCCGCCAGGGCTTTGCGGTGCGCCAGGCCGCCGATGCCGCGCAGGCCCGCCAGCTGCTGGCCGAGGCGCGCCCCGAGCTGGCCCTGCTGGACCTGAACATGCCGGGCGAGAACGGCCTGTCGCTGGCGCGCTGGCTGCGCGAGGCGCATCCGCAGGTGGCCATCCTGATGCTGACCACGGCCAGCGACGCGGTCGACCGCGTCGTCGGCCTGGAGCTGGGGGCCGACGACTACGTGGCCAAGCCCTTCGACCTGCGCGAGTTGCTGGCGCGGGTGCGCGCCGTGCTGCGCCGCACCCAGGCGGCGGCGCCGGAAGGCAGCATGCCCGCCGGCGCCGCGGCCAGCCCCGCCGCCAACATCCCGCCCAGCCGCCGCGTCGCCTTCGGCGCCTGCGCGCTGGATCTGGACGAACGCAAGCTCTGGGACGAGCAGGGCCGGGAAATCGCCATCACGGCCGCCGAGTTCGACCTGCTGGCCCTGTTCGCCCGCCACCCCAACCGCCCGCTGAACCGCGACCAGATCATGGAGCAGGCCCATAACCGCGGCTGGGACGTGTTCGACCGCTCGATCGACCTGCGCATCATGCGGCTGCGCCGCAAGGTCGAGCGCAACCCCGACAAGCCCGAGGTCCTGAAGACCGTGCGCAATGTCGGCTATGTCTTCGTGTCCGCCTGATGCGCAATGACAGCACTTGATGGCGGCTGATCCCGCCCTGCAGCAGCTGGCGGCCACGCGCCGTCTGATGGCCTGGTTCATCGCACCCATGGCCCTGCTGCTGCTCGTGCTCAGCAGCCTTCAATACCAGCAGCGCATGGCCGAGGCCGAGGCCGCGCTGCAGCGCGCGGCCCAGCAGCACGCCCAGGACCTGCAGCTGCTGGCAAGACCGGCGATGGACCATGTGCAGGACCTGCGCCGCCTGATGGAGTCGACCTGGGAGGCACCGCCCGACCCCGGTCCGGCCCTGGCCCAGGCCCTCAAGCCCCAGCTGCGCAACGGCCGCCCCGATGGCGTCGCGATCGAGAGCGACGCCCCCGGCGAGGGCCGGCAATGGGGCCAGGTCTGGTGGTCGGCGCCCGACGGCCGCCCCTTCGATCCGCTGTGGCTGCGCCGCGCCGCCCTCTTCGTCACCCAGGCCCGCGTCGTGCACGCGCGCGCGCCCGGCTTCGAGGCCACCTGGTTCGCCGGCATCGACGTCAACACCTCCTTCGGCTACCCCTGGGTCTCGATCGACAGCATCCTGCAAAGCCTGGCCCTGCCCAGCATGCACGACCTGACCCCGCTGCGCGTGCTGGCCTCGCAGCGCACGCGCGCCAGGCTGGCACGCGAGCCCAGCGACTCGTACTGGGGCCCGCCCTATACCAGCCAGCTGGCCGGCCATCTGGTGGTCTCGCACACGGCGCCGGTCTATGCCGGCGGCGAGCTGGTCGGCGAGGTCTCGCTCGATTTCCGCCTCGACGGCCTGCAGGCCAGCGTCGCCAGCTGGGCCAAGCCCGGCGAGCGGGCCTGGATCATCGACCAGCGCAACCAGGTGCTGGCGGATTCGCAGCTGGCCTTGCAAGGCCCCAGCGGCCCGGGCCACGGCGACCAGCGCCTGAAGAGCGACTGGCGCGAGCGCGCCCCCCGCGACCTGGGCGATGCCGAGCTGCAGGCCGCGCTGCAGCCCGATGGCCGCGTCGTGCAGGCCGGCGGCTGGGTGCTGGTGGCGGCCGGCCAGCCGGGCTCGCCCTGGCGCTATGTCTCGGCCACGCCGCTGGCCGAGCTGCGCCTGCGCATCCTGCCCAGCCTGCTGCCCAATGCGGCCCTGGCCGGCGCGCTGCTCGCCAGCCTGCTGGTCGGCCAGTGGCTGCTGGCGCGGCATTTCGTCAAGCCGGCCACGCGGCTGCTGGCCTATCTGCGCGAGCTCTCCGGCGACCACCATGCACCGGCCCCGCGCCTGGGTCCGCGCTGGCAGCCCTGGGCCGACAGCCTGGCCGAGACCTTCCGCCGCCAGCACGAGCTGACCCGGCGCGAGCGGCTCTCGGAGGCGCGCAAGTCAGCCATCCTCGACCATGCGCTGGAAGCCATGGTCTCAACCGACGAGCAGGGCCGCATCGTCGAATTCAATCCGGCCGCCGAAGCCATGTTCGGCCGCCGCCTGGCCGAGGTCAGCGGGCAGGACGTCGCCGAGCTCATCATCCCGCCGCGCTACCGCGCCCAGCACCGCGCCGGCCTGCAGCGCCTGCGCCAGCCCGGCGCGAGCGGCCAGATGCTGGGCCGGCGCCTGGAGATGCAGGCGCTGCGCCGCGACGGCAGCGAGTTCGCGGTCGAGATGGTGCTGTGGCGCAGCGAGCTGGAGGGCTCGGTCAACTACACGGCCTCACTGGTCGACGTCTCGGAGCGCCAGCTGGCGCGCCAGGAGATCGAGCGCCAGCGCGAGTCGCTGCGCCAGACCGAGAAGCTCAGCGCGATGGGCAGCCTGCTGGCCGGCGTGGCCCACGAGCTGAACAACCCGCTGGCCATCGTGATGGGGCGCGCCAATCTGCTGGAGGACAAGCTGGCCGGCAGCGCGCTGCAGGCCGATGCCCAGCGCATCCGCGAGGCGGCCGAGCGCTGCGGCCGCATCGTGCGCACCTTCCTCAACATGGCGCGCGCCCGGCCGCCGCGGCGCGCCCCGGTCGCGCTCAACGACATCGTGCGCGCCGCCGCCGACATGCTGGGCTACACGCTGCGCAGCCACAGCATCGCGCTGGAGCTGAACCTGGACCCCGCCCTGCCCCTGCTGATGGGCGACGCCGACCAGCTCGGCCAGGTGCTGCTCAACCTGCTGGTCAACGCCCAGCATGCGCTGGCCGACCGCGAGGATGCGCGCCGCATCGTGATCGCCACCGGGGTCGAGACGCGACGCGAGGGCCACGGTTCGCGCGAGCCGCGCATCTGGCTGCGGGTGAGTGACAACGGCCCGGGCGTGCCGCCTGAGGTGCGCGAGCGCCTGTTCCAGCCCTTCTTCACCACCAAGGCCGAAGGCCTGGGCACCGGCATGGGCCTGTCGGTCTCGCGCTCGCTGCTGCGCGAGCATGGCGGCGATCTGATCCTGGAAAACGGCGCGCCCGGCAGCGGCGCCAGCTTCCGCCTGAGCCTGCCGATCAGCGGCGTGCCGGACGCCGACGCGACCGCCAGCCGCCCCGCCGCACCCGAGCCGGCGCCGCTGCGCCTGCTGGTGGTGGACGACGAGCCCGAGCTGGCCGCGCTGATGCGCGAGACCCTGGAGGGCGCCGGCTACGAGGTCGCCACCGCCGAGAGCGGGGCGGTGGCCCTGGCCCTGCTGATGGAGGCGCGCTTCGACGCCATCGTCAGCGACCTGCGCATGCCCGAGGTCGACGGCGCCGAGCTGTGGCGCGCCGTCCAGGCCCTGCTGCCGGAACTGGCCACGCGCATGCTCTTCGTCACCGGCGACATCCTGTCGCCGGCGGCCGCCGAGTTCCTGAAGGAATGCGGCTGCCCGGCGCTGGAGAAGCCCTTCCAACCCCAGGATCTGCTGGACGCCGTGCGGCGGCTGGAGCCCCATGATGACGCCTGAGCCCGGTCTTGCCCCCGCCCTGCATGCCAGCAGCGCCGCCCGGTTGGTGCAGCGCTACCACCGCCTGCTGTGGCTGATCAGCCTGCCGCTGCTGCTGCTGGTGGCCCTGCTGGGCCTGGGCCAGGGCCGCGCCGCGCACCGCAACGCGGTAGCCGAGCTGGAGCGCGGCGCGGCCGCGCAGCGCGCCGCCCTGCAGGCCCTGGCGCGCGGCGCCGAGGAGCATGTGCTGGATCTGCGCCGCTTCGCCGAGCGCGAGCTGATCACCCCGGCGCGCGCGCCCGACGCCCTGCTGGCCGATGCGCTGCGCCAGGAACCCGCGGCGGGTGCCCATGGCTACACCCTGGACGAGCTGCCGCAGCTGCTGCAGCCGGGCCTGGCCCAGCTGCTGTGGCCCTTCGACCAGCGCCCCGATGCGTCCGTGCTGTGGCGGCTGCAGGCCTTCGCCGCGCTGGCCGAGCAGGCCCACAACCGCCAGGCCGACCTGGCCCGCTCCTATTACCTGGCCTGGCCCCTGCGCCATGCCCTGCTCTATCCCTGGCTGCCCAGCCGCCAGGTGGCGCGCGGCCTGGGCCGCCAGGGCCTGCGCCCGACCCTGGAGGCCTGGTATGGCCGGCCGGAATTCCAGGCCGCCGGCCCAGTTGCCAACACGGCCCAGCGCGCCTTCTGGCGCTGGCAGCCGGGCGAGGCCGTGCTGGTGCATGGGGCCCCGGTCTACGCCGGCGAGGTCTTCCGCGGCCTGGTCGCAACCGAGCTGAAGCTTGAGGGCCTGAACCGCGCCGCCGGCGAGGCCGCGCCGCGCGCGGCCAGTTGGTGGCTGTTGGGCGAGCAGGGCGAGCTGCTGACCCAGGGCGGCGGCACGGCGGCCCTGCCCTCGGCCGAGGCACAGGCGCGCGCCCGCGAGACGCCAGGCGAGGCCATCGCCGACGGCGAGCAGCGCCTGCTGGCCCTGCCGCTGCAAAGCGCGCCCTGGACCCTGGTGGTGGCCCAGTCCGAGGCCAGCCTGCTGGCCCAGATCGCCCCCGAGCTCCTGCCCTTCGGCCTGATCGCCGCCGGCCTGCTGGCCCTGATCCTGATGGGGCAGTGGATGCTGCGCCGGCGCGTCATCGAGCCGGCGCTGGCGGTGATGCGCTACCTGTCGGAGAAGTCGCGCGACGCCCAGGCCCCCGAGCCGCGCCTGAACCCGCGCTGGCAGCCCTGGGTCCAGGTGGTCAGCGCCACCTTCGCGGCCCAGCACGAGGCGCGCGAACGCGAGCGCGCCAGCGAGGCCACCAAGTCCGCCATCGTCGACCATGCGCTGGCCGCCATCATCACCACCGACGAGCTGGGCTGCGTGGCCGAATGGAACCCCGCCGCCACGCTGATGTTCGGCCATGGGCGCGATGCGGTGCTGGGCCGGCCGGTGGGCGAGCTCATCATCCCCGAGCGCCTGCGCGCCGCCCACGACAAGGGCATGGCACGCGCGCGCCACAGCGGCACGATGGGGCTGGCCGGCAAGCGCCTGGAGATGCACGGCCTGCGCGCCGACGGCAGCGAGTTCCCGATCGAGATGGTGCTGGCGCGCACCGACGTCGGCGGCCGCCATCACTACACCGCCTTCATCAACGACGTCAGCGCGCAGCGCCAGGCCGAGCAGGAGATCGCGCGCCAGCGCGAGGCGCTGCGCCAGAGCGAGAAGCTCACCGCCATGGGCAGCCTGCTGGCCGGCGTCGCCCATGAGCTCAACAACCCGCTGTCCATCGTGCTGGGGCGGGCCGCCCTGCTGGAGGGCAAGGCCGCCGGCGGCAGCCTGGTCGACGACGCGCGGCGCATCCGCGAGGCGGCCGAGCGCTGCGGCCGCATCGTGCGCACCTTCCTCAACATGGCGCGCGCCCGGCCGGCCAGCCAGCAGGCCGTGCCGCTCAACGAGCTGGTGCGCGCCGCGGTCGAGCTGCTGGGCTACGGCCTGCGGGCCAACGGCGTGCAGCTGGAGCTGGCCCTGGCCGCCGATCTGCCCGAGCTGACGGCCGACCCCGACCGCCTGGGCCAGCTGGTGATGAACCTGATCGTCAATGCCCAGCAGGCCCTGTCCAGCCAGCAAGGCGAGCGCCGGCTGCGGATCGCCAGCGGCCAGAGTGCGGACGGCCAGGGCCTGTGGCTGCGCGTCAGCGACAACGGCCCGGGCATCCCGCCGGCCCTGCGCGAGCAGATCTTCACACCCTTCTTCACCACCAAGGGCGACGGCGCCGGCGAGCTGCAGGGCACCGGCCTGGGACTGGCGGTGGCGCGCGGCGTGGCGCGCGAGCATGGCGGCGAACTGCGGCTGGAGGACACGACCAGCGGCGCGAGCTTCCTGCTGCAGCTGCCGCTGGCCGGCGCCAGCCTGCCCAGCGTGGCCGCGCCGGCGCCGATCGCCGACGCGCCGCGCCAGCTGCGCATGCTGGTGGTGGACGACGAGGCCGAGCTCGCCGCGTTGATGCGCGAGGCCCTGGAAGGCGCCGGCTACGAGGTGATGACGGCCGAGTCCGGCCTGGTGGCGCTGGAGCTGCTGGAGGAGGTGCGCATCGACGCCATCGTCAGCGACCTGCGCATGCCCGGCATGGACGGCGCCGCGCTGTGGCGGGCGGTGCGCACGCGCCAGCCCCAGCTGGCCACGCGCATGCTCTTCGTCACCGGCGACACCCTGAGCCCCGGCGCGGCCGAGTTCCTGCACGAGGCCGGTTGCGCGGTGCTGGAGAAGCCCTTCACGCCGGCCGAGATGGTGGCGCGGGTGCAGGGACTGGTGAGCGCGCAGGCCGCCTGACGGCCGCTGCCGCTCAGGTGGCCCGACCGCTCTCGGAGAGCGGGATATTGGCCGCCCGCGCATCGGCGCCCAGCAGCTCGATCAGCCGGCCCAGGTCGCCGTCCAGGCGCGCCAGGGTCTCGGCGTCCAGGTTCTGCAGGGCCTGCGGCAGCACGCCTTCGGCCGGCCCCGGGGCGCGCCGCAGCAGCCTGGCCCCGGCCGGCAGCAGGCTCAGCTGCACGGCACGGCGGTCGGGGCCATGCTTGCCCGCTTCGAGCAGCTCGCGCAGCACCAGCCCCTTGACCAGATTGCTGGCGGTGGACTGGTGCACGTCCATCAGCCGCGCCAGCTCGCCCATGCCGATGCCGGGACGCTGTTGCACCAGCGACAGGGCCCACAGCTGGGCGCCGCCCAGGCCGGTGCGCTTCTCGATCTGGGCGAACTGGCTGCGCACCGCGCCGAAGACCTGGCGAAAGCGCCGCAGCACCTGGGCAGGGCTGGCGGCGGACGGCGTGACTGGAGAAGGCTGGCTCATGGAGGGTCGGACATCGGACTCAGGGCTTGCTGCATTTTCTCCAGCAGCGTGGCCATCTCGGTATGGGCGGCCAGAAAAAACATCGCCTGGCTGCTGCCGCTCTCCGGGCCGATGCGCACCGTCAGCCAGGGTGGCCGGGCGATCCGGAACACCACCTCGTCGTTGACGTCGTCGCCGACGAACAGCAGGGTCTCGCAGCCGCTGTGCTGCAGCAGGGCCTGCACGGCCACGCCCTTGTCGGGCGCGTCGCGCAGCACCACATTGACCACGCATTTGCCGCCGAAGCTCGCCAGGTCCTCGGGCAGTCCGCTCAGCAGCTCGGCGATGCGGGCCTGGGCCGCCGCGCGGTCGCGCGCCAGCCGGTAGTGCAGGGCCAGCGACAGGCCCTTGTCCTCCAGCTGCACACCCAGGGCCTGCAGCGCCGCGGCCTGCGGTGCCAGGCGCGCGCGCAGCCGCGCCAGAGCGTCGCTGTGCGGCTGCCAGGCCAGGCCTTCGGCGCCGTGGTTGCCCAGCAGATAGCGCGGCTCGAAGCCCAGGCGCTCGCGGGCGTCGGCGATGCTGCGGCCCGTGATCACCGCCACCGGCAGCTGTCGGCCCAGCTCGGCCAGGCGGCGCGCCACCGCGAGGGGCACCTGCGCGTCGTCGGGCCGCGCGACGATGGGCGCCAGCGTGCCGTCGAAGTCGAAGGCCAGCAGGGCGCGGCTGCGCATCAGGCGCGCCAGGGCCTGCTCGCCGGCCGGGCTGAAGAGATGGAACATGCCGCTCATTGCCCGCCTCCCTCGGTGCCGTCGCCCACATGACTGAGCACCCGCGCCTCGATGCGCTCGCGCAGGCGCCAGCGCGCCGCGTCGCTGAGCATGCGCCCGGCCCAGCGGTAGACGTTGTCGTCGCGCACGCTCATGCGCAGATTGGCCATGCGCTCGCGCTGCTCGGCCGCCGGCATCGTCAGCGCGCGGTGCAGGGCATCGGCGCATTCCTCGACGTGGTAGGGGTTCACGATCAGGGCCTCGTTGAGCTCGGCCGCCGCGCCGGCGAAGCGGCTCAGGATCAGCACGCCCTGCTCGTCGTCGCGCGCGGCGACGAATTCCTTGCAGACCAGGTTCATGCCGTCGTGCAGGCTGGTCACCACGCAGACATCGGCGGCGCGGTAGAGCTTGTTGAGCGCCACCTGGTCGTGGTGCTCGGCCAGCAGGTACAGCGGCTGGTAGCCCGGCCGGCCGAAGCGCTGGTTGATGCGCTCGGCCACCTCCTGGATGCGCTGCCGGAACGCCTTGTACTCGTCCAGTTCGCTGCGCGAGGGCGCGGCCACCTGCACCAGGCTGAAGCGGCCCACCCACTCGGGCCGCTTCTCCAGCAGGCGTTCGAGCGCGTGGATGCGCTCCAGAATGCCCTTGGTGTAGTCGAAGCGATCCACGCCGACCGCCAGCCGGTGCTCCGGCGCCAGACCCAGGCGCTCGAACACCTCGGCCCGGCAGGCGGCCACGCTGGGCCAGCCGGCGCGCTCGCCCTCCTCGGGCCAGGCGATCGAGATCGGATAGCTCTCGACCAGGGTGCTCTGCTTGTTGATCGTGACGGTGGAATGCTCGTGCTCGATGCGCGCCTCCAGGTAGCGGTCGACGGTCTCGAGGAAGTTCTTGCAGTGGTAGCGGGTGTGGAAGCCCAGGATGGTGCTGCCCAGCAGGCCCTCCAGCAGCTCGGCCCGCCAGGGGCAGATGCCGAAGGACTCGGGGTTGGGCCAGGGAATGTGCCAGAAGGTCAGGATGGTGGCGCGCGGCAGGCGCTGGCGTATCAGCGCCGGCAGCAGGGCGAAGTGGTAGTCCTGTACCAGCACCACCGGGTCCTCGCTGCGCGCCTCCGCCACCACGGCGTCGGCAAAGCGCTGGTTGATCAGCCGGTAGGCCTGCCAGTCGGACTCGCGGAACACCGGCCGCACATGGGCCACATGGCACA
>Ga0255338_1002685_pt1 | contig 24492 bp, 20 predicted proteins | sample MeOH1_35cm_T4_19_FD_203715 | JGI IMG/M metagenome (GOLD analysis project Ga0255338, IMG submission 203715) | Sandy soil microbial communities from University of British Columbia, Vancouver, Canada - MeOH1_35cm_T4_195 | ecosystem: Engineered > Artificial ecosystem > Sand microcosm > Unclassified ...
CCCTCGGCGCAGGCGTCAGTGAGCTGCGAATAGGGCAGCACGCAGACTTCGGCGTCCTCCAGCGCGGTGGCGGTGCTTGGATGCCGGCCGGAGACCGTGGCATCGAAGCCCATCACGTCGCCGGGCAGGTGGAATCTCGTGACCTGGTCGGCGCCGTTGTTCAGCATCAGCGTGGACTTGAAGGTGCCGAAGTGCACGGCGTACATGAAGAGAAAACGGTCCTGCGCGTGGTAGACGGCCTGGCCCTTGCGCACGCGGCGCCGGCCGATCGTCATGTGCGCGAGGCAGCGCGCCTCGTGCTCGCTCATGCCCGCGGGCAGGCAGCGCGTGCGGGCGGTGCAGGCCAGGCATTGCACGGCCGCGCGGGGCGGCGACGCCCGCCGCGCGGGGAGCTCCTGCAGCGGCATCCAAGCGGGTGGCGCGCCCGCGGTGCTTGTCGTGGTGATGAAGTCCATGTCCCGTCCCTTGATTGACCGGTCCATGGTGCGCGCCGGCGGGCACGATCCGCTATGTACATGTACCTAGCGCAGGCAGGTACTTGCCGGGCAGGGCCGCGCCACCTGGCCGAGTGGCCGCGCCTACAGGCGGCTGGAGGCGTAGGCGATCAGTTCGGCCCCGGTGCGCAGGCGCAGCTTGCGCTTGATGTTGGCGCGGTGGATGTCCACGGTGCGGTTGCTCAGGTCCAGGGCCGCCGCGATCTCCTTGGTCGTGCGGCCGGACTTGAGCAGCTGCAGCACCTCGATCTCGCGCGGCGTGAGCTCCATCTCGCCCTGCTGCGGCAGCTCCGCCGGCGCGGGCCGCACCCGGTGCAGGAAGCGATTGAGCAGCTTGGCGTTCAGCCGCGGGCTGACCCAGGTGCCGCCGTGCAGCACCGCCAGCGCCGCCGGCACCACCATCGCGTGGGCGCTTTCCTTCATCAGGTAGCCGAGCGCGCCGAGCGCCAGCACCTGCTCGCCGTACAGCAGTTCGTCCTGCATCGAGACCACCAGGGTGGCGCGCGGCTGCTGCGCGGCGACGACGGCGCGCACCGTGTCGAGCCCGCGCGAATCGGCGGTGCCCATGTCCGTGACGACCAGCGCGGGTTGCTGCGCCGCTATCAGTTCCAGCCCCTCGCGCAGGGTGGCGGCCGAGCCGGCGAAGCGCAGCTCGGGGCATTGGCGGATCAGCGTTTCGAGCCCGAAGCGGACGATGTCGTGGTCGTCTATGACGATGACCGGCGCCGGATTCTGGGCGGAAACGTCGTTGGCCATGGAATCCATGCTAGGTGCTGAGGCCGCTGCAACCTTGATGCGGAACAAGTCCGGGCCAGCCTTCATGCCGCCGGCGGCAGGCTGCGCGCCGGCCAGCTCACGCGCACGCGGCAGCCGCCGGCGGCGCTTCTTCCCACCTGCAGCCGGCCCTCGATCGCGCGGGCGCGCGCCTGCATGGAGCGCAGGCCGAGGCCGGCATGCGCGCGCGGCAGCGCGCCGAAGTCGCAGCCGCTGCCGTTGTCCGCCACGACGGCGCGCCAGCGCCCGCGCCACTCGCACAGCACGATGCGCAGCAGCGTCGCCTGGCCGTGCCGGATCGCGTTGCTGGCCGCCTCCTGCACGATCCGGAACACGTGCGTGCCGGTCTCGGCATCGAAGGCGGCGAAGGCGCCGCGCGCGCGCACGGTGCATTCGATCCCGCTGGCGGCCGACAGGTCGGCGGCGAACTGCTCCAGCGCGTGCAGCAGGCCGCCGGCGTCGGTGCCGGCCGGCATCAGGCCGCGCGACAGCGTGCGCACCATGTTCGCGGTGGCGGCCACCTGCTCCTGCGCCTTGTCCAGGACCGCCGTGGCCTGCCGCCCGCCCGCCCCGCGCGCCGCCCCGACCAGCAGCGACACGCCGGCCAGCGAGGCCCCGACCGAGTCGTGCAGGTCGCGCGCGATGCGGGCCTGGCGCGCCTCGACGGCCGCGATCAGCTCCTGCTGGAAGCCCTGGGTCACGCGCTGCAGTTCCTCGTGTGCGTCCACCAGGGCCTGGCGGTCGCGCAGGCGCGCCGTGATATCGCGCAGGATCACGGTGTAGAAGGTGCGGTCTTCTTCCAGCCGCGACATGGTGCATTCGACCGCGAAGGTCTCGCCGCCGGCGCGCCGGGCGCAGCCGGCGGCGCAGGAGCCCGCCTGCGCCGGGCCCGAACCGCTGCGCAGGGCGCAGCTGTCCCAGCAGTCGGAGGCGATCAGCAACTGGATGCCTTCGCCGATCACGTCCGCGGCGGCGTAGCCGAACATGCGCTGGGCAGCGCCGTTGAACAGCACGATGCGCTGCTCGCTGTCGGCGACGATGATGGCGTCCTGCGCGGTCTCGAGGATGCCGCGCAGCCGCTGCTCCATCGCCCGCACGCGGGCGGCGGCGTGTTCGCGGTCGGCCAGCATGCGGCCGACGCGCTCCAGCAGCACCTCCTCGGAGAAGGGCTTCTCCAGGAAGCCCTGCGCGCCCTTGCGCAGCACGCGCGCCTGCAGCGCGTCGTCGGCCCGCGCGGTGAGCATCAGCACCGGCACCTCGCCCAGCGTGGGCGCGCGCCGCATCCGCTCCAGCATGGCCTCTCCGTCCAGGACGGGCATCATCATGTCGAGCACCACCAGGTCCGGCGCGGGCCCGCGCAGCGCCACGTCCAGCCCCACCTGGCCGTCGGAGGCCGTCTCCACCCGGTAGCGACGGACCAGCGCCTGCGCGATGAAGGCGTTCATGTCCGGATGGTCCTCGACCACCAGGATGCGCGGCCGCTCCGCGCCGCCGGCCGGCTGCGGCACGGGCGGCGCGGCGCCCATGCGCTCGGGCCGCAGCGCCGCATCCGGCAGGGTGCACAGGGGGCCTTCCAGCACCGCCGTGCCCGCCGGCGCGCGCAGCGGCAGCCGCACGCGGAACAGGGCGCCGCCGCCCGGCGCCTCCTCCAGCGTGACGCTGCCGCCCTGCAGGTGCGCGAACTCGCGCACGATGGCGAGGCCGAGGCCGGTGCCGCCGGGCGTCCGCTCGGCGCCCTCGTTGCTGCGCCGGAACCGCTCGAACACCGCCTGCCGCAGCGCGGGCGGCACGCCGGGGCCGCTGTCCTGCACGGCAAGCACGGCTTCGTCGTCCTGTGCAGACAGGCGCACGCGCACGCGGCCGGGAGCGGGGGTGAACTTGAAGGCGTTGGACAGCAGGTTGAACAGGATGCGTTCGGCCTTGGCCGCGTCCACATCGGCCGTGAGTTCGGGCGGCGTCTCCACGGCGAGCGCGACGCCGGTGTCGTGCACCGCGGAGTCGAAGCAGTCGCAGACCATCCGCACCAGCCGGGCCAGGTCGGTGCGCGCGTAGTCCACCGGCATGCCGCCGGCCTCCAGCCGCGCCATGTCCAGCAGGTCGTTCACGCGCCGCAGCAGCGCCTGCGCGCTGCGCTGGACCACTTCGAGTTCGCGGTGTTCCTCGCCCCTGGACGGGCAGTGCCGCAGCAGCCGCTCCACCGGGCCCAGGATCAGGGCCAGCGGCGTGCGCAGCTCGTGGCTCACGTTGGCGAAGAAGCGCGAGCGGGCCGCGTCGGTATCGCGCAGCTGCCCGATCAGGCGCTGCTCGATGCGGTAGCGGCGCTGCACCAGCGCCGTCATCGCGAGCAGGGCCAGGGCGGCGGTGGCGCAGACGAAGCCGGGCAGCACCAGTCGTCGCCACCACTCGGTCATCACCGCATCGACGCTGACCGAGTAGGCGATCGACACCGGGTAGCCGGCCAGGCGCCGGAAACCCACGATCCGGTCGCGGCCGTCGACGGTGGCCGACATCCGCAAGGTGCGTCCGGGCTGCTGCAGCGCGGCGCGCATGTACTCGGAATCCGGCGGCAGCCGCAGGGCGGGGGCGGGCAGGGGCGGGTGGCGCGCGAGGATCACGCCGTCGTCGCGCACCAGCACCGTGCTGGGCGCCAGCTCCGGGGAGAGCGCCTGCCACTGGCGCGCGAAGTAGTCGGGATACATGGCCGAGTACGCCACCCCGTACAGGGTGCCGTCCGCGCCTTCGAGCCGGCGCGTGAGGGCGAACTGCATCCTGCGGTCGGTGCGGCCGAGCGTCGGCGCGGACACGAAATAGGCGCCGCCGGCGCGGGCGCGGTGGTGCTCGAAGTAGTCGCGGTCAAGCACGAATGGGCCCCGCGGCGGCGGGACGGCGCGGCTGGTGGCCAGGCCGCTGCCGTCCGGCCCGAAGACCCACAGCGACTGCACCGAGGGCGAACCCTGTTCGACCTCCAGCAGGAACGCGTGCAGCCGCGTGGCGTACTCCGGCCCCTCGCGGTTGGCGCTGGCCGCCACGTACTGCGCGGTGCGTTCGAGCGCGCCGGCGTTGATCTCGAACACCTTGAGGGCGTGCTCGTGCAGGATGCCGGTCGTCTGCTCCACCCGCTGCAAGGCATCGGCGAAGACCTCCTCGCGCGCCTGCCAGGCCATGAAGCCAAACAGGCCGGCAGGAACCGCGAGCGAGGCCGTGAACAGCAGCAGGGAGACGGGCAGCATGTCGGGCCGGGCGCGAATGTCGCCGCAAGGCTACCCCGCCAGCGGAATCGGGTCTTGCGCGCCATCAAACGCACGCGCCCGCCGGGGCAGGGCCCCCCCGCTCCTTTTTGACGGAACTTTGGTGCCGATCTGGACGACCGCGAATTGCGGAGCTGCGCGCGGCCGCTCAAGATGCCTGCTGCCCCCGGGATGCCGGGGGCCGGGCGGGCCGCCGGACGGCTCGGGCAGTCGACGGGGATGCACGTGGAGCAATTCGCCGAGGTGGCTGTGCGGGACGGGAGCGTGGCGCTCGAGGCGCGTACGGCTGCCGCGCCTGCGCCTGCGGCGGTCGCAGCCACGCCGCCCGGGCGCGCGCCCGGGCTCGGCGCCGGCGCCCATCCGCAGCCGGCCGTGCTGGGTTTCGACCTGCTGCGCTGGTTCTCCATCGTCAGCCTGCTGGCGCTGATCCCGGTGGCCACCGTGATCGGCGCGGTGATCTCCAACTTCGTCACGCGCCAGGCGCTGCAGCGCGATGCGCTGCTCACGGCCCAGTTCATCTCCAACTGCCTGGCCGTGGAGGCGGCACAGATCGGCACGGTGAGCCTCGTGCCCTTCCTCGATCCGCGCAACGACGGCTGGCCGGACGGGCTGTCGCCGCAGGACGTGGCCCGGGCGCGCGGCTACGCCTTCATGCACCTGGAGTCGCTGTCGGACGCGCTGCTGGTGAACGTGTACGCCACCGACGGCCGCATCGTCTGGTCCACCAATGCCAGCCTGATCGGCGAGCGGGTGGTCGACAACGACGAACTGAAGGAGGCCTTGCGCCTGCATGGCGACGTGGCGCTGCACCATTCCTCCAGTTCGCCCGCCCGTTCCGAACAGCGCTTCGTGGTGGAACCGCAGGAGTTCTTCATCGAGAACTACGTCCCGCTGCTCGGGCCGGGCGGCAAGGTGCAGGCCGTGGTGGAGGTCTACAAGGAACCCGGGCACCTGATGGACTCGATCCGCGCGGGCCAGCAGCTGGTCTGGGGCACCACGCTGGCCGGCGGCATCGTCATCTATCTTGTCCTCTTCGGCATCGTGCGGCGCGCCTCGCGCGTGCTGCGGCAGCAGCAGCAGCAGCTGTTGCAGGCGCAGTCGCAGGTCTTCGCCGGCGAGATGGCGCGGGCGCTGGCGCACAGCCTGCGCAATCCGCTGGGCAGCGTGCGCTCCAGCGCGGAGCTGGCCGGCTGCAGCGAGGACGAGGCCGTGCGCAAGCATGCGCAGGACATCGTCACGCAGGTGGACTTCCTGTCGCAGTGGGTGCGCGAGCTGCTGCTGTATTCGCGCCCCGCCGGCGGCGACCGCGAGCCGGTGGACCTGTGCGCCGTGCTCGACAGCGTGCTCGCCTCCTTCCAGCCGACCTTCGAGCGCACCTGCATCGCCCTGCGCTGGGAGCGCAACGGCCTGTGCGGCACGCGGGTGCAGGGCAACGGCGCGCTCGCGCGGCAGGCGCTGCACAGCGTGGTCTCCAACGCGGTCGAGAACATGCCCTTCGGCGGCGAGCTGCGCATCGCGCTGGAGTCGCCCGCCCCGGGCCACGGGCTGGAGCTGGTGGTGAGCGACAGCGGCATGGCCGCCGGCGGGATCCGGCGGGCGGCGCGCGCCTCGGGCTTCGGGGCGGGGTTGCCGATGCTCAAGCGGGCGATGGAGCGATTCGGCGGCTTCGTGGCGATTTCGACCGCCGGCGGCGCCCAGACGCAGGTGCGGTTGCGCTTCGGCGTGCACTGCCCGGCGGACCAGGGTTGACAGGGTTCCGCGCGCGGCCCGATTCCGTCCCGCCCGGGCCGCGGGCCGCACGCCCCGGCGCGGCTTCCTGCATGATGGCGGTCTTCAGGAGGAAGACCATGGAACATCCCGATCCCGAAACCCCGGCCGCGACGGCGGAGCCGCGCAACGCATTCCTGGAAGAGAAGGCGTTCAAGTCGCGCACGGTTCTGCTGTTCGGCGCCATCACCGACCAGAGCGCGAGCGACATCGCCCGCCGGCTGATCGCGCTGGACGCCGATTCGGCCGCGCCGATCGACATGCTGGTGAGCTCGCCGGGCGGCCACCTCGAGTCCGGCGACGCCATCCACGACATCATCCGCTTCATCGCCGCACCGGTGAACATGATCGGCACCGGCTGGGTGGGCAGCGCCGCCACCCACCTGTACCTGGCCGTGCCGAGGGAGCGGCGCTTCTGCACGCCCAACACGCGCTTCCTGATCCACCAGCCCTCCGGCGGCGCCGGCGGGCCGGCCAGCGACATCGCGATCCACGCGCAGGAGATCATCAAGGCGCGCGAACGGGTGGCGCGGACCATTTCGCGCGAGACCGGCCGCCCGCTGGACAAGGTGCTGGAGGACATCGAGCGGGACCGCTGGCTCTCCGCGGAAGAGGCCATCGAGTACGGCCTGGTGGGCCGCATCGTCACCTACAAGAGCGAGCTGAAGACCTGAGCGCGCACGCGGGGGCCTGACCGTGCAATAGTGGACGAAGACCTTTGTACTCGTGGCCGGCCGGCGTTGTCATTCGCCGCCGGCTTCGGTAGTCTCACCCTTGCATGGACTCCACGTAACACAGCTCCTGAAGGTTGTTCACGCCATGCTTCAAGCCCGCCTTCGCGCGGGCTTCATTTTGGGTTCGTCACCGATTTCAGGCGGCATCCGGAAACTCTGCGGCCTCTGCGACGCGCAGGGTACGTCGCACAGGCTGCGCGCAACGTGGCTGCCCATACTGCGGTCGCAGGGGCAGCCGCTTCTCATGCGCGCACGACGCAGGACCAGGGCGGGTCCCTGTCCGACTCGGCGACATCAAGGAGGAGGCGCGGGCGCGGCGCCAGCACGGGCAACGCTTCTCACCCGCGCCGGGGGACAGTCGCCGAGGCGGACAGGGGCCCGCCCTGGTCCGGCCCGGAGGCCACCGCAGGCCACCGCAGGCCACCGCAGGCGGAGGCGCCAGTGAACGACAGCCCCGCCGGCGCAGTGAACGACCGCCGCATCGAGGGCGGAGAAGCTTCCCCGCGCCTTCCCGGAATTCGGTGACAGACCCTCGTCTTGGTGCCCACCTCCGCAGGCTGCGACCGCTCTCAGGTGCTGCCGCGAACGACCAGCTCGAAGCCGAGGTCCAGGCACGGCGGCGTCACCGCCACACCGCGCATCAGCTTGACCAGCATCTCGGCGGCCGCGGCGCCCATTTCGGCGCGCGGCGTGCGGATGGTGGTCAACGGCGGCAGCATCTGGTCGCTGCCGGTGAGGTCGTTGAAGCCGGCCACGGCTACCCGTTGCGGCACGCGGATGCCCAGGCGCAGCGCCGCCAGCAGGGCGCCCTGGGCCAGGTCGTCGTTGCAGAAGAAGATGGCATCGACCGGCGGCGTCTGGCCCATGATCTGCTCGAACATCACGCTGCCCAGGCCGATCGAGGAAGGCGCCGGGTTGAGCCACTCCAGCGTCGGCGTGTACAGGCCGTGTTCACGCAGTGTGGCGCGCCAGCCTTCCAGGCGCTGCAGCGTGCGCGGATCGAGCTGCGCGGCGGCGAAGGCGATGCGGCGCCGGCCGCGCTCCAGCAGGTGGCGCGTCATCGCGATGCTGGCCTGCTGCTGCGACAGGCCGACGCTGTAGACCCCCTCGGCACCCGCCATCTCCATCACGTGCACGCAGGGCACGCGGCTGGCCGCGATCAGGGCCCGGGTGGCGTCGCTGCGGTCCAGCCCCGTCACCAGCATGCCCGCCGGCCGGTGCAGCAGCTGGCTGCGCAGGATCTGCTCTTCTTCCCCCGGGTCGTAGTGCGTCACGCCGATCAGCGTCTGGTAGCCGGCGCGGGTGAGGGTGCGCTGCGCCGCCTCGACCAGGTCGACGAACAGCGCGTTGGACAGCAGCGGCACCAGCAAGGCCACCTGCGTGCCGTGGCGCGAGGCGAGGGCGCGCGCGGCCGGATCGGGCACATAGCCCAGGCGCTGCACCGCCGCCTGCACCCGCGCCACCAGTTCGGCCGCCACCGAGCGCTCGCCGCGCAGCGCGCGCGAGGCGGTGATCGGGCTCACGCTGGCCGCCTGCGCCACGTCGGCCAGGGTGACCCGGCCGGTGGCGCGGGAGTGGGATCGCTTCGGTGACATGTGAGGGTTAACCCTGAACTATAATGCCCGGCATGCGCTTAGGATAGCGCTGTCCAATGGCATTCGACAAGGCGGGCCTCCCCTTTATCCAGGAGGATACCGAGGCCGGAATGCCGATGTCGGACGCTTTTTTGTATTTGCGTGAGATAGCGCTGTCCTGTGGGTGAACGGATCGTGATCATGGGCGTGGCCGGCTGCGGCAAGTCCAGCCTGGGGGCTGCAGTCGCGGCCGCCGAAGGCCTGCCGTTGATCGAGGGCGACGATTTCCACAGCCCTTCCAGCCGCGACAAGATGAGCCGCGGCGTCCCGCTCACCGATGCCGACCGCGCGCAGTGGCTGGAAATCCTGGGCGGGCAACTGGCCGCGCATCCGCAAGGCGTGGTGCTGACCTGCTCCGCGCTCAAGCGCGCGTATCGCGAGCGGCTGCGCGCCGCCGCGCCCGGCCTGCGCTTCGTCTTCCTCGAAATCGAGCGCGCCGCCGCGCAGCAGCGGGTGGCCGCCCGCGGCTCGCACTTCTTTTCCGCCACGCTCGTCGACAGCCAGTTCGCCACCCTGGAATCGCCCGTGGGCGAACCCGGCGTGCTGCGCGTCGATGCGCTCGATCCGCCACAGCACCTGCAGCGCGGCGTGAGCGCCTGGCTGCATCCCGAGGAACCGAAATGAACGCACCGCTGGCGCACGGACGCTTCCAGCGCGTCACCCACTGGCTGATGGCCGCCTGCCTGGGCGTGATGGCCGTGGCGGTGTTCATCAACGTGGTGCTGCGCTACGGCTTCGGCAGCGGCATCGCCGCCAGCGAGGAGCTCTCGCGCCTGCTGTTCGTGTGGATGGTCTTCATCGGCGCGACGGCCGCCTATCCCGCCGGCGAGCACATGGCCTTCACCTCGCTGGTCGGCCTGCTGCGCCAGCGCCCCCGGGCGATGGCCGCGATGACGGTCCTGATCCGCCTGCTGGTGATCCTCGCCTGCGTGCTGGTGGCCTGGGGTGCCTGGCAGCAGGTGGTGGTGGGCCTGGACAGCAACTCGGTGGTGCTCGGTTATCCGGTCGCACTGCTGCCGCTGCCGGCCTTCCTGAGCTGCAGCGCGATCGGCGTCATGGCGCTGATCGAACTGGTGCGCCGCCAGCCGCTGGACCTGGGCCACGAGGCGGAAGTGGAGTGAGCGCGATGAGACCCGCACGGCCGCCCGAAGGGGCTCGCACCGCAGTGCGCAGCACGGAGATGTTCCTGTGACTCCCGAAGCACTCGCCTTCGTCGTGTTCTCGCTGGGCATGCTGGTGCTCATGGGCGTCGGCATGAACATGGGGCTGGCGCTGGTGCTCACCGGCGCCGGCATGGCTTATGTCCTGGGCTTCTGGGACACGCAGCTGCTGGCGCAGAACCTGGTCGCGGGCGTCGACAGCTTCCCGCTGCTGGCCGTGCCCTTCTTCATCCTGGCCGGCGAGCTGATGAACACGGGCGGCATCAGCCGCCGCATCATCGCCATGGCGCAGGCCTGGGTGGGCCACATCCGCGGCGGCCTGGGCTACGTCGCCATCGGCGCCGCGGTGCTGATGGCCTCCATGAGCGGCTCGGCGCTGGCCGACACCGCGGCCCTCGCCACCATCCTGCTGCCGATGATGAAGAAGGAGGGCTATCCGCTCGCCACCTCCGCCGGCCTGCTGGCTTCGGGCGGCATCATCGCGCCGATCATCCCGCCGTCGATGCCCTTCGTGATCTACGGCGTCACCACCAACACCTCGATTTCCGCGCTGTTCCTCTCCGGCATCGTGCCGGGGCTGATCATGGGCGCCGGCCTGCTGGTGGCCTGGAGGCTGGTGCTGCGCAAGACCAGGCTGCCCACCGGCGAGCCGCTGCCGATGCGCGAGCGGCTGCACGCCAGCGGCAAGGCCTTCTGGGCGATGCTGATGCCGATCATCATCATCGGCGGCATGAAGACGGGCGTGTTCACGCCCACCGAGGCGGCCGTGGTGGCCGCCTTCTACGCCCTGGTGGTGGCACTGTTCGTGCACCGCGAGATGAAGTGGGCCGAGATCGGCCCGGTGCTGGTGCGCGCCGCGAAGACCACGTCCATCGTGATGTTCCTGTGCGCCGGCGCCCAGGTGGCCAGCTACATGATCACGCTGGCCGACCTGCCCGCCGTGCTGACCAACTGGCTCGGCCCGCTGGTGCACAGCCCGCGCCTGCTGATGGCCGTGATGATGATCGTGCTGGTGCTGATCGGCACCGCGCTGGACCTCACGCCCACCATCCTGATCTTCGCGCCGGTGATGCTGCCGATCGCGGCGAAGGCCGGCATCGACCCGGTCTACTTCGGCCTCATGTTCGTGCTCAATGGCGCGATCGGCCTGATCACGCCGCCGGTGGGCACGGTCCTGAACGTCGTGGCCGGCGTCGGCCGGCTGTCCCTGCACCAGGTGATCAAGGGCGTGAACCCCTTCCTCGCGGTCTACGTCCTGATCCTGGCCCTGTTCGTCGCCTTCCCGCAGCTGGTGATCGCACCGGTGGCGTGGATGCGCTGATTCCCGTTTCATCCAAAGAGAGAGGGCATCCCATGCAAATCCTTCGTCGCACGATTCTCGCGGTGGCCGCCGGCGCCGCGCTGCTGGCCTCCAGTGCCGGCTTCGCCGCCGACATCAAGCCGCGCCTGATCCGCTTCGGCTACGGCCTCAACGAGGTCAGCAACCAGGGCCGCGCCGTCAAGTTCTTCGCCGAGCAGGTCGAGAAGGCCTCGCAGGGCAAGATGAAGGTGCGCGCCATCGGCGCCGCGGCGCTGGGCTCGGACGTCCAGATGCAGCAGGCCCTGATCGGCGGCGCGCAGGAAATGATGGTGGGCTCCACCGCCACCCTGGTGGGCATCAGCAAGGAAATGGCCCTGTGGGACACGCCCTTCCTGTTCAACAACACCCGCGAAGCCGACGTCGTGCTTGATGGCCCGATCGGCACCAAGGTGATCGACAAGCTGCAGGCGAAGGGCCTGGTGGGGCTGGCCTACTGGGAGAACGGCTTCCGCAACCTCACCAACAGCAAGCGCCCGGTCACGAAGATGGAAGACCTGGACGGCATCAAGCTGCGCGTGATGCAGAACAACGTGTACCTGGACTCCTTCAGGATGCTGGGCGCCAACGCGATCCCGCTGCCCTTCTCCGAGCTGTTCAGCGCGCTGGAGACCAAGACGGTCGACGGCCAGGAGAACCCGTACAACACCATCCTGTCGTCCAAGTTCTACGAGGTGCAGAAGTACCTGACCGTCTCCAACCACGTGTACAGCCCGTGGATCGTGACGGTGTCGAAGAAGTGGTGGGACGGCCTGTCCAAGGACGAACAGAAGATCCTGGCCGACGCCGCCCGCGCCAGCCGCGACTTCGAGCGCAAGGACACGCGGGAAGAGGGCGCCAGGGCGCTGGCCGACCTGAAGGCCAAGGGCATGCACGTCAACGAGCTGTCGCCCGCCGAGGCCGGCCGCATGCGCGACAAGCTGACCAAGGTGAACGCCTCGGTCGCCTCCAACGTGGGCATGGATCTCTGGAAGGAGACCCAGGACGCGCTGGGCAAGCTGCGCGGCGCCGCCAAGTAAGGCGCTTCGCTGCCCCGGAAGGCCGCCCCGTCCGGGCGGCCTTCTTCCTTTCGGCGGCTGGTAAGCTGTCCGCATGGACCCGTTCAAGGCTTACCTGATCGAAGGCGCGCCCGACTCCGTGCGCGCCGGCTTCACGCAACTCACCGAGGCCCAGCTCGATCCGGGCGAGGTCACGGTGCGGCTGCAGTACGCCAGCGTCAACTACAAGGACGCGCTGGCCGCCACCGGCAAGGGCCGCATCATCCGCCGCTTCCCCTGCGTCGGCGGCATCGATGCGGCAGGCGTCGTGGAGGCCTCGGAGTCGCCGCGCTTTCGCCCGGGCGACACCGTGGTCGTGCACAGCCACGGCTTCGGCGTCTCGCACCACGGCGGCTACGCACAGTGGGCACGGGTGCCGGCCGATTGGGTGAACCGGGTGCCCGAAGGCCTGACGGCGCTCGACGCGGCCAGCATCGGCGTGGCGGGCTACACCGCCGCCCTGGCCGTGGACCTCATGGAGCTCAATGGCATCGCGCCGGCGCGCGGCAAGGTGCTGGTGAACGGCGCCACCGGCGGCGTGGCGAGCATCGCCATCGACCTGCTGGCGCGCCTGGGCTACGAGGTGGTGGCGGTGACCGGCAAGGCCGCCGAGGCGGCCTACCTGAAGGAGCTGGGCGCCGCCGCCGTCGTCGCCTCCTCCGAGCTGCAGACCGGCTCGCGGCCGCTGGAAAGCGCGCAGTGGCAGGCGGCCGTCGATTCGCTGGGCGGCGAGCCGCTGGCCGGCATCATCCGCACGACGCAGAAGGACGGCGTCATCGCCAGCATCGGCAACGCCGCCGGCATCGCCTTTTCCAGCACCGTCATGCCCTTCATCCTGCGCGGCGTGCGGCTGGTGGGCGTGAACTCGGACAACGACGTGCCCACGCGCGAGCACCTGTGGCACCGCCTGGCCACCGACCTGCGCCCGCGCCACCTGGAACGCATCCGCGAGGTGCTCGCCTTCGACGCCCTGCCCCGCGTGATGGAGGACCTGGTCGCGGGCCGCAACCGCGGGCGCAAGGTGGTTTCCCTGGCGGCCGCGGCCTGAGCCGGCGTCCGCGCCAATCCTTGTTGCCGCGGGCGCGTTGACACCCCCGGGCCGCTGGCATACGCTGGCTTCATGCCGGCAGTCCCCACCCCCGCGGCCGAAGCGGCGCGCTACGCCCTGCTGCGGCGCCTGGCGCCGTCGTTTCGCCACCACCTGGTGGTGAACCTGCAGCCGATCGGGATGATCTACGAGGTGATGGACCGGCGGCTGCGGGCCGCGGCGCCGGACCTGGCCCACCTGCAGGACAGCGCCAACAAGATCAACGGCTTCGCCAAGGCGGCCCTGGGTTCCTGCGTCGACGTGATCGGCTGGCTGGCGCCCGACGACGCCGCCACCATCACGGTGCACGAGGCGGTGCGCGAAGGCGCGGCGCTGCTGGCGACCAGCCTGAGCTTTCGCGGCTTCGCCCTGCGCAACGAGGTGCCGGAGCTCGCCGGCGTCGTGCGCCGCTGCGGCATCCGCACCCTGCTCACCGGCGTGCTGCTGCACTGCACCGACCACCTGCCCGCCCCCGCGGACCTGGTGCTCACGGCCAGCGCGGAGGGCGAGGGCGCGCGGCTGGATGTCGAGGTGCGCTGCAACCAGGGCGACAACAGCTTCCGCGGCGAGGCCAACTACCGCAAGCTCGAATGGGCCGATCTGGAGGCGCTGGCCGCCGCCGACGGCGTGCAGCTGGCGCGCGAAGGCCAGCGCATGCAGCTACGCCTGCCCTGGGCGGCGGAGCCCGCGGGCTGAGCCGCGCCCCTGGCCTTCCCGCTTCAGCGCTCGAAGCCCAGTTTCTTCATCGGTCCCTGCAAGCCGGCGCGGCTGGCCTCGTAGTCCGACCACGGCTCGTTCCCCTGGTCCAGGCGCTGGTGCGCCGTCGCGACCGTCCAGTGCGCGCCGCCCTTGAGCGCGGCCAGCTCGTCCCAGCGCACCGGCACCGAGATGCCCAGCCCCGGCCGGGCGCGGGCCGACCAGGCGCAGACGGTGGTGGCGCCATAGCCGTTGCGCAGGTAGTCGATGAAGATGCGGCCGACGCGGTTGCCGGCGCCGCTCTTGGCGACGAAGCGCTCCGGCAGCGTGCGCGCGAGGTGCTGCACCACGGCCTGCGAGAAGGACTTCACCGTGTCCCAGTCGAACTGCTTCTTCAGCGGCACCACGATGTGCAGGCCCTTGCCGCCGCTGGTCTTGAGGAAGGAGGGCAGCTGCAGTTGCTCCAGCAGCGCGCGCACCAGCTGCGCCGCCTCCTGGATCTGGGGCCAGGCGACGCCTTCGCCCGGGTCGATGTCGAAGGTCATGCGATCGGGTTTGCCGATCGCGGTGCGCACGCCGTTCCAGGTGTGGATCTCGATCACGTTCATCTGCGCGGCCGACAGGATGCCTGCCGGCTGCGCGATGTAGACCATGGGCGGATGGCCCGGGAAGATGGCCGCATCGAGCGGCTCCACGCCCGCCATCCGGTAGCGGTCCAGGTGCTTCTGGAAAAAGAGCTGCCCCTCGATGCCGTCGGGCGCCCGCACCATCGCGATCGGCCGGTCCTTCAGGTGCGGCATCATCAGCGGCGTCACGAGCGCGTAGTAGCGCACCAGGTCGATCTTCTTCAGGCCGCTGTGCGGATCGATCACGCGCTCGGGGTTGCTGATGCGCAGGGTGGGGGGCAGCATGCTCGCCGCCTGCGCCTGCGGTGCGGCGACCGGCGCCGGCTGCTTCGCGGCCTGCGCAGCCGCCGTCTTGTCCGATGTCTTTGCCGCCGCTTGCGCCGCTGTCTTCGCCGTCTTGCGCGGCTTCGCCGCGGGCTCGTCCGGCGGCGGGGCGTGCAGCACCGGCTCCTGCCCGATCGCCTCGGCCGGCTTGTCGCTGCGCAGGCCGTGGAACACCGAGTGGCGGATCTTGCCCTCGCGCGTCCACTCGCCGAAGGAGACCTCGCACACCAGCTCGGGCCGCACCCAGCGGGCGCCGCGCGGCATGCCGCTGCCGGCCTCGAACGGGCTGCGGTCCTGCGCAAGCGCATCGAGCCTGCGGCGCAGGTCGGCCAGCGTCTGCTCGTTGAAGCCGGTGCCGACGTTGCCCGCATAGCGCAGCCGCCCGCCCGGCTGCTCGTGCACCCCCAGCAGCAGCGAACCGACGCCGGTGCGCGCGCCCTTCGGATCGGTGAAGCCGCCGATCACGAACTCCTGCCGCAGCTTGCATTTGAGCTTGATCCAGTCGCTGGAGCGCCGGTTCACGTAGGCCGAGCCGCGCCGCTTGGCGATCACGCCTTCCAGGCCGAGGCGGCAGGCCGATTCCAGCATCTGCTGCGGCGGCGCGTCGAATTCGGCGCTGAAGCGCACGTTGGGATGCGGCTTGCGCTCGCAGATGCGCTGCAGCACGGCGCGGCGTTGCGCGAGCGGCACGTCGCGCAGGTCGTGGCCCGCGCAATAGGGCAGGTCGAACAGGTAATAGACGATCTGTTCCGTGCGCGCGCTGTCGAAGGCGCCCTGCAGCGCCTGGAAGTCGGCCGGCACGTCCTCGCCCGGCATGATGATCTCGCCGTCGTACCAGCCGTCCGGCAGCTCCATGCTGCGCAGGGCGTTCACCAGGCCCGGCAGCCGCGCCGACCAGTCGTTGCCGTTGCGGGTGACGAGCTGGAGCGTGCCGCCTTCCACCCGCGCCAGCATGCGGTAGCCGTCGAACTTGATCTCGAAGATCCAGTCCTGCGGCTGCGCAGGCGGCTCGTCCACCAGCACGGCGAGTTCGGGCTGCAACTCCTGCGGCAGCTTCGCGCGCCGCGCGCCTTCCGGCGGGCCCGAAGGCGCGGAGGGCGCCGGGGCATCGGCGCCTGCGCCGCGAGCCCGCGCGCCTGCGCCGCGGGTTTGCGCGCGGGCGTCACGGGCCGGCGCGCGTGCGCCCGGCGCCGCCAGCGCCGGCGGCCGATCGGCCAGTTCCTTCACGCTGCCGGGCATCTCGTCGACCACGCTGAATTGCGTCGCCGGCCGGGCGAAGGCATCGCGTTCCTTGATCAGGAGCCAGGGGTCCTCGCGGCCGTCGCCGCGGCCCTTCATGCGCACCAGCGTCCAGTGGCCCTGCAGCTTGTGCCCGCGCAGCTCGAACTTCAGCTTGCCGTCGCGCCAGCCCCGGTGCGGGTCTTCCAGCGGGTGCCAGCTGCCCTTGTCCCAGATGATCACCTTGCCGGCGCCGTAGTTGCCGGCGGGGATCTGGCCCTCGAAGCGGTTGTACGCGATGGGATGGTCCTCGGTGGGCATCGCCATGCGCTTGTCGTTCGGGTCGTAGCTCGGGCCCTTGGGAACGGCCCAGCTCTTCATCGTGCCTTCCAGTTCCAGCCGGAAGTCGTAGTGCAGCCGCGTCGCCCAGTGCTTCTGCACCACGAAGCTGCGGGTGTCCTCGTTCGCCTCGCCGCCCTCGGCCGGTTCCGGCGTGGCGTCGAAGTTGCGTTTGTCGCGGTACTTCCGCAGGGCGCTCTTGTCGGCCATGCATGCGAGACGAGGGGGCCGGGGCCCCCTCGTCGTTTCTCCTTTGCTTGTCAGGTGCCGGTGCGCAGCTGGTCGCGCATCCTCTTGACCTGGTCATGGTTGCGCTGCACCCCCTGGTACTGGCGCTCGATGACCGAGCGGACGCTGGCGGGCAGGTTCTTCTGCAACGCCTTCATGTAGCGGGCCTTCGCATTGTCCTCGCCGCGCTCGCATTCTTCCATCACCGCCTTGTCGTCGTAGCTGCTCAGCTTCGACTTGATCGAGACCCAGCCGCGGTGCATGGCGCCCAGCGTGCTGCCGCCTTCCTCGACGTCGTGGCCGCATTCGCGCAGCAGCCGGTTCAGCTCCTCGGCGCCGCGGCGGCAATCCTCGGCCCGCTGCTGCAGCATGGACTTGAGGTCCTGCCGCTTGACCTGCTCGGCGGATTCGCGGAAGCCGTACTCGCCGTCCTTGCTGCACTCCACCAGGTCCTTCAGCACGTCGATCACGTCGCCGCGGTCGCCTTCCTTGTTGCCGGCGGTCTGCAGGGAGCCCACCATGCCGGCGGTTCCCGTGCCCGAAGGCGCGCCGGAGGGGCCCATGCCGCTGCGCATCCCGGTGTTGCCCATCTCCGCGCTGCCCATGCCCGCATTGCCCATGCCCGTCATGCCGGAGCCCGCGGTCTGGTGGTAGTTGCGCACCTGGTCGTCGGCGCGGCGCCAGGCGGCGCCGGCGGCGAGGCCGGCGCGGTCCCAGTTCAGGGTGGAGTTGCCGCGGGTGTCGTCCCATTCGGAGGCCAGGCGCGGCTCCACCGAGGTCCACGGGTCCTCGGAACGAGTGCGGCCCGAGAGGCCCAGGCGGTAGGCGGGACCGTAGTCGTCCCAGCTGCGGCCCTGCTCGTAGTAGGGCTCCTTGTCGTAGTTCTCACGCCAGAAGGCTTCCTCGGCGGTGGGGTTCACCGCCTCGCCCGCCGCCTTGCCGGCCAGGCCGCCCACCACCGCGCCCACGACGCCACCCACGGCGGCGCCGACCGGGCCGGTGATCGAGCCCGCGGCCGCGCCGGCGACGGCTCCGCCCGCGGCGCCGATGCCGGTGCCGATCGGGTGCGCGCCGGGTTCGTCGGTGATGGGGTCGCGGTTCAGGTCGCGGTCTTCGCGTTCTTCAGCAGCCATTGCTTCGCTCCTTGGGTAAGAGTTGGATGGAAAGGTCCTGCCAGGCATCTTGGGCTGCGTGGCCAGCCGTTCCGTGGCACGGGCCACCACAACCGGTGTAGGACGCGTCGGGCCAGCGCCCGCGTGCCGCGCACATGGCTGAGCGCACGCACAGGCGGACACAACAAATTCCTACACCGGCGGCGCGGCGCCTGCCGCACGCTGTGCCGAACCGGTGACGCCCATGAAATACTCACTGCGCAAGACGCCCTCGCACCTCCACCTCACGTACAAGTACGGCGAGGCCAACGGAGGGCTTCTCGGCCGCAACCTCGTGCTCGAGGTCGAAGGCAACGTGCTCACGCTCGAGATCGACCTGTCCGCCAACCTGCTGGCCCGCAACAAGCAGTCGGCCTGGTACCTCGACGCGGTCGGCCTCTCGTCCAACTACCACAAGCTCAAGTCGCTGCAGTGCCCGGACAACCTGGTGCGCGCGCGCCTGATCCGCGTGTGGGAGGGCATGCACGAGCCGAAGCTGCGCATGCGGCTGGTGCTGAGCCCGCGCGGCCGCTACCTCTACGAGGTTTCGCCGCACTCGCTGTTCATGGGCGGCATCCAGCTCGATGTCCAGGCCTTCCTGGAAGAAGAGTCCGAGACCACGCCCGCCGAAACCACCACCCCCGAAACCGAGGCTGCGCCGCTGGCGGAAGCCGACCCGCACAGGAAACACGCATGACGCGAACCGACCGACTCGCCCGCTGGACCGCGGGCCTGGGCACCGCCTGCCTGCTTGCCCTTTCCAGCCTCGCGGCCCACGCCGATGCGGGCAGCCTGCGCGGCAAGTACACCGAATTGAGCAGCGAACTCGCCAACAACCCGTATGGCCGCCAGCTGCACATCGATTCCTCGCAGGGCGGCAACATGCTGCAAGGCGACGTGTACGCTGTGCTGGACCATCCCTACGACAAGGTGAAGGAGGCGCTGCAGGATCCCGACGCCTGGTGCGACATCATGCTGCTGCCCTTCAACACCAAGGCCTGCCAGGCGGGCGGCGGGCGGCTCGCGCTGCGCATCGGCCGCAAGTACGACCAGCCGGTGGACCAGGCCTACCGGCTGGATCTCGGCTTCCAGCGGGCCGCCTCCGGGCCCGACTACCTCGAGACGCGCCTGGGCGCCGGCCAGGGCCCCTTCGGCACGCGCGACTACCGGATCGCCGCGGAGGCGATCCCGCTCGATGCCGGACACACCTTCATGCACCTGAGCTACGCCTACGGCTACGGCGGCATGGGCAAGCTGGCGATGCAGGCCTACCTGGCCACGGCGGGCGCCAACAAGGCGGGCTTCACCGCCGGCGGCATGCGCGGCGCCATCGAGCGCAACGCGATGCGCTACTACCTCGCGATCGATGCCTACCTCGACACGATGGAGCTGACCGGCGCGCAGCAGGTGGAGCAGCGGATCAACCGCTGGTTCAGCGCCACCGAGCGCTACCCGCGGCAGCTGCACGAGATGGACCGGCAGACGTACGTGTCGATGAAGCGGCAGGAGTACGGCCGGCAGGAGACCGCCTCCGTGCGTTGAGCGGCGGTGAACGGCGGTGAACGGCGCGGCCCGCCGGCCGCGTGAAGTTGCGTGAAGAAGCGGCCGGCCTTGAGCTCTCTCAATGGGGCCGCGTGCGGGCTGCGTACGATGGCTGCGTGAGCTTGCTGCGGGCCGCTGCCCTCGTACTGGTTTTCCTCCTTTCTGCCTGCGCCACGACGACCACGCCGCCGCTGCCCCCGCAGGCGGGCGTCGGCGTGCCCGCGCAGTGGGCCCAGCCCGTGCCCGCCGGCGGCGGCGCCCTGGCGCAATGGTGGCGCGGCTTCGGCGATCCCGCGCTGGTGCGCCTGGTCGAGGCCGCGCTGGCTGCCAACACCGACGTCGGCATCGCCCGCGCCAACCTGCTGCAGGCCCGCGCTGCGCGCGGCCTGGCCGCGGCCGCGCTGTGGCCGCAGCTGTCGGCGTCGCTCTCGGCGCAGCGCGCCGCCGGGGCCGGCGCCGGCGCCCGCAACACCTTCCAGGCCGGCTTCGACGCCAGCTGGGAGGCCGACCTGTTCGGCGGCAACCAACATGCACTCGCCGCGCAGGATGCGCTGCTTGCCGCCAGCGCCGCTTCGCTCGGCGCCGTGCAGGTCTCGGTCGCCGCGGAAGCCGCGCAGGCCTACCTGCAACTGCGCGGGACCCAGGCGCGCATCGCGGTCGCGCGCGAGAACCTGGGCACCCAGCAGGAGACGCTGCAGATCAGCGAATGGCGCCGCCAGGCCGGCCTGGCCAGCGCCATCGAGGTGGAACAGGCCCGCACGGCGGTGGAGCAGACCCGCGCCCAGCTGCCGGTGCTGCAGGCCGCCGCCGCCCAACTCGCCCACGCGCTGGGCGTGCTCACGGGCCGGCCGCCGCAGGCGCTGCTGGCCGAACTGGCGGCGACAGCGCCGCTGCCGCAGCCGGGCGCGGAGCTCGCCGTCGCCGTGCCGGCGCAGGCGCTGGCGCAGCGGCCCGACCTGCTGGCGGCCGAACTGCGGCTGCGGGCCGCCGCCGAGACCGTGGGACAGGCCGAGGCGGCGCGCTATCCGCGCGTCGATCTCGGCGCCTCGCTGGCCTGGAGCGGGCTCACGCTCGGCTCCGTGGGCAGCGTGCCGGCGGCGCGCACGCTGCTGGCGAGCCTGGCGCAGCCCTTGTTCGACGCCGGTGCCCGCGAGGCGCAGCTGGCCGGCCGCCGGGCCGACTACCTGGCCGCCCTCGAAAGCTGGCGCGCCGGCGTGCTGGCCGCGCTGCAGGAAGTGGAAGACGCGCTGGCGGCGCTGGCCGCCGACCGCCAGCGCCTGGCGGCACTGCAGGCGGCGCTGGAGTCCGCCCGCAACGCGGCCCTGCTGGCCAACCAGCGGCATGCCAGCGGCCTGATCGACTTCCAGACCGTGCTGGAGACCCAGCGCACGCTGCTGGCGGTGCAGGACGGCGTGGCAAGCGCCCAGACCGAGCTCGCCACCGACCACGTGCGCCTCTACAAGGCCCTCGGCGGCGGCTGGTCCGCCGCCGCGGTGGGAACACCCTGATGAACGAATCCTCCTCCCTCCACCAACTCCTCGGTGCGGCAGCCGCGCCACCCTGGTGGCGCCGCCCCTCGCTGTGGATCGGTATCGGCGTGCTCGTGCTGGCGGCGGCCGGCCTGTGGGCCTGGCAGGGCCGGCGCGATGCGCAGGCCCTGCCCACCTATGTGACCGAGACGGTGCACCGCGGCCAGCTGTCGGTACGGGTCAGCGCCAACGGCACGCTGCAGCCCACCAACAAGGTCGCCGTGGGCAGCGAACTCTCCGGCACCGTGGCGCAGGTGCTGGTGGACGTGAACGACCCGGTGAAGAAGGGGCAGGTGCTCGCCCGCCTGGACACGAGCCGGCTGGACGACCAGGTGGCGCGTTCCGGCGCGGCGCTCAGCGTCGCCGAGGCCAACCTGCGCCAGGCCCGCGCCAGCGCCGAGGAGGCCGCGGGCAACCTGCAGCGGCTGCAGGAGGTGGCGCGCCTGAGCGGCGGCAAGGTGCCCTCGGCCGCCGACCTGGCGGCAGCGCAGGCGGCGCTGGCGCGCGCGCAGGCGGCGGTGGCCAGCGCCGAGGCCGGCGTGGCCGACGCGCGCGCGGCGCTCAGCTCGGACCGCACCAACCTGCGCAAGGCCTCGATCCGCTCGCCGATCGACGGCGTGGTGCTGGCCCGCAACGTGGATCCGGGCAACGCCGTGGCCGCGTCGCTGCAGGCCGTCACGCTGTTCACGCTGGCGGAGGACCTCACGCGCATGAAGCTGGAGGTGAACGTGGACGAGGCCGATGTCGGCCTCGTGCAGCAGGGCCAGCGCGCCACCTTCACGGTGAGCGCCTGGCCGAGCCGCAACTATCCGGCGGCGGTGGCGCGCGTGAGCTACGGATCGACCACCAAGGACAACGTGGTGACCTACCAGGCCGACCTGGTGGTGGACAACCGCGATCTCACGCTGCGCCCCGGCATGAGCGCCACGGCCTCGATCCTGGCGACCGAGCGCAGCGACGTGCTGCTGGTGCCCAACGCGGCGCTGCGCTACACGCCGGAGGCGGCGCCTGCGTCCGGCGAGGCGGCGAACACCGACGGCGGCCTGGCCTCGCGCCTGCTGCCGCGCCTGCCGCGCTCCGGCGCGCAGCGCCAGGCCGGCATGGTCACGGCGGCGGCGCGCCAGGTCTGGGTGCTGCGCGAGGGCCGGCCGGCGGCCGTGCCGGTGCGCCCGGGTGTCTCGGACGGCCGCATGACGGAAGTGGCAAGCGAGACGCTCGTGCCCGGCATGGCGGTGATCGTGGACCAGGGCGGGAGCCGCAAGTGAACGCGCCGGGCGAGGCCCCGCTGATCCGGCTGCGCGGCGTGAGCCGCCTCTATGGCGAGGGCCAGGCCCAGGTGGTGGCGCTGCGCGACGTCGACCTCGACCTGCGGCGCGGCGAGTTCGTCGCGATCATGGGCCCGAGCGGCTCGGGCAAATCCACCGTGATGAACATCATCGGCTGCCTGGACCAGCCCACGGCGGGCCAGTACCTGTTCGAAGGCGTGCCGGTGCACGCGATGACGCGCGACCAGCGCGCGCTGCTGCGGCGCAGCCGCTTCGGCTTCGTGTTCCAGGGCTTCAACCTGCTGCCGCGCACCTCGGCGCAGGAGAACGTGGAGCTGCCGCTGCTGTACCGCGGGGCGCCGGCGGCGCAGCGCCACCGGGCGGCGCTTTCGGCGCTGGCGGCCGTGGGGCTGGAAGGGCGCGAGCACCATACGCCGGCGGAGCTGTCGGGCGGCCAGCAGCAGCGCGTGGCGATCGCGCGCGCCCTGGTCAGCGACCCCACGGTGCTGCTGGCCGACGAGCCCACCGGCAACCTCGACACCCAGCGCAGCCGCGAGATCATGGACCTGCTGCGCGGGCTCAACGTGGAGCGCGGCATCACCATCGTGATGGTGACGCACGAACCGGACATGGCGCGCTACGCCGGCCGCATCGTGCGCTTCGTGGACGGCCGCGTGGCCAGCGACACGCCCGTCGCGGCGGACCCTGCGCGCGCGCCCACCGAGGTGGCGTGATGTGGTGGAACACCTTGCTGCTGTCGGTGCGCGAGATCCGGCGCAACCTGCTGCGCTCCTTCCTCACGGTGCTGGGCATCGTGATCGGCGTGGCCGCCGTGATCACCATGGTGACGATCGGCAACGGCGCCACGCGGGCGGTGTCGGACCAGATCTCCAGCCTCGGCAGCAACCTGCTGATGATCCGCCCCGGCCAGCGGCTCGGGGCGGGCGACGCCGCCGGCGCCTCGCCCTTCAAGGAGGCCGATGCGCAGGCGCTGGCCAGCCAGGTGGGCGGCCTGCGCGCCGTGGCGCCGGCGCAGACGGCGGGCGTGCTGGTGGTGCACGGCGCGCGCAACTGGTCCACGCGCGTCACCGGCACCACGGGCGCCTACCTCGAGACCAACAACTGGAAGCTGGCCGCCGGGCGCGGCTTCACCGAGGCGGAGGAGCGCGCCGGGGCCGCGGTGTGCCTGATCGGCGCCACCATCCGCAGCCAGCTGTTCGGCGCGGAAGACCCGCTGGGCGCCGAGATCCGGGTCAAGCAGTTCTCCTGCCAGGTGATCGGCCTGCTCGCCGCCAAGGGCCAGGCGGCGATGGGCCAGGACCAGGACGACACCATCGTGCTGCCGCTGCACACGGTGCAGCGGCGCCTGAGCGGCAACCAGAATGTCGCGACGCTGCTCGTCTCGGTGGCCGACGAAGCGGACCCGGAGCGCGTCAAGCGCGCCATCACGCAGCTGCTGCGCGAGCGGCGCAAGCTGAGCGAGGGCGACGAGGACAACTTCAACATCATGGACACGCGGCAGATCGCCGACACGTTGTCCGGCACCACCCGCATCATGACCATGCTGCTCGGCGCGGTGGCCGGCGTCAGCCTGCTGGTGGGCGGCATCGGCATCATGAACATCATGCTGGTGAGCGTGACCGAGCGCACCCGCGAGATCGGCGTGCGGCTGGCGATCGGCGCGCTGGAGCGCGAGGTGCTGCTGCAGTTCCTGATCGAGGCGGTGGTGTTGTCCTCGATCGGCGGCCTGCTCGGGGTGGCGCTGGCCGCGGCGGCCTCGGCGGCGCTGGCCGCGCTGATGCAGGTGCCGCTGGCGTTCGACCCCGCGATCAACCTGCTGTCGTTCGGCTTTTCCGCCGTCACCGGGGTGGTGTTCGGCTATTTCCCGGCGCGCCGCGCCGCGCGGCTCGATCCGATCGAGGCGCTGCGGCACGAGTGAGGCGGCCTGCGCGACCTCCTCGGGCGTGCTCAGGCGGCCCGAACGCAGGCCGCACACATCGTTGTTCCTGCGGAGGCGCAGAGCCAGGGGGCGCGCGCAGGCGATGCGGTGTGGCGAGAGCTCCCGGAAGGCGCACGGGGAGCAGCGTCGCCTCCGATCCGAGCGGCGTCGCCTCCGATCCGAGCAGCGTTGCCTCCGATCCGAGCAGCGTTGCCTCCGATCCGAGCAGCGTCGCCTCCGATCAGAGCAGCGTTGCCTCCGGTCCGGCCCGAAGCGGATTTGTCCGCTTCACTCCATGTCCTCCGGCACGACCCTGCGGGCCGTGCCTCCCCCTGATACTCTG
>Ga0255338_1002686_pt1 | contig 24487 bp, 22 predicted proteins | sample MeOH1_35cm_T4_19_FD_203715 | JGI IMG/M metagenome (GOLD analysis project Ga0255338, IMG submission 203715) | Sandy soil microbial communities from University of British Columbia, Vancouver, Canada - MeOH1_35cm_T4_195 | ecosystem: Engineered > Artificial ecosystem > Sand microcosm > Unclassified ...
GACCAGATCGGCATCCTGGGTGCCGCCCCAAGCCGCGGCGACCATCGCCCGGTCGAGGCGCCGACGCGGATCGAATATGCCCGGCGTGTCGAGCAGTAGGATCTGGGTTTCGCCCTCGATCGCAATGCCCATCAGCCGGGTGCGCGTGGTCTGCGCCTTCGGGCTGACGATCGCGACCTTCTGGCCGACCAGCGCGTTGACCAGGGTCGATTTGCCGGCGTTCGGCGCGCCGACCACCGCGATGAGGCCGCAGCGGGCCGTCATGCGAGCTTCTCCAGTAAAGCCTTGGCGGCCTCGGTCTCGGCCTCCTGCTTGGACAGGCCCTTGGCGCGGGCCTCGCCGACGTTCTTGATGCTCACTTCGACCTCGAAATTCGGTGCATGGTGGGGCCCGGACCGGTGGACCAGCTCGTAATGGGGCGGCCTATGGTCGTGCGCGGCGGCCCATTCCTGCAGCGCCGATTTGGGGTGCTTGGGCGCCTTGTCATTGCGGCTGACTCGCTCGCCCCAGGCAGAGCGGATGAAGGCGGTGGCCGGTTCCAGCCCTCCCTCGAGGAAAAGCGCGCCGATCAGCGCCTCGAGCACGTCGCCGAGGACATTGTCGCTGTCCGCCGCGCCGTCGTCGCGCGCCTGCTTGCCGAGCCGCATCTGGCCGGCCGCGCCGAGTTCGCGCGCGATCTCGGCGCAGGTCTCGCCCGAGACGAGCAGGTTGAACCGGCGCGAAAGCTTGCCTTCGGGCTCGTCCGGAAACAGCTCGTAGAGCCAGCGCGCCATCACCAGCCCGAGCACGCGGTCGCCGAGGAATTCGAGCCGCTCATAATCATCGTCGCCGCGGCTGCTGTGGGTCAGCGCGCGCTTGAACAAAGCCGGATCGCGCGGGCGATGGCCAAGCGTCGCCTCGGCCCATTCTGCGATCTGCCGTTCGCCGGCGGCACTCATCGCGCACCCCGGGGCATCAATAGGTTCCGCCGACGCGGTGCCACCGCGTCGCCGAGATCCATGTCCAGGGTTTCAGCCACGACGCGGAGCCGTCGGTCGAAAAGAAGGTGATCAGCGCGCGCCCGATCAGATGGTCGGCGGGAAGGAAGCCGACGCCTCCTCTTTCGCGCGGCACGCGGCTGTCCTCGCTGTCGTCGCGATTGTCGCCCATCATGAAATAATGGCCGTCCGGGACCCTCAGCGCCGCCGTGTCGTCGCCGGGGCCAGCGCCTTGGTCGAGCACCTCGTAGCGGCGCCCGCCGGGCAGGGTCTCGCGATAGCGCGGATAGGCGCAGAAGCGCCTGCCACCGTCGTTGATCTCCCTGACCGGCGTCGGGAGGGCCGAGCGGCACGGGCTGTTGGGCGTGAGCGGCATCAGATAGTCGGCGATCCGCGTCTTGGGCACCGGCTTGCCGTTGAGGAACAAGGTGCCTCGCCGCATCTGCACGACGTCGCCGGGCAGGCCGATCAGCCGTTTGACATAATCCTTGTCGCTGCCCGGATAGCGGAACACGACCACGTCGCCGCGGTCGGGGGCGCCGGCCAGCAGCCGTCCGTCGAACGAAATCAGTCCGAGCGGAAAGCTGAAGCGCGAATAGCCATAGGGCCATTTGGCGACGAACAGATAATCGCCGATCATCATCCGCGGCAGCATCGATCCCGAGGGGATGCTGAACGGCGCGACGATCAGGCTGCGCAGCAGCAAAGCGAACAGGAACAGCAGCAGCATGAAGCGCGCGGTTTCGGCGATGCCGCCCTCGTGCCTGTCCGAAGGCGCGGCCCGTGCCGCGTCGATACTATGGTCGCTCGCCATCGCTGGCGCTTTCGCGCGCGCCTCCTGCCGGGTCAAGCAGATGCTAGGGTCAGGGCCCTAGGCTTTCGCGGCACGGCTCCCTAGATAGGCGCGGCGAGAGGGCGTCAGCCAGGGAGAGTGTGGATGAGCGGCGCGTGGGCGGCGATCGAACAAGTGGAGCGTCGCAGCCTCGGTGACCTTTTCGCAGCGGAGCCGGATCGGCTGTCGCGCCTCACGCTCGACGAGGCCGGGATATTTTTCGACTTCTCCAAGACCCACCTCGACTCGCAGCTTCTCGCCGGCTTCGAGCAATTGGCGGCCGAGCGCGATCTTGCCGGCGCGCGCGAGGCTTTGTTCTCCGGCCAGCCCGTCAACGTCAGCGAAGGCCGCGCCGCCGAGCATAGCGCCGAACGCGGCCAGGGCGCTCCCGATAGCGTCAAGCGCGCCCGGCTGCTCCACGCCCGCATGCGCGCGCTGATCGACGCGATCGAGGCCGGTGCTTTCGGCCCGGTGCGTCACATCCTGCACATCGGCATCGGCGGCTCCGCGCTTGGCCCCAAATTGCTCGTCGACGCGCTTGGGCGCGACGCCGGCCGTTACGATGTCGCCATCGTCTCGAACGTCGACGGCGCCGCGCTCGAGGAGGCGATCAGAGACTTCGATCCGGCCGCGACATTGCTGGTGATCGCTTCCAAGACCTTCACTACCACCGAGACGCTGCTCAACGCCCGCTCGGCGCTGGCGTGGTTGCAGGAGGGCGGGGTCGCCGACCCTTATGGGCGGATCGTCGCGCTGACCGCCGAGCCCGAACGCGCGATCGAATTCGGCGTCGACGAGACGCGCATACTTCCCTTTTCGGAGACGGTTGGCGGCCGTTTCTCGGTCTGGTCCTCGATCGGCTTCCCGGTCGCGTTGGCGCTCGGGTGGAGTGCGTTCGAGGAATTGCTCGAAGGCGCTGCGGCGATGGACCGTCATTTCCGGCTTGCGCCGCTCGCCCGCAATGCGCCGGTGCTCGGCGCGTTCGCCGACCGTTATTATGCCAATGTCCGCGGCGCCGCGACGCGCGCGGTGTTCGCTTATGACGAGCGGCTCCGACTGCTTCCCTCCTACCTCCAGCAGCTCGAGATGGAATCGAACGGCAAGAGCGTGACGAGCGACGGCGAGGCGGTGGATCGCGCCACCGCGCCGGTCACCTGGGGCGGGGTCGGCACCGACGCGCAGCATGCCGTGTTCCAGCTGCTCCACCAGGGCACCCAGCTCGCCCCCGCCGAATTCGTCGCCGCTCTCGAGCCCGATCACGCCTTCGCCGACGAGCATCACCACCAATTGCTCATCAATTGCTTCGCGCAGGGCGCCGCGTTGATGGCGGGCCGCACCGCGGACGATCCGGCGCGCTCCTATCCGGGCGACCGCCCCTCGACGACGATCCTGCTCGATCGGCTCGATCCCGCCACGCTCGGCGCGTTGCTCGCCTTTTACGAGCATCGCACCTTCGCCAATGCGGCGCTGCTCGCCATCAATCCCTTCGACCAGTTCGGGGTCGAGCTTGGCAAGCAGATCGCGACATCGCTCGACGGCGGCGAGGCCGAAGCTTTCGATCCGTCGACCCGGGCGCTGATCGCGCGCGCATTTGGAGGTGCCGAGTGAAATTCGACTATGATCTGTTCGTGATCGGCGCCGGCTCGGGCGGCGTGCGCGCCTCGCGCGTCTCGGCCGCGCATGGCGCACGGGTCGCGGTCGCCGAGGAGCATAAGGTCGGCGGTACGTGCGTCATCCGCGGCTGCGTCCCCAAGAAACTGCTCGTCTACGGCGCCCATTTCGCCGAGGATCTGCAGGATGCGCGGCGCTTCGGCTGGGAAGTGCCGGAATGCCATTTCAACTGGGTCACGTTGCGCGACAACGTGCTGAGCGAGGTCGACCGGCTCGAGGGACTCTACACCCAGACGCTCGACAATCATCATGTCGAGGTCATCAAGCAACGCGCGACCGTCACCGGGCCGAACGGCATCAGACTCGCCGACGGCCGCAATGTCACCGCCAAGACGATCCTGATCGCCACCGGCGCGCGGCCGGTCGTCCCGTCTTTCCCGGGCGCGGAGCATGGCATCACCTCGAACGAGGCGTTCCACCTCGAGGCGGTACCCAGGCGCATCGTCATCGCGGGGGCGGGCTATATCGCCAATGAATTCGCCGGCATCTTCCATCAGTTCGGCAGCCACGTGACGGTGGTCAACCGCAGCGACGTGCTGCTGCGCAGCTACGACGCGCAGATCCGCGACCGCCTGCTCCAGATCGCCGTCACCAAGGGCATCGATTTCCGCTTCAACGTCACGTTCGAGCGGATCGAGAAGAACGGCGATGGCACGCTCACGGTCCATATGAACGGCTGCGCGCCGATCGAGGCCGATGCGGTGATGTATGCGATCGGCCGCCAGCCGAACGTCGAGGGCCTTGGGCTCGAGACCGCCGGCGTCGAGGTCGACTCCCACGGCGCCGTCGTGGTCGATGGCGACAATCAGTCGAGCTGCGACAGCATCTATGCGATCGGCGACGTCACCAACCGGGTCCAGCTCACCCCGGTCGCAATCCGCGAGGGCCAGGCCTTCGCCGAGACCGTGTTCGGCAACAATCCGACCCGTGTCGATTATGGCTGCATACCCTCGGCGGTGTTCAGCCACCCGCCGCTTGCCGGGGTTGGAATGACTGAGAGCCAGGCCCGCGACACGTTGGGGACCGTCAAGACATTCGTCTCTGATTTCAGGGCGATGAAGAATGTCCTTGCGGGACGTAATGAACGATCTTTGTACAAGTTGGTGGTCGACGGCGAGACCGACCGGGTGGTCGGCATCCATATGATCGGACCCGACGCGCCCGAGATCCTCCAGGCGGCGGCGATTGCGGTCAAGGCTGGCCTGACCAAGGCGCAGTTCGACGAGGTGGTTGCGCTCCACCCCACAATGGCGGAAGAATTGGTGCTGATGCGCTGATCGTGGATTGGCGCCGGTAGAAGGGGCGGCGGCCGGATGGCGGAAGGATATCTGAGCGGATTCGGCAGCCATTTCGCGACCGAGGCGGTCGCCGGCGCGCTGCCGCAGGGCCGCAATTCCCCGCAGAAGCCGCCCTTCGGCCTCTATGCCGAGCAGATTTCGGGGACGTCCTTCACTGCCCCGCGCAGCGAAAACCGGCGCACATGGCTCTACCGCATGCGGCCGAGCGCGGAGCATGGCCCTTACATTCCATACGAGGGGGCGATCTTCTTCACCGCGCGGCACGGCGACGCCCCGGTCGCACCCAACCGCCTGCGCTGGAACCCGTTGCCGCTCCCCGACGAGCCGCTCGATTTCCTCGACGGCATTGCGACGATGGTGACCAACCGCCCGCCCGAATCGCTCGATGGCGTCGCCGTCCACATCTACCGCGCCAACAAGGACATGGAGCGGCGCACCTTCGCCAATGCCGACGGCGAGCTGTTGATTGTTCCGCAGACCGGGCGCCTCACGATCGCCACCGAAATGGGGCGGCTCGACTGCGCCCCCGGCGAGATTGCGCTGATCCCGCGTGGCGTCCGCTTTCGCGTGCTGCTGCCCGATGGCAGCGCCCGCGGCTATATCGCTGAAAACTTTGGCAGCCTGTTCCGTCTTCCCGAGCTCGGGCCGATCGGCGCCAACGGTCTTGCCAATCCGCGCGACTTCCTGACGCCGATCGCAGCCTATGAGGATCGCGACGAGCCGTTCGAGCTGATCCAGAAATATTGCGGCGGGCTTTGGACGACCAGCCTCGACTACAGCCCGCTCGACGTCGTCGCCTGGCACGGCAATCTCGCGCCCTGGAAATATGATCTCGCCCATTTCAACGTGATCGGCTCGGTCAGCTTCGACCATCCCGATCCGTCGATCTACACCGTGGTGACCTCGCCCTCGAGCGTCCCCGGGCGCGCCAATGCCGATTTCGTCATCTTCCCGCCGCGCTGGCTGGTCGCCGAGGACACGTTCCGGCCGCCCTGGTTCCACCGCAACGTGATGAGCGAATGCATGGGCCTGATCCGCGGTACCTACGACGCCAAGGCCGAGGGCTTCGCTCCGGGCGCGCTCAGCCTGCACAATCTGATGGCCGGGCACGGACCCGACCTTGCGACCTGGGCCGCGGCGAGCGCCGCCGAGCTCAAGCCGCACAAGCTCGAGGACACGCTCGCGTTCATGGTCGAGAGCTGCTGGCCCTATCGGCCGACCAGCTTCGCGCTGCAATGCGACGAGCTGCAGGACGATTATGACGCCGTCTGGGGCGGCTTCGCCAAGGCCCGGCTGCCCTGACCAATTCTCCCGCGCTCGGTCGATTGCCGCTGCCGAGGGCTTTACTCGCCTGATCCGATCGTCTTTGGTCGCGCTCCTGTAGCTCAAATGATCGTACGTTCGAGGAGACCAGGATGAAGACTCGCGCCGCCATCGCCGTTGCGCCCAACGCGCCGCTCGAGATCCACGAGGTCGACCTCGACGGGCCCAAAGCCGGCGAGGTGCTGGTCGAGATCATGGCCACCGGTATCTGCCATACCGATGCCTACACGCTCGAAGGCAAGGATTCGGAAGGCATCTTCCCGTCGATCCTCGGCCACGAAGGCGCCGGCATCGTCCGCGAGGTGGGCCCCGGCGTCACCTCGGTCGCGGTCGGCGATCACGTCATCCCGCTCTACACGCCCGAATGCCGCCAGTGTAAATCGTGCCTGTCGCAGAAGACCAACCTGTGCACCGCGATCCGGTCGACGCAGGGCAAGGGCGTGATGCCCGACGGCACCAGCCGCTTCAAACTCGGGTCCGAGACGATCTACCATTATATGGGCTGCTCGACCTTCTCCAACTTCACCGTGATGCCGGAGATCGCGGTCGCCAAGGTCCGCCCCGACGCGCCGTTCGACAAGATCTGCTACATCGGCTGCGGCGTCACCACCGGCGTCGGCGCGGTGATCTGGACGGCTGGTGTCGAGCCGGGCGCCAACGTCGTCGTGTTCGGCCTCGGCGGCATCGGCCTCAACGTCATCCAGGGCGCCAGGATGGCCGGCGCCGACAAGATCATCGGCGTCGACATCAATCCCGCCAAGCGCGCGATGGCCGAGCAGTTCGGCATGACCGCCTTCGTCAATCCGCGCGAGATCGGCAACGACAAGGTCGTCCAGGCGATCGTCGACCTCACCGGCGGCGGCGCCGATTACAGCTTCGATTGCACCGGCAACACCGATGTGATGCGCCAGGCGCTCGAATGCTGCCATCGCGGCTGGGGCGAAAGCGTGATCATCGGCGTCGCGGAGGCGGGGCGCGAGATCTCCACCCGCCCGTTCCAGCTCGTCACCGGGCGGGTCTGGAAGGGCTCGGCGTTCGGCGGCGCGCGCGGGCGCACCGACGTGCCGCGGATCGTCGACTGGTACATGGACGGCAAGATCGCGATCGATCCGCTGATCACCCACACCATGCCGCTCGAGCGGATCAACGATGCGTTCGACCTGATGCACGAGGGCGCGAGCATCCGCTCGGTGGTGGTCTATTGAGATGGCGCCCGAACGCCTTTCCGCCGCCAAGAGCTTCGAGGGGAGCCAGCAAGTCCATCGCCATGCCAGCAGCGCGACCGGCACGCCAATGACGTTCGGCATCTATCTGCCGCCCCAGGCGGCGAGCGGCGATCGCCTGCCGGTCGTCTGGTATCTTTCCGGCCTGACGTGCACCCACGCCAATGTCACGGAGAAGGGCGGCTTCCAGCGGGTCTGCGCGGAGCTTGGCCTGATCTTCGTCGCGCCCGACACCTCGCCGCGCGGCGACGACATTCCGGACGTCGAGGATTATGATTTCGGCAGCGGCGCCGGCTTCTACGTCGACGCGACGGTAGAGCCCTATGCCGCCAACTACCGCATGTATTCGTACATCGTCGACGAGCTGCCGCAGGTGATTGCCGCCCATTTCCCGGCCGACCTCGGCCGCCAGGCGATCATGGGTCATTCGATGGGCGGGCATGGCGCGCTCACCATCGCCTTGCGCAACCCGGGGCGTTTCGCCGCGGTCTCGGCGCTCGCCCCGATCGTCGCTCCGGGCCAGGTGCCGTGGGGCGAGAAGACGCTCGGCGGCTATCTCGGCGAGGATCGTGCCGCATGGCGACGTCATGACGCCGTCGCTCTGGTCGAGGACGGCGCGCGCGTGGACGAGATCTTGATCGACCAGGGCACCGACGATCAGTTCCTCGACCAGCTTCAGCCCGAGCTGCTCGCCGCCGCCTGCAAGCAGGCTGGGATCGACATGACCTTGCGCATGCAGCCCGGCTACGATCACAGCTATTATTTCATCTCGACCTTCATGGAGGATCATCTGCGCTGGCACGCCGACAGGCTGATCGGATGACGTCGCCCTTGCTCGAAACCTTGATCGAGGCCGCGCTCGCGGCGGGAGCCGAGATCGAATCGATTTATGCCGCTGAATTCATGACCGAGGACAAGCTCGACGGATCGCCGGTGACCGAGGCCGATCGTCGCGCCGAGGCGATCATTCTCCAGCGGCTCGGCAGCGCCTTTCCCGGGATCGCGGTCCTGGCCGAGGAAGAGGCGGCGGCCGGCCGGATCCCCGCGCTCGGCGAGCGCTTCTTCCTGGTCGATCCGCTCGACGGCACCAAGGGGTTCATCCAGCGCAACGGCGAGTTCACCGTCAATATCGCGCTGATCGAGGATCGCAGGCCGGTCGCCGGGGTCGTCTACGCGCCCGACAGCGCCGCGCTCTATTATGGCGCGAAAGGCGAGGGGGCGTTCCGGCGCATCGGCCGCGGCGCGCCGCCGACCGAAAGGATCAGGCCGCGCCCGCGCCCGGCCTCGGGGCTTGCCGGCATCGGCAGCCGTGACCACGCCGCGGCCGGCACCGCCGAGCGGATGGCGGCGCTCGGCGTCACCGAGTTCGTGCCGGCAGGCTCCTCGCTCAAATTCTGCCTGGTCGCCGAAGGCAGCGCCGATGTCTATCCACGCTGGGGCCGGACGATGGAATGGGACACCGGCGCCGGCCAGGCCGTGCTCGAGGCGGCCGGCGGCAGGGTGCTTGCGCTTGACGGCGATCGCGAGGCCGGGCCCTTGCTCTACGCCAAGGCCGAGAATGAGTTCGCCAATCCCCACTTCATAGCTTGGGGCCAGTGAGCGCAGAAGCTTTTATTCCATACCGGCAATCGCGCTCAACGATTTGAAAATATTGTAGAAGCCCTACACCGTCACCCCAGCGAAAGCTGGGGTCCAAACGATGCTTGCATCGCCTCCGCTGGCGAAAACGTCGCCGTCGCAGCATCTTTCCCAAAGATCGCTTGGATGCCAGCTTGCGCTGGCATGACGGGATTGGATTGGCGCCTAGGCTTGTCTAGCGGTTACGCCGGCCGTCGACGAGCGCATCGACCAGGCTCGGATCAGCCAGGGTCGACGTATCCCCGAGGTTCGAAAAGTCGTTCTCGGCAATCTTGCGGAGGATGCGCCGCATGATCTTGCCGGAGCGCGTCTTGGGCAGCGCGGGCGTGAAGTGGAGATGGTCGGGCGTCGCGATCGGCCCGATCTCCTTCCGCACGAAGTGCCGGAGCTCGGCCTCGAGCTCGGCGTTCGGCTCCTCGCCGGCCAGCAGGGTCACGTAGCAATAGATGCCCTGGCCCTTGATGTCGTGCGGGTAGCCGACGACCGCGGCTTCCGCGACCAGCGTATGCGCGACCAGCGCCGATTCGACCTCGGCCGTGCCCATGCGGTGGCCCGAGACGTTGAGCACGTCGTCGACCCGCCCGGTGATCCAATAATAGCCGTCCTCGTCGCGGCGGCAGCCGTCGCCGGTGAAATACTTTCCTTTGTAGGTCGAGAAATAGGTTTGCACGAACCGTTCGTGGTCGCCGTAGACGGTGCGCATCTGGCCGGGCCAGCTTTGGGTGATGCACAGATTCCCCGATGCCGGCCCTTCGAGCACCCGGCCTGCGCCGTCGACCAGCTGCGGGACCACGCCGAAGAAGGGCTGGCCCGCCGAGCCGGGCTGCATCGCATGCGCGCCGGGCAGGGTGGTGATCATGATCCCGCCGGTCTCGGTCTGCCACCAGGTGTCCACCACCGGGCAACGGCCGTCACCGATGACGTCATGATACCACCGCCACGCCTCGGGATTGATCGGTTCGCCAACCGTGCCGAGCAGGCGGACCGACGAGCGATCGTGGCGTTTTACCGGCTCGTCGCCGTCGCGCATCAGCGCGCGGATCGCCGTCGGCGCGGTGTAGAAGACGTTGACCTTGTGGCGCTCGATCATCTCCCAGAAGCGGTCGACGTCCGGGTAATTGGGCACGCCCTCGAACATCAGGCTCGTGGCGCCGTTGGCGAGCGGCCCATAGACGACATAGCTGTGGCCGGTGACCCAGCCGACGTCGGCGGTGCACCAGAAGATCTCGCCCGGCCGGTAATCGAAGACATAATGGAAGGTCGTGGCTGTCCAGACGCCGTAGCCGCCGGTGGTGTGCAGCACGCCCTTGGGCTTTCCGGTCGATCCGGAGGTGTAGAGGATGAACAACGGGTCCTCGGCGCCCATCGGCTCGCAGGGGCATTCGTCGGGCACCGTTTCGCCAAGCTCGTGGAACCAATGGTCGCGGCCCTCGACCTTGCTCACCTCGTTCCCGGCATGACGGACGATCAGCACGGCATCGACCTGCGGGCCGCCGTTGAGCGCCTCGTCGACATTGGCCTTGAGCGGCACCAATTTGCCGCCGCGCATGCCGCCGTCGGCGGTGATGACGAAGCGGCTCCCGCAATCCTCGATGCGGCCGCGCAGCGCCTCGGGCGAGAAGCCGCCGAACACCACCGAATGGACCGCTCCGATCCGTGCGCACGCCAGCATCGCCACCGCGGAGTCGAGGATCATCGGCATGTAGATGGTGACTCGATCGCCCTTGGTGACGCCGAGCATCTTGAGGCAGTTCGCCATTCGCACGACCTGGCGATAGAGCTCGCCGTAGGTGAGGCTACGGACGACCCCGGGCGCGTCTGCCTCCCAGATCAGCGCGACATCGTCCGCGCGCTCGGCCAGATGGCGGTCAACGCAGTTGTAGCAAAGGTTTAGCGCCCCATCTTCATACCATTTAATATCGACGGGATCGTAGGACCAATTGCCGATGATGGTCGGCTCGCGCACCCAATCCAGCCGGCGCGCCTGGTCCTGCCAGAAGCGGTCCGGGTCGTCGAGCGACTGGCGATAGCGCGCCTGATATTCGGCGGCGTTGCAATGCGTGTTTAAAACCGCTGCTGCTGGGGGAGGAATTTGTTCGGCCATCGCTCTCTCGCTCTTTGGCGTGGATATGCCGCCTGCGCAGCGCGCGCACAAGCCGCCAAACGAGCCGCGACCGTGACGGCTTTCGTTCCACATCCGTACTAATGCGGATCAATCTGATCACTTGGAACTTGCCGGTGATGGCGCCTGGTCTCGGCCTCATACCCGACGTCATCATCTTCGCCGAACGCGGCCGCTTCGGCCGGCTGCTCGGCGCGGTCGCCCTCTGTCGTTGACGGCGAAGACGTCACCCACAGCAATGTCGCCGAGGCAAGCCCGGAGCGCCTGCTCTCAATGCACGATGTGTGCGTCCACGTGCGTGCATCCGGCGACGGGTTCGAGCTGAGCAAGCGGCGGTCGGTTCCCGCGCCGCCCGCCCGACGCCGCAAGCTCTCGCCGCCGGTCGGCAAAGGCACAGATCGGACCGCCGCGGCGGTCCGTCGCCGTCGGCGATCCGCTGTTTTCGTCGTCCGATCAGACACTTTGGTCACGGTTGCCTCGCGTCGGCACCGGCGCCGTTGCCTTCTGGCGCTCAACGGAGCGGTATCATTATTGATGGCAAGTGACAGTTTAGCGGGTTTCAGGCAGGAAATGCGGCCTCACCGACGAGGGGCCGTCGCGTTTATGTCATCCGCCAAGTCCGACGCGAGCTGGAGCGACGCTGTGCTTCTCACTGTCGCCTTGTGGCTGTTCATCGTTTTGATGTTCCTGCCGGGCATCGTCGCGCGCCATTCGGGGGACGGGTGGTTCAGCGTCTTCCTCGATGCCTCGACGGTGATCGTGTCGATGAGCTTCGGCCTGGCCGTCTTCGGTTTTTTCCGCGCCACGTTGGAATGGCCGACCCATTTGCGGATCTTCGTTCTCGCGGCCGCCGTTTTCGCAGTGTCCATCGCGCATGCATCGTTCGATCTCTTCTACACCGCCTGGGTGGCCAAGAATGTCGAAGCCTCCTGGTTCGACGTGCCGATCAACTTTTCGCGCGGCTATGAAGCCGCGTTCCGCTACCTGCTGGTTTTCGCCGTCAATCTCGCTTTGTTCCAGCTCGCCTTCACCCGGCGCAGCTCGACGCGAAGCCAGCGCCAGCTCACCGATGCGCGCTCCGCCGCTCAGCAGGCGCAGCTCCAGGCATTGCGCTATCAGCTCAACCCGCATTTCCTGTTCAACACGCTCAATTCGATCTCCTCGTTGATCGTCACGCGCCGCAATGAAGATGCCGAGCAGATGACCAGCAAGCTGTCGAGCTTCCTGCGCTCGTCCTTGACCTGCGATCCGGCCGGCCTCGTGCCGCTGGAGGAGGAGCTCGCGCTGATCGAGGAGTATCTCGACATCGAGGGGGTCCGCTTCGGCAACCGGCTCGATGTCAGGATCGAGTGCGAGCCGCAGGCGGGAGCGGCGCTGATCCCGAGCTTCCTCGTGCAGCCGCTGGTGGAAAATGCGATCAAGCACGGCGTGGCGCAGTCGCGCAAGGCCGTGACTGTCACGATCAGCGCAACGCTCGAGGACGGCCTGCTGTGCATCGCGGTCGAGAATGACACAATTCCCGCCGAAGCCGCTGTCTCGGCCGGAACCGGCGTCGGGCTGATGAACGTGCGCCAGAGGCTGAAGGCGGTGTTCGGCGAGGCCGCCAGCCTCACCACCGAGGCCAAGGGCAGCGCCTATATCGCGACGATCTGCATTCCCGACGTCCAGGAAAGACGCTGAGCCCGCCCGCCTCCGCTTGAACAATGGCTGGTGACGGCGCAAAAACGCACAAGGAAGGTGAGGGGGACGAGATGCGCGTGCTGCTCGTGGACGACGAGGATCTGGCGCTCGATCGGCTGCGGACATTCTTCGCCGATATCGAAGGGACCGAGATCGTCGGCCAGGCAAGCGACGGCGACTCGGCGGTTGCCGAGATCGAGCGTCTGACACCCGATCTCGTCCTGCTCGACATCCAGATGCCCGGCCGCAACGGGCTCCGAGCCGCCGCCGATATCAAGGTCGAGCCGCGCCCGGAATTGGTCTTCGTCACCGCGCACGAACATTATGCGCCCGATGCGTTCGACGTCGATGCCGCCGACTATCTGCTCAAGCCGGTGCGCTTCGACCGTCTGCGCCAGGCGGTGGAGCGCGCGCGGCGCCGCCGCAATTTGCGCGATCAGGCCGCGCGCGCCGGGCAGCTCGCCGAGGAGGTGGCGGCACTGCGCACCAGCGGGGCCGCCGGGCTCGAGGATGGTGGCTTCTGGGTGCCCGAGCGGCATGGCCAGCGGCGGGTCCCGCTCGAAGCGATCGACTGGATCGAGGCGGCGCGCGATTATGTGCTGCTGCATACCGACGTGCGCAGCCATCTGCTGCGCATCACCATGGCCGCGCTCGAGCAGAAACTGGCTGGGTCCGCGCTGCTGCGGGTGCATCGTTCGGCGTTCGTCAGGCCGGACAAGGTGGGCGAAGTCCGCCGCGCGAACCGCTCCCTGACGCTCGTGCTCGCGGACGGTGCCACCGTCCAGGTCGGGCCAAGCTATGTGGCCGCCGTGAAGGCGGCGCTCGCGCTGGACTGAGCCGGCGCAGGCGCTGCCGGCTTGACCGGCAACATCAGCTCCCCCGCAAGACCTTGATCATTTCAGGCTGAAGCAGCCTGAAGCGGAAGCGCGGAGCGCTTCCACCTCGAACGATCAGGCTCTAGGCGCGGGGGAGCATAGGCTGGAACGCGGCGCGTCGCCTGTTCAGATCAGTCCCGCCGAGGAGCTGATGGCGGTGACGAGCAAAGTGCTCACGAACAAAGCTGCGACGCAGGTCGAGAAGGTGCGGAAGAGCGGTGCGGTCATGTCTATTCTCCCTGGCTGAGGCCGTGCCGGCCCATGAGTGTCTGCTAGGGAAAACCGGCCGCGCTCGCTTTGCGGATGCGACGGGGGAGGACGGGAATTCGACCGACCCGCACCGGAGCGACGAAGCCGCGCTCCGGTGCGATGAACAGGCCTGTTATGCGGCTTGGCTGATGCCGACGCCGAAAGCGACGCGGTAACGCTCAAAGCACCGCGCTCCGGCGTTCAGGCGAATCAGCGCGCCTTCGGCCATCGCCGTGGCGCGACGAGGATCCTCTTCGACCAGCGGCACGATCGCTTCGCGGTTCCATTCCTGGCTGTGCTTGACGTCGAGCAAGGCATGAAGATCGAAATAGCGCCTCTCGCGGTCGGACAGGCCCAGTCGCCTCAGCCCTGCCGCCGTGCTCGCCGAGCGGCCGGGAGCGGTGAGCTCGATCACGCCGAGCGCACCGATCGAATGCCAGGTGTAACGCCGGTTGGTGGCCATAGCGGTCATCGCATTCGCAAGCGCAAGGCTTTCCCAGACCGTCGTGTCGATCCGCGGATGGAGCTGCAGCGCGTCGACCAGTGTGGCGAGCATCGATCCGTGCACGCCGGCGGCGTTGCCGCGGCCCATCTCGTCCCAATAATTGCGGGCAAGCTCCAGCTTTGGACCCGGCGGGAGCTTGACCTGGGTATAGGCCACGAGGTCGTCGAATCCTGCCTCGCCGGCCGCCTCCTGTTCGAGGAACCAGCTGATGTCCTCGCGCGACGCCTTTTCCGCGAGCCAGGGAAAGAGCGGATCCGCCTGGCCGGGGCCGTTTTCCTTCAGCCGCTCGAACCAGTCGATGAAGCCGGCGGGATCGGTCGGCGCCGATCCGGCTTGCTCGGCGACCTCGGCACGAAGCTGTTCGAGGAAGCTGCCCTCGAGCCGCAGCATGCGCGAATCGCGCTGTAGATCGGCCTGCCAGTCGGAAGTCGGAAACTGGGGAGCGAGTCGCTCGTGGTTCCAGTGCGCGAGCGCGCGCTGAAATCCGGCCGTCAGGTAACGCGGCGCTGGCGCCACGGCAGGCTCCGTGAACGATCTGAATGCCATCGATGGTTTCCAAAAGTGAAAAGCGATTGCCTGTTAAACCGTTACGGATGCTTGATGTTCCTCCCGCGCCGGTCGGGGGGCTCTGGTCTTAACCTCGTTTAATTCATTGGTTTTCTTGGCGGGCGTCATGACGTCATTACCGCCAACACGGATCAACCCGATTGCGCCACTGCTGGCCGGGACAGCTGTTGCCACCGAAACGACCTAACCTTATTCGCCGCGGCTTCCCGGAGACCCTATGCTCGCTGCTGTTCAAAGCCCGATTGCCGTCTCGTTTGCGCCCCCCAAATCGCAGCATTGGCCGAGTACGATCGTGCTCGCGACGATGCTGGGCCTCTATTTGTTCGCAGGCCTCAGCGTGACATCGCTGCCGGCGTTGGACGCTGGCGCCGAGGCGCGCGGGGCGCTTCCTCTTGCGGATGGGCGGGCGTCAGCGCCCATGGTATCGCCGCCGCTTCCCGAGCCGCTCGATTTCCGCGATATGAGCCCACAGGAAGCCGCCGCCTTCAATGCCTCGATCCCGATCTCGAGCGAGTCCAATCCGGCGGCAAGGCCGTTCCGATTCGCCGCCGAGGCCGAGATCGATCGCCTTCGCGCGCTCGATTGCCTGACCGCGGCGGTCTATTATGAAGCCGCGATCGAGCCCACCGACGGGCAGCGTGCGGTCGCGCAGGTCGTGCTCAATCGGGTTCGTCATCCGGCATTCCCCAAGAGCGTCTGCGGTGTCGTATTCCAGGGGTGGGAGCGTTCGACGGGCTGCCAGTTCACGTTCACCTGCGACGGCTCGATGGCGCGCGTGCCCTCGGAAGCGGGCTGGGCTCGCGCCCGCAAGGTGGCGGAGGAAGCGCTTGCCGGGAAGGTGTACAAACCGGTCGGCTATGCGACCCATTATCACACCAACTGGGTGGTGCCCTATTGGAGCTCGAGCCTCACCAAGCTCGCTTTGGTCGGCACCCATATCTTCTATCGCTGGGAAGGCGGTTGGGGGCGTCCACCCGCGTTCCGCCATGCCGCGAGCGGCGTCGAGCCGGAAATCGCGCGGCTCGAGAAGCTCGCGTTGGTCTTCCCCGGTGTCACCCACGCCGCCGCCGATCCGCTCGAGCTGCAGGCGATGCAGACCGACATAGAAGTGACTCCGGCGGACCTTGCCGGCCGTGCCGTCACCCGCCGTTACGAGCCGCTGCGCGAGCAGTCGGCTGCGAACGCCAAGGATGAGCTTGCCAAGGTCGATCTATCCGACAGCGTTCGCTGGGCGCTCACTGGGGAAACCGCCACCAAGCCCGACGTGATCGGCGCCAAAGGGGAAGCGCCACAGCCGACGGCGCAAGTCGGCGAATAAGGGACATTCCTCTCGCCCGAAACAGATTATTCGGTCGTGATGTCATCCGCGCGGACCCGTCGGCTGACAGGCCAAGGGTAGACTGCGATGAGATTGAATCGCAGTTATACTCTATAACCGACTGATTCTGTATTGTTTTTCTTCTAGGGCGCTTCGGTCGGATAGCCGCGGCCGACATAGTCGAAGCTGCCGAGCTCTACCGTCTGCAAATTGGGATCCTGCGCCGACGCATAATAAGCGCGGATCTCCTCGATCCGGCCGTCGGGATTGAAGACATACCATTCGTCGCCACGCAGGATGATGCCTTGCTTGCGCTTAAAGTGTGTCCATTCGATCACTGCGCGGCGCGTCGGCGCGTCGCATATCACCTGATCGACGGTCCAATAGGAGCCGAGGCCCGCAACCGCTTCGCTCCACTTGCGCGCGATCGTCTCGGCGCCGCGGAACGGACCCTGGTACATGCCGGACGGGAAATAATGGACCGCCTCGGGCGTGAAATAGGCTGCGATACGCCCGACGTCCCCCGAATTGCAGGCCTCGAAATAATCGCGGATGATCTTCTCCATCCGCTCGTTGGTCAGTTCTGCAGCCGCCACGCTTCATCCTTTTCGGAAAGGTCGAGCCGATGCGCTATCGTCGCTCGCGCAGGCACGCAACGGGGGGCTTGCGCGACGGCTGCTGGTCACAGCGCGATCTTGAGGCGCCCATTCGCCGCGCGCGAGCAGCATGCGGTCATGCGGCTGTGCGCGGCGCGCTCGCTCGCGGCGAGCACCTTGTCGCGATGGTCCACCTCGCCCTCGATCACGTCGACCATGCACGTGCCGCACAGGCCTTCCTCGCAATCGCTCTGGATGTCGATCCCGGCGCCGCGCAGCACGTCCATCAGGCTGCGGTCGGCGGGCACATGGAGCGAAAATCCGCTGTCGCTGAGCTCGACGTCGAACGGCTTGTTGTCGCCGGTGGCGCTCCCGGCGCCGAAATATTCGACGTGGAGCCGGTCAGGCCGGTCGGCCGCCCGTTCGGCGAGCTCAGAAAGCAGGCGGTCAGGTCCGCAGGCATAGATTTCGGCGTCGGCCGGCGCTTTGGCGAGGAGATCGCCAAGATCGAGCCTCGCGCCCTCGGCCGCCGCATAGAGATGCAGCCGCGCTCCATGGTCGCGGCGGAGCCGCTCGACGAACGCCATCCGTTCGATCGTGCGCCCGGCATAATGAAGCTGATAATCTTTCCCGAGTGCCTTCAGCCGATCGGCCATCGCGATGATCGGCGTGATTCCGATGCCGCCGGCGATCAGCAGATAATGGTCGGCATTCTCGTCGAGCCGAAAATGGTTCTTGGGTCCGCGGACCTGGACGACCATGCCCGGCACGATCGTGGCGTGGATGAAGGCCGAGCCGCCGCGGCCGCCGGCCTCGCGCAGGATCGCGAGCTCGATCTGCCGTCGTGTCGCGCTGTCGCCGCACAGGGAATAATTGCGGACATAGTCGCCGACGATCAGGTCGACGTGCGCACCCGGCGACCAGGCGGGCAGGGGCCGGCCTTCGGCTTCGAGCACGAGACGCACCACATCCTCCGCCTCGCGATGGACCTCGGCGACGCGCATCGCATGCACTGCGGCGGTGTTTCGCGGCGCCCCGAACGGAAAGTCGACATGGCCGTCGAGGATCGCGCGATCCTTGCGCTCGGGATTGAGCGCCGGATCCCAGCGCACATGGACATGGTCGGGGCCGCGGAAAGAGGTGTTCGGCAGGTAGGTGAACTCCTGCTCGGGCACCAGTTCCATATGCGGGATGCGCCGCGTGAATTCCTCGATGAAGATGCGCATCTCCATCCGCGCCAGGTTCTTCCCGATGCACTGATGGCTGCCATAGCCGAAGGTGAGATGGTCGGTGGTGTTGGTGCGGTAGATGTCGAAGCTGTCGGGATCGTCGAAATGCCGCTCGTCGTGGTTGGCCGAGGTCGAGACGATCAGGAGCTTGGCTCCCTTGGGGATCGCCACACCTCCGACGTGCGTGTCCGCGGTGGCGATCCGCCGCCAGGCAATGACCGAGCCCGAATAACGCAAGCATTCCTCGACCGCATTGGGGATCAGCGACGGGTCGGCGCAGAGCGCGTCCCACGCCTCGCGATGGGTCAGCAGCAGCCGCATCGCATTGGCGGCGGCATGGGCGGTGGTTTCGTGCGCCGCGACGATGCCGGCCATCATCATCGAATGGAGGTAGGAATCGGTGACGACGTCGGGCAGCTCGCGCTGGCGGCGGATCGCATATTGCATCCAGCCTTGCCCTTCGGGGGCCTCGCGCATCCGATCGAGCACCTCGCCCGCAAAGCGCCAGAATTTGCCGACCGCCTCCGCGACCGCGAGCTGCTCCTCGACCGTCGGCCGGCCCCAGGTATTGACGGTGTGCGCGATCGAATATGCGCGCAAAGTGTCCATGTCCTTTTCGGGTATGCCGAGGAAATGGAGGGCGATGGTGAGCGGGATCTCCCACAGCATCTCGTCGACCAGATCGGCCTCGCCGCGGGCGATGAAGCGGTCGACATATTGGCGGGTCAGCCGCCGCACCATCGGCTCGTGCTGCATCAGCTCCTCTTCGAGGAACGATTGCATCAGCGCGCGGCGGCGTTCGGTGTGCGCCGGCTCGTCCTCGTTCACGAGCGTCCGGTTCATCGCATAGTCGTAGCGCTCGAGGATCGCATTCGCCTCGGGGCAGGTCGGGCTCATCTTCTCGAGCGCGATCGCCGGCGAGAAGGTGATGTTGTCGCGGAACACCGCCTTGACGTCGTCGTAGCGGCTGACCACCCAATAGTTGAGCTTCGGGCTGAAGAAGACCGGCTCCTGCTCGCGCGACCAGCGCAGGGCCTCGGGCGGATCGATATTGTAGAGGCCTTCGAACATGTCGAATTCGGCCGCGCGCGGCGAGACGTCCGGCCCGGCGTGAAAGGGACATCCGCTCGAAGCAGGGGGCGCTGGCTGCGGCGCGTTCATCGGCAACTCTCTCCGCTTCTCGGCCCGTTCTGGTCGCAGGGGCCGGATGGGTGGCGCCGGTCAGCGGCGTCTCATCCCCACCATGATCTCGAGAGACTATATCGGGCGCGATGCGACGGCACTAGCGCCATCTCCGCCACCGTCTTCGCGCCGCAGAGTGCCGAGCACTGCCACTCAGCGCGCCGAAACACTGCCCAACCTCTCGCCGAACAATTGCCGCATCGCGACCCAGCTGCGTTCGTCGGCGTCCTGGTTGTAGCGCGCCACCGGCAGGCCGAGCGCGTCGATATCGGGATCGGTGAAGGCGTGGAGCGTGTTCCCGTAGACGTGAATCTGCCAATCCGCCTTGCTGCTGCGCATCTGCCGCTCGAATTCCTGCACGTCCGCAGGTGGGACGAGCGGATCGTCGGCGCCGGTGCAGACGAGGATGCTTTGGGTCAGGTTCGCGGCGGCGGCGGGATCGGAGAGGGTAAGGCCGCCGTGGAAGCTGACCACCGCGCTCAGCGGCGCGCCGCTGTAGGCCAGCTCGAGCACGGCGGTGCCGCCGACGCAATAGCCCACTGCGCCGAGCTTCGCTTCGTCGACCTCGGCACGCGCGCGGAGCGCCTCCACTCCAGCGGCGAGGCGCCCCCGCCAGGTCGCAATGTCGGCGAACAGTCCGCCCATCGCTTCCATCGCTTGCTGGACTTCATAGGTGGCGCCGTTGCCATAATGATCGACGACGAGCACGACATAGCCGAGCTGGGCGATCATCGCGGCGCGGTCGCGCGCATGCTTGGTGAGCCCGAATGCCGCTGGGGCGAGCACCACTCCGGGGCGTTTGCCGGCCGCGCCGGGCGGCTTGAACAGCAGCCCGCGCAGCGGCGCGCCCTGATAGTCGTAGGAAACGTCTTCGAACGTCGGATCGGCCGCCATCTATCTCTCTCCCTGTCGCAGCTTTTGCCTCTTGCATAATGCATAGCAGATAGCGCGCTCATGCCTACAGCCCGCGCAATCCGGGTTTCATTCAACCGAGCGTTCGATTAGCGCGGAGCGACAACGACAAGCGGAGAGGCGAATGACCAGTCTTGCAGCAGTAGAGGGTGCCGGTGCCGAGAATGTGCTCGTGCTTCACGGGTGGGGGCTCGACAGCAGCGTGTGGCTGCCGGCGCGCTGGCTGACCGACCAGGAACGCTTCACTTACGCTTATGTCGATTATCCCGGTTACGGCGTGAACCGCGATGCGAAGCCCGCCGACGGGGTCGACGGGATGGCGCGCGCGGCGCTCGATGCGGCCGATGCCCTCGGTTGGGATCGTTTCGCCATCCTGGGCCATTCGATGAGCGGCGCCGTGGCGCTGCGCGTCGCGACCTTTGCGCCCGAGCGGGTGACATCGATCGTCGCGCTGACGCCGGTCTCGCCGGCCGGGACGCCGTTCGATCCGGCAACCTACGAGATGTTCAAGGGCGCCTGGGACAGTTTCGGCGCGGCGGTCAACGGCGGCCTGGCGCCGACGATGAGCGAGGCGGATATCCGCCGCCTCGTCCAGCGCCACCATGCGACAATGAGCCGCGACGTCTGGGACGCCTATCTGGCGAACTGGACGGGATGCAGCTTCATGGAAGAACTCAGCCGTTGCACGATGCCGGTCAGCATCTTCATCGGCGCGAACGATCCGTTCGTGACCAAGGATTATCTCGCCGACACGCTGAAGGCGCTGCCGCACGCAAGCTTCGGCGCGATCGACGGCGCCGGCCATTATCCGCAGGTCGAGCAGCCCGAGGCGTCGGTCGCCGCCTGGGAGGGCGCACTATAGTGATTTCAAGTCAGGTGAAGCACCTGACGGCTCGGAAATCACGGAAAACTAAGAGAATTGGACTCAATTCCGGTTCAATCAAACCGGGATTGAGTCTGAAGGGCTGACCGCTTCGAGCGCGGGTCCGGAGCCGGTGCGGCGCGCTACCTCAGGATCTGCGCCTGTTGCCAGCCCAGTTCGGCGATCGTCGGCAGATCGGCGATCAGCGCGGCGGCGTGGGGTGAGGCGGCGGTGCCGCGGGCGGCGCGGCCCTTGATGCCGTGGATGATCGCGGCGAAGCGGAACAGGTTGAACGCCAGGTAGAAATCGAGGCCGGGGATGCCGGCGCGGCCGGTGCGCGCGCAATAAGCGGCGACATAGTCCTGCTCGCTCGGCAGGTTCTGCGCCTCGAGGTCGACTTCGGCGAGGCCTGGGATCGTCAGGCTCGGCATCCGGTACATCATCAGGTGATAGGCGAAGTCGGCGAGCGGGTGGCCGAGCGTCGACAGTTCCCAGTCGAGCACCGCAAGCACGCGCGGCTCGCTCGGGTGGAATATGAGATTGTCGATGCGAAAGTCGCCATGGACGATGCTGGTCTCATCGCCCGGCGGGATGTGGGCGGGCAGCCATTCGACCAGCCGATCCATGTTGGGATCGTGGCCGGCTTCGGCATCGCCAAGATATTGCTTGGACCATCGGCCGATCTGGCGCGCGAAATAGTCGCCGGGTCGGCCATAGTCGCCAAGGCCGACCGTCTCCGGCGCGATGCCGTGGAGCTGGGCGATCGTCGCGTTCATCGCGTCATAATAGGCCGGCCGCTCGGCGCGGGGGACCTGATCGAGCGTCGCTTTCCAGAAGATCCGCCCCTCGACCATGTCCATCACGAAGAAGGACGTGCCGATCACGCTCTCGTCCTCGCACAAAGCGTGGACGTGCGGCACCGGGAAGCCGGCTGTGCCGAGCGTGGCCATCACCCGCGCCTCGCGCTCGACGGCATGCGCGCCCTTGAGCAGCGTGCCGGGCGGCTTGCGCCTCAGGACGTAGCGTCGCGCGGGTGTGATCAGCTTGTAGGTCGGGTTCGACTGGCCGCCCTTGAACTGCTCGACCGTCAGCGGGCCGCGGTAGCCGGCGACATTGGCTTCCATCCAGCGCGCGAGTGCCGCTTCGTCGAACCGGTGCGCCTCGCGGACCGATCCGCTGCCCGCGAACGGGCTGTCATCGCCCATCGTCGCCCTTCAGCGCATCGCGCTTGATCTTCTTGGCGAGGGACCATTTGTGGACCTCGGTCGGCCCGTCATAGATGCGGAAGGCGCGGATCTCGCGGAACACCTGCTCGACGATCGTGTCGCCGCTGACGCCGGATCCGCCCATCACCTGCACGCAGCGGTCGGCAACCCGGAACAGGGCATCGGACACCGCGACCTTGGTCATCGAGCTTTCGGCGGTGCCGAGCGAACCCTCATCGAGAATGCCGGCGCACCAATCGATCATCAGCTCGGCCTGCTTGAGGTCGATCGCATTTTCGGCGAGCATGAAGCCGACGCCCTCATGGTCGATCAGCAATTTGCCGAACGCCTGGCGCTTGACCGCATAAGCGGTCGCGATCTCCTGGGCGCGCGTCGCCGCGCCGTGCCAGCGCATGCAGTGCGACAGCCGCGCCGGCGAGAGGCGGACCTGCGCATAGCGGAAGCCCTCGTGCACCTCGCCCAAGATCTGGTCTGCCGGGACGCGCAGCTCGTCGATCGAGATGATGGCATGGCCGCCCGGCATCGCGCTGTCGATCGTGTCGAGCACGCGCTCGACCTTGATCGCCGGGTCGGGCAGGTCGACCAGAAACATCGTCGCGGCGAGCCGCTCGGCCGTTCCGCTATTGGCCATGACGATCCCGACCTTGGCGCCGACCGCCCCGGTGATGAACGCCTTGCGCCCCGTGATCACCCAATGGTTGCCGTCGAGCCGCGCCCGCGTCTTCATCATCGACGGGTCAGATCCGGCGCCGCCCTCGTCGGCCGGCTCGGTCATGAAGAAGGCGGAGCGCGATTCGCCGGCGATCAGAGGCGCGAGGAAACGCGCCTTCTGCTCATCGGTGCCGACCTTGCCGATCAGATACATATTGCCTTCATCGGGCGCGGCGGTGTTGAGCGCGACGGGGCCGAGCGGCGACAGGCCGGACTTGCGCAGCACGATCGCGGTCTCGCGTTGGCTGAGATGTGCTCCGTCCGCGAGGATATGCGGCGTCATCAAGTCCGCCGCGCGCGCCTTGGCGCGCAATTCCGCGACCAGCTCCTCGCTTGGCCCATGCGCGCCGCGGCGGGGATCCTGCTCGTAGGGCACGACCACCTCGCGCACGAAGCGCTCGACCCGCGCGGCAAGGCCTTCGACGTCCGGATGCGCAGCGGCGGTCATCGGCGCCTCATATGCTGTTGACGACGTGGCCGCCGTCGACCGAGACGATCGCGCCGGTCATGTAAGCCGAGGCGTCGGAGGCGAGCAGCAGCAGCGGCCCGTCGAGATCCTCGTAGCGGCCGATGCGCCGCTGCGGGATGCGCTTGATCGCGGCGGTGCCGGCCTCGGTTTCCCAGAAATGGGCATTGAGCTCGGTCTTGAAATAGCCAGGTGCGATCGCGTTGACGCGGATTCCGTAGCGCGCCCATTCCAGCGCGAGCGTCTGGGTGAGCTGGACGACGCCGGCCTTCGACACCGCATAAGGCAGCACGCCGCCGATCTGACGCAGCCCGAGCACCGACGCGATGTTGATGATCGAACCGCCTCTTTCACCGGCGCGCATCAGCCGCCCGGCCATTTGCGAAACGAGGAACGCTCCTTTGAGGTTGGTGTCGATGACGGCATCCCAATCCTCCTCGGTCTGGTCGAAGGCGGAGGCTTCGCGCACGATGCCGGCATTGTTGACGAGGATGTCGAGCCGGTCGAGCTCCGCTTCGGCCGCGGCGACCGAGGCGGCATCGCTGACGTCGAGCGCGATTGCGCGGGCGCTTCCGCCCTCGGCCTCGATCTCGCCGACCAGCCGCTCGAGCGCCTCGACCCTGCGCGCGCCGACCACCACCTCGGCGCCGGCGCGCGCCAGCACGCGCGCGAAATGCACGCCAAGCCCGCTCGATGCGCCAGTCACCAGCGCGATACGTGATTTCAGGTCGAACCGGCCGGACGCGTCGCTCATTCCACCCCCTCTATCGTGCTCGATACGACGCCATCGCGCCGCTGCCTGATGCGCTCCGGCGCGGCGGAGCAGGAACCTTTGTGGTGCCGGGTGTCGGACTCGAACCGACGACCTACCGCTTACAAGGCGGTTGCTCTACCAGCTGAGCTAACCCGGCCGCCGCAATCCCATGCGTCAAGGCACGCCGCGCGTCCAGCCTCCACGCTTTCAATTCGCCCCGCGCATCGAGCTCGCTCGGAGGCGTTTCCATTCGTCTTAAAAAAAGAACGTT
>Ga0255338_1002687_pt1 | contig 24475 bp, 23 predicted proteins | sample MeOH1_35cm_T4_19_FD_203715 | JGI IMG/M metagenome (GOLD analysis project Ga0255338, IMG submission 203715) | Sandy soil microbial communities from University of British Columbia, Vancouver, Canada - MeOH1_35cm_T4_195 | ecosystem: Engineered > Artificial ecosystem > Sand microcosm > Unclassified ...
AACCTGTCGTTCTCGTTCCGCGGCAACGAGCCGGTCAGGGCGGCGATGCACTCGGTGTTCCTCTACCACGCCATCGCGGCGGGCATGGACATGGGCATCGTCAACGCCGGCCAGCTCAGCGTCTACGACGAGATCGACCCGGAGCTCCGGGAGCTCTGCGAGGACGTCGTCCTCAACCGCCGCCCGGATTCGACCGAGCGCCTCGTCGACGCCGCCGCGCGCTTCAAGGGCGACGGCGCGCAGAAGAAGGAGGTCGACCTCGCCTGGCGCTCGTGGCCGGTGGCGAAGCGCCTCGAGCACGCCCTCGTCAGCGGCCTCACCGAGTTCATCGAGGCCGACACCGAGGAGGCGCGCGCTGCCTCGGCGAAGCCGCTCGACGTGATCGAGGGGCCGCTGATGGCCGGCATGAACGTCGTCGGCGACCTCTTCGGCGCCGGCAAGATGTTCCTGCCGCAGGTGGTGAAGTCGGCCCGCGTGATGAAGCAGGCCGTCGCCTACCTGATGCCGTTCATGGAGGAGGAGAAGCGCCGCACCGGCAACACCGCGTCCTCCTCGGCCGGCAAGATCCTGCTCGCGACCGTGAAGGGCGACGTGCACGACATCGGCAAGAACATCGTCGGCGTCGTGCTGCAGTGCAACAACTTCGAGGTCATCGACCTCGGCGTGATGGTGCCGACGGCGACCATCCTCGACCGCGCCCGGACGGAGAAGGTCGACATCGTCGGCCTGTCCGGCCTCATCACGCCGTCGCTCGACGAGATGTGCCACGTCGCCGCCGAGATGGAGCGCGAGGGCTTCGACCTGCCGCTCCTGATCGGCGGCGCCACGACGAGCCGCATCCACACGGCGGTGAAGATCAACCCGAACTATTCGCGCGGGCAGGCGGTCTACGTCACCGACGCGAGCCGCGCCGTCGGCGTCGTCTCGCGCCTCCTCGGCGACCGCGACGCCTTCGTCGCCGAGGTGCAGTCGGAGTACAGGACCGTCGCCGAGAGCCATGCCCGCAGCCAGGACGACCGGCGTCGGCTGTCGATCGGCGACGCGCGCAACCGCCGCATCAAGATCGACTGGCCGGCCTGGAAGCCGACCCGGCCGCGCTTCCTCGGCACCCGCACGTTCCGCGACGTGCCGCTCGACGACATCGTGCCGTTCATCGACTGGACGCCGTTCTTTGCCGCCTGGGAGATCAAGGGCACCTATCCGCTGCTGCTCGACGACCCGAAGGTCGGCCCGGCGGCGCGCACCCTCCACGAGGACGCCAAGCGCATGCTGCGCCAGCTCGTGCGCGAGCGCTGGCTGACGGCGAACGGCGTCATCGGCTTCTGGCCGGCGAACGCCGAGGGCGACGACATCGTGCTCTTCACCGACGAGACGCGCACCGAGCGGCGGGCGGTGCTGCACACGCTGCGCCAGCAGATGGCGCGGGCGAGCGACCGCGGCAACGCCGCGCTCGCCGACTTCGTGGCGCCGGTCGGGGCCGGCGTCGGCGACTATGTCGGCGGCTTCGCGGTGACCGCCGGCCTCGGCGAGGACGCCGTCGCCGAGCGCTTCAGCCGGGCGAACGACGACTATTCGAAGATCCTGTCGCAGTCGCTCGCCGACCGCCTCGCCGAGGCCTTCGCCGAGGCGATGCACGCCCGCGTCCGGCGCGAGTTCTGGGGCTATGCGGCGGGCGAGAACCTGACGCCGGCGGAGATGATCGGCGAGCGCTACCAGGGCATCCGCCCGGCGCCGGGCTACCCGGCGCAGCCCGACCACACCGAGAAGGGCACGCTGTTCGACCTCCTCGGCGCGGAGGAGGCCGCCGGCATCAAGCTGACCGAGAGCTACGCGATGTGGCCGGCCTCGGCGGTCTCGGGGCTCTACTTCTCGCATCCCGACAGCCACTATTTCGGCGTCGGCCGCATCGAGCGCGACCAGGTCGAGGATTATGCGGCGCGCAAGGGCTGGCCGGTGTCCGAGGCCGAGCGCTGGCTGGCGCCGATTCTCGCCTACGATCCGGCGGTGCGCAACCGCGCCGCGTAGCGCGCGCTCTGGACGACCTCGCGCGGACACATTATGCACTGACGCATGAAGGTTCGCTGGGACGACCTCGAGGCGGTGCTTGAAGTCTGGCGCTCCGGCACGCAAGAGCGCGCCGCGGCGGCGCTGGCGGTCGACCAGGCGACGGTTTCCCGGCGCATCGCGCGGCTGGAGCAGGCCGCCGGGGTGAAGCTGTTCACCCGCCGCAGCGGCCGCCTCGTGCCGACCACTGCCGGCGACGTGCTGCTGAGCCGCCTCGAAGGGGTCGACAAGTCGATCAACGCCGCCCGCGTGGCGCTCGCCGCGGCGAGCGCCATCAGCGAGACGACGGTGCGCGTCGCGGCGCTCCCGTTCGTCGCCCACCGCGTGCTGCTGCCGGGCCTGTCGCTGCTGGTGAAGCGCTATCCGGGCCTCCGGATCGACCTCGTGTCGTCCGAGCGGCCGCCGGCGCTGCTCGCCGGCGAGGCCGACATCGCCATCCGGACGAATCGCCCGACGGAGTCCTCCCTCGTCGCCCGCCGCATCGCCGTCGTGCCGATGCGGGTCTACGCGCCGGTGATCGATCCCGACACGCCCTCGTGGATCGGCCTCGTCGGTGAGGCGGAGGCGACGCCCGAGGCGCAGTGGATCAACGAGAACGTGCCGCGCAACCGGCTGCTGCTGCGGCTCGATTCATCGCAGGCGGTGGCCGCCGCGATCGCCCGCGGCGCCGGCCGCGGCGTGCTGCCGGTGTTCATCGGCCGCGCCGAGCCGGGGCTCGTCGCGGTGTCGGACGTCGTGCTCGTGCGCGAGGTGTGGATCGCGGTCCACCCGGACCTGCACCAGACGCCGGCGGTCGTCGCGACGCGGCGCTGGATCGAGGACGCCTTCGCCTCGATGCATCTCAAGGAGTAACGGAAGACCGTCCTTCCCCCGGTGCGGGGGAAGGACCCTGGAGGGGGAGGGGGCCGATCGCGGCCGCCTCGTCGGCGCCGGTCAGAATACGCCGACCACGATGGCGCCGAGGAACGCGAACGCCGCTGTGACGAGGACCAGATTGACGCGGGTGGTCGAGGTCATGGGGTCGCCTCCGGTTGGGAGCCTTAACGGAACATTAACGCCAACGGGCGCCACCGCGAAACGAAAAGCATTGTGCGCCGCACAACCCACTCGCCTCGCTTATGTTGATAGGCTGAATCGCCATTCGCCACAAGAACGCCACGGTCGCCGCCGGCGGCCGTTAACGAATGGTTTTTCGTTCTCCGCGATCCTGGCGGCATGGCGTTGCGTGGCGTGGCGCGCATCCTCGGGCTCGGCGTCCTCGCCGTCGGTCTCTCCGGATGCGCGTTGTTCGGCGTCTTTCGGAGCGAGGAGCGTGAGCCGTGGCGGGCCGCGGTGGCGGAGCATTGCCGCGCCTCGGGCGCCGTGCAGCCGTCGGCGTTCGTCCGGCCGCGGCGCTCGGTTGAAGGCCCCGGCATCTGCGGCGTCGAGCAGCCGTTCACGGTGACCGCCGGGTCGGGCGGTGCCGTCGCCTTCTCGGCGCCCGCCATCCTCGACTGCCCGATGGTCGCCGGCACCGACCGCTGGATCGACGGCACCGTGCAGCCGGCCGCCTACGCGCTGTTCGGCCAGCCGGTCGTCTCGCTCACCATCGCCGGCTCCTATTCCTGCCGTGGCCGTAACGGCGCCTCCAAGGGGCCACTGTCGGAGCACGCCTTCGCCAACGCCCTCGACGTTTCCGCCTTCACCCTCGCCGACGGGCGCACCATCACCGTCCTCGACGGCTGGGGCGGCGCCGGCGACGAGCAGACCTTCCTGCGCGCCGCGCACCGCGGTGCCTGCACGACCTTCTCGACGGTGATCGGGCCGGACGGCGACCGCCACCACCGCGACCACCTGCACCTCGACCTCGCCCGCTACGGCCGGCAGGGCAAGATCCACCGCTACTGCGGTTGACGGCGGTCGCCGGCCCGGCCGATCGGGCAGGATCGGCGCATGGCCGACAGTCCCGTCATCGACGCCGCCTACGCGTTCCGCCGCCGCGGCCGAGGGCGGCCGGCGGCGTGCCGTTTGTCGCCGCGACGGACGATCTGATACCGTGCCGAAGGATTCCTTCGCCGACGGACCTTCGCCAAGGGGCATTCGATGGCCACCAGCCGATCCGGCGCCGCGCAGATCGCCCGCCTGCCGTTGATGGCGTTGAAGTCGCCGCTGTGGCTCGCCGGCGTCGCCGGCACCGACAAGTCGTTCGCCGACAACCCGATCATCGGCAGCCCGACGCTGAACCGGTGGGGCCTGCACGTGCAGCGGCTGAAGCTCGCCGCGCGGCTGGCCGACTGGCGCCGGCAGCGACTCGGCCGCGCCGTCGCGCCGGAGCACCGCGCGGCCTTCGACCGCGACGGCGTCGTCGTGATCCGCGACTTCATGCCGGCCGACGCCTTCGCGGCCCTGAAGGAGGCGATCGCCGCCCGCACCTTCGAGGCGCGCGAGATGCGCCAGGGCAAGGCGGTCGAGCGGATGATCCCGCTCGGCGGCCGGCTGCTCGCCGAGATGCCGGAGGCGCGGCGCTACACCGACGATCCGCGCCTGAAGCCGCTCATCTACTATGCCGGCTCACGCGCCGGCGAGCCGATCTTCTACCTGCAGACGGTGATCGTCGATCCGGCGCAGGGGCGCGCCGATCCGCAGACCTCGTTCCACACCGACACCTTCCATTCGACCACCAAGGCCTGGTTCTTCCTCACCGACGTCGGCGAGGACGACGGGCCGTTCACCTACGTGCCGGGCTCGCACAAGTTGACGCCGCAGCGGCTCGCCTGGGAATACGAGCAGAGCCTGTCGGCCTCGACGGTGGAGAACCGCCACCACGCCGTCGGCTCGTTCCGCGTCACCGAGGCCGAGCTCGAGCGCCTCGGCTGCCGCAAGCCGGTGAAGATGGCGGTGCCGGCCAACACCCTCGTCGTCGGCGACACGCACGGCTTCCACGCCCGCGGCCCGAGCGCGCGCCCGTCGGCGCGGCCGGTGATCCACGCCTACATGCGCCGCAACCCGTTCCTGCCGTGGACCGGGCTCGACCCGCTCGAGCTGCCCGGCGTGCACGGTCGGGTGCTCGACCTCTATCTCGGCTTCCTCGACGCCCAGGAGCGGCTGACCGGCCGGCGCAACGCCTGGCGCCCGGTCGGCGAGGTGCGGCTCGACGCCCCGGCGACGATCTGAATGGCCGGCGCGCCGTCGGGCCTAGCGCGCCCGCGCGTTGAACGATTGCCGCCGCCGTGCGCGGCGCAGGAGGACTTGATGAGGCTCATCCGGATCGCCGCGCTCCTCGTCGCGGCGCTCGTGGCCGCCCCGGCCGGGGCGGCGACCGATCTCGTCGGCACGTGGCGCGTCGCCGCGATCGGCACGCTCGCCGTGCCGGCCGACGCCGGACTCGTGATCGCGTTCGACGCGGCCGGCACCTTCTCCGGCTCGACCGGCTGCAACACCTTCTCCGGCTCCTACGAGATCAAGGGCACGACGCTCGAGCTCGGGCCGATCCGCATCACGCAGCGCGGCTGCGCGCCGGCGGCGGCGGAGCGCGAGAACCGGCTGATGCTGGCGCTCGGCACGGCGAGGCGCGCCGAGCCGGCCGAGGGCGGCGTCGTCCTCGGCGGCGCCGGCGGCGACCGCCTCGTGCTGGCGCACGGCTGATCCGGCGCGGCTGGCGGAACGGCATCGATGACCATCTGGTCCCGCCTCGGCGGCCTTCTCGCCGCGATCGGCCACGGCGGCGCGAACCTGATCGAGCGGCTGATCTCGGCGATCGCCGGCGACCCGGCGCATCGCCGCGCGGTCGCCTTCTCGATCGCCGTGGTCGCCCTGTCGGCGAAGATGGCGAAGGCCGACGGCGTCGTCACCGCCGACGAGGTCGCCGCCTTCCGCGCCTATTTCCAGGTCGAGCCGCACGAGGAGGAGCACGTGCGGCGGCTGTTCCAGCTCGCCCAGGCCGACGTCGCCGGCTACGACCACTACGCGGAGCGGATCGCAACGCTGTTCGCCGACGAGCCGGCGCTGCGCCAGGACGTGCTCGAGGGCTTGTTCCTGATCGCCGCCGCCGACGGCTACGTGCACGCCGACGAGCTGACCTTCCTCGAGCACGTCGCCGGCATCCTCGGCCTCGAGGAGCGCGACTACGTGCGCATCCGCGCGCGCCACGTCCGCATCGAGTGCGACGACCCCTACGCGGTGCTCGGCGTCACGCGCGAGACGGACGAGGTCGAGCTCAAGGTGCACTACCGCAAGCTCGTCCGCGAGCACCATCCGGACCGCTTCATGGCGCGCGGCGTGCCGCCGGAGTTCGCCAAGATCGCCAACGACCGGCTGGCGGCGATCAACGCCGCCTGGTCGCAGATCGCACTGGAGCGGGGCCTGTGAACATCGACCGGTCGCGCGCCTCGCCGAACCACGGCGAGCGGCAGGGCGGGCGGGCACCCGACGTGCTGCTGCTCCACTACACCGGCATGCGGAGCGCCGCCGAGGCGATCGACCGGCTGTGCGATCCCGAGGCGAAGGTGTCGTCGCACTATGTCGTCGACGAGGACGGCCGCGTTCTCCAGCTCGTCGACGAGACGCGGCGCGCGCACCACGCCGGGGTGTCGTCCTGGAAGGGCGAGCGCGACCTCAACTCGGCCTCGATCGGCATCGAGATCGTCAACCCCGGCCACGAGTTCGGCTATCGCGACTTCCCGCCGGCGCAGATCGATGCGGTGGTGGCGCTCTGCCGCGACATCGCCGCCCGCTGGACGATCGCGCCCGAGCGGGTGCTCGCCCATTCCGACGTGGCGCCCGAGCGCAAGCAGGATCCGGGCGAGCGCTTTCCGTGGGCCCGGCTCGCAGCCGAGGGGATCGGCCACTGGGTGGCGCCGTCGCCGATCGAGCCCGGGCCGTCGTTCGGGCCCGGCTCGGAGGGACCGCCGGTCCGGGCGATCCAGGCGCTTCTCGCGCACTACGGCTACGGCGTCGAGCTGACCGGCGTCTACGACGCCCGCACCGCGGCGGTGGTCACCGCCTTCCAGCGCCACTTCCGCCCGGAGAAGGTCGACGGCGTCGCCGACCGCTCGACCATCGACACCCTCCGCCGGCTCGCCGCCGCGCTCGCGGGGTAGGGCGGGGACGGCGCCCGGCCGGGCGCCCGCGTCAGACCGCCATCGAGTGGCGGCCGCGGCCGCGGTCGAGGTAGGCGTCGAAGGCCGCGGCGGCGAGGCGGACGAGGGTGCGGTGCTCCTCGGGCACGCGCACGCGCCAGCCCTCGACGACCGCGAGGCCGTCCTCGGCGAGCAGGCGGACGGCGTCGAGGTCGTCGGCGAACACCTCCACCGGCGCGCCGAAGTCGGCGGCGACCGCGGCGAGGTCGACCGAGAGGTCGCACATCAGCCGCTCGATCACCGCCGCGCGCAGCCGGTCGTCGGCGGTCATGCGGTGGCCGCGGGCGATCGGCAGCCGGCCCTCCTCGACGGCGCGCCGCCAGGCGGCAACGGCGGTCTCGTTCTGCAGGTAGCCCTGCGGCAGCTTGCCGATCGACGAGGCACCGAGGCCGATAAGCGCCTCGGCGTCGTCGGTCGTGTAGCCCTGGAAATTCCGATGAAGGTGGCCACTCGCCGCCGCACGCGCCAAGGCGTCGCCGGCGCGGGCGAAGTGGTCGAGGCCGACCGGCACGTAGCCGTGGTCGATCAGCGTCTCGCGCATCGCCGCCTCGAGGCCGAGCCGCTCGGCCGCGCCGGGCAGGGTGGCGGCGTCGATCACGCCCTGGTGCGGCTTCATCCACGGCACGTGCGCGTAGCCGAACACGGCGAGGCGGTCGGGCCGCCAGCCGGCCGCCGCCGCGGCGGTGCGGCGGATGCCCTCGACGGTCTGGTGCGGCAGCCCGAAGATGAGGTCGAGGTTGATCGAGCGGATTCCGGCGCCGCGCAGCGCCTCGACGGCGAGGGTGACCGATTCGGACGGCTGGATGCGGCCGATGGCGGCCTGCACCCGCGGGTCGATGTCCTGCACGCCGAGGCTCGCCCGGTTGATGCCGAGGGCGGCGAGGCGGCGGACGAGGAGCGTGTCGACGTAGCGCGGGTCGAGCTCGATCGCGTGCTCAGCGTCGGGGTCGATCGCGAAGGCCTGGCCGAGATCCTCGAGCAGCGTCTCGAACGCGCCGGCCGGCAGCAGGCTCGGCGTGCCGCCGCCCCAGTGGATCGCCGCGACGGTGAGCCGCCGCCCGATCGAGCGGCGGACGAGGGCGATCTCGGCGCGCAGCGTCTCGACATAGGCGTTGAGCGGCTCGTCGCGGCGCGTCGCCTTGGTGTTGCAGCCGCAATAGAGGCAGAGGTCGCGGCAGAACGGCACGTGCAGGTAGAGCGACACGCGCGCGTCGTCGGGCAGCGTCAGCATCCAGCCGGCGGCGTCGGCGGCGTTGACGTCGCCGGAAAAATGCGGCGCCGTTGGGTAGGACGTGTAGCGCGGAACGGGCCGCGCCGCGTGGAGGGCGAGATTGATCATGGGCAGAGATCAAGCCGTGTCCGCCGCCGGGCGCATTGACGCCGGTCAAGGCGGCGGGAGCCGTTCGCGGACGGCGGTCGCGGGACGGGGAGGGGCCGCTCGACTGGCCCGCACCGGCGCGCTGGCGGCGGCCGTGCTGCTGGCGGGCCTGCTCCCGTCCGGCGCAGGGGAGGCGGCGCCGCCCGCCGAAGCCTCGCAGAGCGAGGCGATCGCCGCCGACCTCGTGCGGTTCGCCCACGCCGCGGTGGACCGCATCGAGCAGCGCGGGCGGACGGCCTACATCTACGAGGCGACGACCGGCGGCGCGGGGCTCGAGCCGGAGGTGCACCTCCGCGCGCGGCTGCCGGTGTCGTTCACCGACTGCTCCGGCTGGGTCAACTACCTGCTCGCCGTGGTGACGCCGCCGCACCAGGCGGTGCTGGCGCGCCACCGGCTGACGCCGCGCTTCAACACCGGCGTCGTCGACGAGGCGGCGCAGCCGTGGGCGCGGGCGATGGTCATCTACGACTATCTCCGGCAGCAGCCGGAGGCGGCACCCGCGGCGGACGGCGGCTTCCGCCGCATCGCCGACTTCCGCCGCCTCCGGCCGGGCGACATCGCCGCCTGGTGCCTCGGCGGCTGGTGCGAGCCGCAGACCCTGAAGAAGCTGCCCGACACCGACACCGGCCACACCTTCGTGGTCGTCGGCCATCCGCGGCGCGTCTCGCCGAACACGGGCGGCTACCGCGGCGTCTCCGACGGCGTCGCGACCCTCGACCCGGGCGCCGCCGGCGTGATCGCGGTGCCGGTGATCGATTCCTCGTCGCTGCGCCACTTCGACGATTCGCGGAATTTTCGGCACGTGCCGCGCGATGCGCCGCCGACCTCGGTGCCCGGCGGCCTCGGCTCGGGCGAGCTGTGGTTCGCGGTCGACGTACACGGCGCGCCGCTGCAGATGCGCTTCAGCCGCGCCGACGCCTATTTCCCGAATCGCCGCTCGCCCGGCGCCGTGCGCTTCGCGGCCGGCCGGCCGACGGCGCGCATCGACCTCGCCGGGCCGCTCGTCGTCGCGCCCTATTCCGACGCCGTGTCGCAGCTCGCCGGGCGGAGCTACGGCGCGCTGCCGGTGCGTCTCGGCGGGCGCGGCCGGCTGACGATCGGGCGCGACGCGCGCCTCCGGCTCACCGGAACCTCGAGCTTCGTCGGCGGCGTCGTGGTGGAGGAGCGGGCGACCCTGTCGGTCGAGCGCGACGGCGCCTTTGGCGCCGCGACCAACCCGGTGGTGCTCGGCGGCCGGATCGAGCTCGGCGCCGGCTTCGCCGGATCGGCGGAGCGCACGCTGAAATCCCGCGCCGGCGGCCTCCTCGCCACCAGCGGCCGGACGTCCTGGAAGGGCCCGCTCGAGGGGAGGGCGCTCGCGGTCGACGTCGTCGGGCGGCTGACCCTGCGCGCGCTCGGCGTCACGGTCAGCGGCCGCCGCACGCTCGACCTGCGATAGCCCGCCGCGGACGGCATGGCGGACCTGTCCGTTCGGCATTGCGCGGCCGGGGCTGCGATGGTAGCCCGCGCGGGAGACGCCGTTTGCAGGGTCCGGAAGCCGCTCCGGGTGCAACGGGCGGCGCCCCGCTGAGGTGCCGATGCCGCTGTCGCTGCCGTCGTTCTCTCCGCTGACGATCCGCAACGCCGTGCTGACGCTCGCGATCGCCGCGGTGGGCGGTTTCGCGTTCCAGTCGCTGGGCCTGCCGGCCCCATGGCTCGCCGGCGCGGCGATCCTCGTCGCCGGGGCGGCGGTCGCCGGCGTGCCGGCAATCGTGCCGCGGCGCCTGCGCGATGCGATCTTCGTCGTGCTCGGCGTCTCGATGGGCGGGGGCGTGACGCCCGAGACCGTGCACCGCCTCGCCGAGTGGCCGGTCTCGCTCGCCATCCTGTTCGTGACGGTGGTCGCGGTCACCGCCTCGATCTACGCCTTCCTGCGCGCGGTCTCCGGGTGGAGCCGCGACACGGCGCTGCTGGCGGCGCTGCCGGGCGCGCTCTCCTACGTCGTCGCCGCGGCGATCCAGCGCGGCGCCGACGTGCGCCGCGTCGCCGCCTCGCAGTCGGTCCGGCTGCTCTTCCTCGTCGCCGTGCTGCCGCCGGTGATCGGCGGACACGGTGTCGCGGCCGCGGCGCTGCCGGCGGTCGGGCTCGGCGAGCTCGCGCTCCTCCTCGGGGTGGGGCTCGCGGCGGGGCTCGCGGCCGAGCGGCTCGGCGTGCCGGCGGGGCTCCTGTTCGGCGCCTTTCTGGCGAGCGCGGCGCTGCACGCCACCGGCGTCGTCGCGGCCGCGCTGCCGGTGTGGCTGACGATCCCGGCCTTCACCATCCTCGGCGCCTTCATCGGCACGCGATTCGCCGGCGCCGAGCCGAGCTTCCTGCTGCGCATGCTGCCGGCCTCGCTCGGGGCGCTGGCGATCGGCATCGTCGTCGCCGCCGCCGGCGCCTACGCCGCCGCGTGGGCGACCGGGCAGGGCCTCGGCGGGGCGCTGCTCGCCTTCGCGCCGGGCGGCATCGAGGCGATGACGGCGCTCGCCTTCATGCTGCACGCCGATCCGGCCTACGTCGCTGCCCACCAGCTGGCGCGCTTCATCCTCATCGCGCTGACGCTCCCGATCGTGCTGAAGCTCCTCGGTCCGCCCGGTCGCCGTTGACGAATGTCAAGGCGGCGCGGCCCGTCCCTCCGTAGCGTCCCGTCCGGTGCGGCCGCTTCCGGTCGCGCAGGGCGAATCGAACGGAGCGAGTTCCCATGGCGACACCGGCCGCCGCATCACCCGGAAAGCTGATGACGCTGGAGGAGGGGCTGTTCGCGGCCTTCCTCGTCGTTCTGACCTTCCTGTGCATCATTATCGCGGGCAAGGCGCCGGAACCGGCGATGCGCTTCCATGGGACCATCGGCGCGCTGATGGCCGCCGGGGGCGCCTTCTTCATCTTCCGCCACTATTTCGACCGCCCGAACGCGGCGGTGCCGCGCGAGATCGACGGCCGGCCCAACTACATGATGGGCCCGGTGAAGTTCAGCACCGTGGCGGCGGTGTTCTGGGGCATCGCCGGCTTCCTCGTCGGCGTCGTCATCGCCTTCCAGCTCGCCTTCCCGGTGCTGAACCTCGACCTGCCGTGGACGACTTTCGGGCGGCTGCGGCCGCTGCACACCTCGGCGGTGATCTTCGCCTTCGGCGGCAACGTGCTGATCGCCACCTCGCTCTACGTGGTGCAGCGGACGAGCCGGGCGCGCCTGCCGGGCGCCATCGCCCCGTGGTTCGTCGTGCTCGGCTACAACGCCTTCATCGTCATCGCCGGCACCGGCTACCTCCTGGGCGTCACCCAGTCGAAGGAGTACGCCGAGCCGGAGTGGTACGCCGACCTGTGGCTGACCATCGTCTGGGTCGTCTATCTCGGCGTCTTCGCCGGCACGCTGCTGCGCCGCAAGGAGCCGCACATCTACGTGGCGAACTGGTTCTACCTGGCGTTCATCGTGACGATCGCCATGCTGCATATCGTCAACAACCTGACGCTGCCGGTCTCGCTCGTCAGCTCGAAGTCCTACATCGTCTGGTCGGGCGTCCAGGACGCCATGGTGCAGTGGTGGTACGGCCACAACGCCGTCGGCTTCTTCCTCACCGCCGGCTTCCTCGCCATCATGTACTACTTCGTGCCGAAGCGGGCCGGGCGGCCGGTGTATTCCTACCGGCTGTCGATCGTCCACTTCTGGGCGCTGATCTTCCTCTACATCTGGGCCGGGCCGCACCACCTGCACTACACGGCGCTGCCGCAGTGGGCCTCGACCCTCGGCATGACCTTCTCGATCATGCTGTGGATGCCGTCGTGGGGCGGCATGATCAACGGCCTGATGACGCTCTCGGGCGCCTGGGACAAGCTCAGGACCGACCCGGTGCTGCGCATGCTCGTCGTGTCGGTCGCCTTCTACGGCATGTCGACCTTCGAGGGCCCGCTGATGTCGATCCGCGCGGTCAACTCGCTGTCGCACTACACCGACTGGACCATCGGCCACGTGCACTCCGGCGCCCTCGGCTGGGTCGGCTACGTCTCCTTCGGCGCCCTCTACTGCCTGGTGCCGTGGCTGTGGAACAAGCGCGAGCTCTACTCGCTGAAGCTCGTCAACTGGCACTTCTGGATCTCGACGATCGGCATCGTCCTCTACATCTCGGCGATGTGGGTGTCGGGCATCCTGCAGGGGCTGATGTGGCGCGCCTACGACAGCCTCGGCTTCCTCGAGTACTCGTTCATCGAGACCGTCGAGGCGATGCATCCCTTCTACCTGATCCGGGCGATGGGCGGCGTGCTGTTCCTGATCGGCGGACTGATCATGGCCTTCAACCTGTGGATGACGGTGCGCAGCGGGGAGCCGGCCGAGGAGGCCGACCTCCGCCCCGCCCTCGTCCCCGCCGCCTGACGGAGAGGCTTCCCAATGGCTGACCAATCGAAGTCGCTCTGGTTCAAGCACCAGATCGTCGAGAAGAACATCGTCATCCTCTTCGTCGGCATCCTGATCGTCGTGGCGATCGGCGGCATCGTCGAGATCGCGCCGCTGTTCTACCTGAAGAGCACGATCGAGGCGGTGCAGGGGATGCGGCCCTACACGCCGCTGGAGCTCGCCGGGCGGAACATCTACATCCGCGAGGGCTGCTACCTCTGCCACAGCCAGATGATCCGGCCGATGCGCGACGAGATCGAGCGCTACGGCCACTTCTCGCTCGCCGCCGAGAGCCAGTACGACCACCCCTTCCAGTGGGGCTCGAAGCGGACGGGGCCGGACCTCGCCCGCGTCGGCGGCAAGTACTCCGACGACTGGCACCGCGAGCACCTGATCAACCCGCGCGCGGTGGTGCCGGCCTCGGTGATGCCGGGCTATCCGTTCCTCGCCGAGACCCGCCTCGACGGCGCGCTGATCGCCGAGGACCTCGCCACCAACTCGACGCTCGGCGTGCCCTACACCGAGGCGCAGATCGAGAACGCCCAGGCCGACTTCCTGGCCCAGGCGAACCCGGACGGGCAGACCGCCACGGCGTTCTCCGAGCGCTATCCGACGGCGATGCTGCGCGACTTCGACGGCAACCCGAAGCAGGTGACGGAGATGGACGCGCTCGTCGCCTATCTCCAGATGCTCGGCACGCTCGTCGACTTCACCGCCTACGACAACAAAGCCGACATGCGCTGAGGGCGATCCGATGACCTACCAATCGCTCGCCGAGTTCGCCCAGACCTGGGGGCTCGTGCTGTTCGTCGCCGCGTTCGCCGCGGTCGTCGCCTTCGCCGTCTGGCCGGGCAACAAGCGCCGCTTCGACGAAGCGGCCCGCATTCCTCTCAACGAGGACGAGATCCTTCCCCCTGGAGGCCGCAATGGCTGAGCACGCACGCGACGTCGACGCGGTCTCCGGCGTCGAGACCACCGGCCACGAGTGGGACGGCCTCAAGGAGCTCAACAACCCGCTGCCGCGCTGGTGGCTGTGGGTGTTCTACGCCTGCATCGTCTGGTCGATCGGCTACTGGATCCTGATGCCCGCGTGGCCGCTGGTGAACGGCTACACCCGCGGGCTGCTCGGGGCCTCGCAGCGCGAGCAGGCGATCGCCTCGTTCGACGCCGCCATGGCCTCGCGCGCCAAGGAGGGCGCGGTGCTGACCGACGCCTCGCTCGAGGAGATCGAGAAGAACCCGCAGCTCCTCGCCTTCGCGCTCGCCCAGGGCAAGGCGGCGTTCGGCGACAACTGCGCGCCGTGCCACGGCTCGGGCGCCACCGGCTCGCTCGGCTATCCGAACCTGCAGGACGACGACTGGATGTGGGGCGGCACCCTCGCCGACATCGCCCACACCATCACCGTCGGCATCCGCTCGACGAGCCCGGACACCCGCGTCGGAGACATGCTCGCCTTCGGCACCGACGGCGTCCTCGACAAGACGCAGATCCGCGACGTCGCCGCGTATGTGCGGACGCTGTCCGGCCTCGCGCCCGCCGAGGGGGCCGACGTCGCCGCCGGCCAGCAGGTGTTCGCCGAGAACTGCGTCGCCTGCCACGGCGACGCCGGCAAGGGCAACCCGGAGTTCGGCGCGCCGAACCTCACCGACAACATCTGGCTCTACGGCGGCTCGACCGAGCAGATCGAGCGGACCATCACCGCCGGCCGCAAGGGCGTGATGCCGACGTGGTCCGGACGCCTCGACCCGACGACGATCAAGTCGCTCGCCGTCTACGTCCACTCGCTCGGCGGCGGCTCCTGAGCCGCGCGCGGCCCGCGCGAACGCGAGCCGCCTCCCGCGCGAACGCATCTTGATCGGACCGGCCGGGGAGGTCATACCCGGCCGGTTCCGTTTCGACGATCGAGGTGCGCCGATGACGTTCCCGCTCGGCCGGACCCTGCGCCGGGCCGCCGCGATCGCCTTCCTCGCCGGGCTCGTGCCCGCCGCGGCGCTCGCCGAGGACGCGGGCTCGAAGCGCACGGCGGCGCTCGCCGCCGCCCTCGGGCTCGGCTTCCAGCCGGCTGCGCCCAATCCCTACGACATCGAGCGCAGCAGCGGCGTGCCGGGTGTCGGCCGCAAGGTGCCGGTCACCGGCGAGTGCGAGACCCAGCGGGTCCGCCAGGTGAACGCCGCCACCAACACCACGAAGACGGTCGAGAAGCAGCGCGTCTGCCACTGACCGTCGCGACGGCGGCTCAGAGGCTGGCCACCGACCGGCGCATCCGCTCTACCCGCTCGACGATCTCCGGCGTCAGCGCGTCGCCGAAGTCGGCCATCTCGTACAGCGGCCGGATCTCGATCTCGCTCGGGCCGGGCATCGGGTTGGGGCAGCGCTTCACCCAGGCGACCGCCTCGTCCATGTCCTTCACCTCCCACAGCCAGAAGCCGGCGACGAGCTCCTTCGTCTCGGCGAAGGGGCCGTCGAGGACGGTTCGGCTCGCCCCGTCGAAGGCCACCCGCTTGCCGTGCGAGGAGGGCCTGAGGCCGTCGCCCATCTTCATGATGCCGGCCTCGACCAGCGCCTCGTTGAACTTGCCCATGGCCTCGAACAGCTCGGTCGAGGGCATCGTGCCCGCCTCGCTGTCGGCCGTCGCCTTGACCAGAACCATGACCCGCATCGTTTCTCTCCTCTGGTTCGCGGAGCCGCGCCGGGCTCCCTGCCCATAAGACGGACGGGGGCGGGTCGTGCCGACATCCGCCCTCGCGCTTTTTCGGCGACGGGTCGAGGGCGGGAAGGGGGCGATCAGCATGGCGTGGCGAAAGGAAGTTCCGCGCCGCCGTTCGCCTCCGTGCGGGTTGTTCGCCGGCCTCCGCCCGATTGGGTGAGATCAGGCGAAGTCCTCGCCGCGGTGTCTTCCGGCATCCGGCGTATCGCAACCAAATCGCCGCGCCGACGTTCTACCCGGCAAGGAACGACGGCATGGAGATGATCCGATGAATGCGTTTCCTCTTTCGATTCGACGTCCGGCGACCGCCGGCCTTGCGGCGGTGATCGCCATCGCGGCGGCGATCACGGTCGCGCCGCTCGACCGGGCGGCCGCCGACCGCGGCGAGAACGCCGCCGCGGCCGCGACCGGCTTCGCCGCCGGCGCGATCGTCGGCGCCACCGTCGCGCAGCCGCGCGGCTACGTGGCGCCGCGCGGCTACGTGCGCAGCGGCTACGCGACGACCTGCCGGACCAAGACCGTCCGGGTGGTCGACCGCTACACCGGCCGCACCGTCGTCAAGAAGACGCGCACCTGCCGCTGAGGCGCTTTCCCCGGTGAGGCAGAGCGCCGCGGGCAGGCCGGAGAGCCGAGGCTTTCCGGCCGCCCGCGGGCCTCCGGGGGCCCCTCCGTAGCGCTCGCTATTGATTCCGATCAACGAAGTCGCATCCCCCTCGGCGTAGACGGGCTCTACAGACGGACCATCGTCTGAGGAGAGCGAGGAATGCGCGTCGTGGACCAGGGCCCGGGCTCCGGCGGCGGCGGCGAGCCGTCGATGTACGCCGCCGCGAGGAAGATCTACCCGCAGGCGGTGCACGGCCGCTTTCGCCGCATCAAGTGGATCGTCCTCTACGTCACCCTCGGCATCTACTACTGCCTGCCGTTCGTGCGCTGGGACCGCGGGCCGAACGCCCCCGACCAGGCGGTGCTGATCGACCTCGCCGGGCGGCGCGCCTACTTCTTCTTCATCGAGATCTGGCCGCAGGAGGTCTACTACCTCACGGGCCTCTTGATCGTCGCGGCGATGGTGCTGTTCCTGATGAACGCCATCGCCGGCCGCGTCTGGTGCGGCTATCTCTGCCCGCAGACGGTGTGGACCGACCTGTTCATGTGGGTCGAGCGGCTGATCGAGGGCGACCGCCGCGAGCGGCAACTGCTCGACAAGGCCCCGTGGGGGCCGGTCAAGATCACCCAGAAGATCTCCAAGCACACGCTGTGGCTGCTGATCGCCTGGTGGACCGGCGGCGCCTGGGTGCTCTATTTCGCCGACGCGCCGACGATGGTGAAGGAGCTCGCCACCGGCACGGCGCCTCTGACGGCCTACGCCTCGATCGCCGTCCTCACCTTCACCACCTACACCCTCGCCGGGTTCATGCGCGAGCAGGTGTGCACCTACATGTGCCCGTGGCCGCGCATCCAGGCTGCGCTGACCGACGAGTGGGCGCTCAACGTCGCCTACAAGATCGACCGCGGCGAGCCGCGCGGCTCGCTGAAGCACAACGCCAAGCTGGCCGCCGAGGGGCTGCCGGCCGGCGACTGCATCGACTGCCAGCAGTGCGTCGCCGTCTGCCCGACCGGCGTCGACATCCGCGACGGCGCCCAGCTCGGCTGCATCCAGTGCGGCCTGTGCATCGACGCCTGCGACACGGTGATGGCGCGCGTCGACAAGCCGACGGGCCTCATCGGCTACGATACAGACGTCAACATCCTCCGCCGCGAGGAGGGCAAGCCGCCGATCTACCGCTTCATCCGGGCCCGCACCGCCATCTATGCGGCGATCATCGTGCTCGCCGGCGGCGCCATGCTGTGGACGCTGGCGACGCGCTCGAGCCTCGGCGTGAACGTGCTGCACGACCGCAACCCGGTCGCCGTGCAGCTCTCGGACGGCGGCGTGCGCAACGGCTACACCGTGCGCCTCCTCAACATGCGCCCGGTCGACCGCTCGTTCGAGGTCACCGCCGACGGCCTGCCGGCCGGCTCGCGGATCGAGGCGGTGGGCGTCGAGGCCGACCCGAGCGGCCAGCCGCTCGCGCTCATCGGCCCGGACCGCACGCGGGAGTTGAGGGTGCTCGTGTTCGTGCCGCGCGACGGCCTGCCGGCCGAAACCCTCCCCGTGACCTTCAAGGTCCGCGACGTCGCCTCCGGCGAAACGGCGACGGCCGAGGATTTCTTCCATGTCCGGTAACGCACCCGCATCGCCGCCGCGCCGCCCGATCACCGGGCGGACGGTGTTCTTCGCCTGCCTCGCCTTCTTCGGCCTCGTCGCGGCGATGAACGTCGTGCTCGTCTGGACGGCGCTCGCGAGCTTCCCGGGCGTCGAGGTCGACAGCTCCTACAAGGCCGGGCAGCAGTTCCCGGCCGAGCAGGTGGCGGCGCACGCGCAGGCCGAGCGGCACTGGCAGGTCGGCGCCACCGCCGGCCGCACCGCCGACGACGCCGTCGAGGTGATCGTCGCCGTGCGCGACAAGGACGGCCACCCGGTCGCCGGCCTCGGCGGGGAGGCGACCCTGCGCCGCCCCTCGAACGCCGGCCTCGACCGCCATGTCGCGCTGACGGAGACCGAGCCCGGCCGCTATGCCGGCACGACCCCGGAGGCGGCCGCCGGCGTCTACGACCTCGTGATCGCGCTCGACGACGCCGGCGGCGTGAAGTTCCGCTCGATCAACCGCATCGTCGTCGCCGCGCCCGCCGCGGCGTCCGCCGCGACGCCATGAGCGCCGAGCCCGACTGGACGAGCTTCGCCAAGCCCGCCGCCGACGGCGCGGTGGCGATGGACCTCGCCGTCGAGGACATCCACTGCGCCGCCTGCATGGGCACCATCGAGCGCGGCCTCGCCGCCGTGCCGGGCGTCGTCGGCGCGCGGGTGAACCTGACCCAGCGCCGGGTCACCGTCGCCTGGCGGCCGGACGCCCTCGACGGGCGGGCGATCGTCGGCGCGCTCGACCGCCTCGGCTACCGGGCGCGGCCGTTCGACCCCGCCCGCGCCGCCGACGAGACGATCGCCGAGCGCCGCCGGCTCCTCAAGGCGCTCGCCGTCGCCGGCTTCGCGGCGATGAACGTGATGCTGCTGTCGGTCTCGGTGTGGTCGGGCAACGCCACCGACATCACGCCCGAGACGCGCGACCTCTTCCACTGGATCTCGGCGGCGATCGCGCTGCCGGCGGCCGCCTATGCCGGCCAGACCTTCTTCACGAGCGCGATCCGCGCCCTGAAGGCGCGCCGCCTCAACATGGACGTGCCGATCTCGCTCGGCGTCATCCTGGCGCTCGGCCTCTCGCTCGCCCAGACCATCCGCTCGGCCGAGCACGCCTACTTCGATTCGGCCGTGATGCTGCTGTTCTTCCTCCTGCTCGGCCGCGTGCTCGAGGCCTCGATGCGGCGCCGCACGCGCGCCACCGCCGAGAACCTCGCGGCGTTGCGCGCCGTCACCGCCACGCTGCTCGACGCCGACGGGCGGGCGCGCGACGTGCCGCTGTCGGCCGTCCGGCCGGGCGACCGGGTGCTCGTCGGCCCGGGCGAGCGGGTGCCGCTCGACGGGATCGTCGCCGCCGGCCGCTCCGCCCTCGACGTCAGCCTCGTCACCGGCGAGACGGCGCCGGTCGCCGTCGCGATCGGCGACGCCGTCTACGCCGGCACGCTGAACGGGGAGGGGGCGCTCACTGTCACCGTCCGCGCCGGCGCCGGCGAGACGCTGCTCGACCGGGTGAACCAGCTGATCGAGGGGGCGATGGCGGCCCGCTCGCGCTCGGTGGTGCTGGCCGACCGGGTCGGCCGCCTCTACGCGCCGGTCGTGCACGTGACGGCGCTCGCGACCTTCCTCGGCTGGCTGGCGCTGGGGGCCGGCTGGGAGCACGCGCTCGTCGTCGCCATCACCGTGCTCATCATCACCTGCCCGTGCGCACTAGCGCTCGCGGTGCCGGCGGTGCAGGTGGTGGCGAGCGGGGCGCTGTTCCGCCGCGGTGTGCTGCTCAACGCCGGCGACGCGCTCGAGCGCCTCGCCGAGGTCGACACCGTCGTCTTCGACAAGACCGGCACGCTGACGCTGCCGGAGCCGCGCATCGCCAACCTCGCCGAGATCCCGCCGGGCCTCGTCGCCGCCGCGGCGGCGCTCGCCCGCGCCTCGCGCCATCCGCTGTCGGCGGCGATCGCCGCCGCCGCGCCGCTCGCGCGGGTGCCGGACGACCTCGTCGAGCGGCGCGGCGAGGGCATCACCGCCACCCTCGACGGCCGCCCGGTCCGCCTCGGCAGCCCGGCCTTCGTCGGCGCCGAGGCGGAGGCGGCGCGGGTCGCGCGCGACCGACCGCTCGCCTCGCTGGTCGCGGTGCGCGTCGGCGACGACCCGCCGGCCGTGCTCGCCGTCGACCAGGCGCTGCGGCCCGACGCCCGCGAGGTGGTGACGGCGATCGCGGCGCGCGGCATCGCGGTCGAGATCCTGTCCGGCGACCGCGCCCCGGCGGTCGAGGCCGCGGCCCGGCTCGCCGGCATCGAGCGCTGGCAGGCGGGCCTCGATCCGGCGCAGAAGATCGCCCGCATCGAGGCGCTCGCCGCCGCCGGCCGGCGCGTGCTGATGGTGGGCGACGGCCTCAACGACGCCCCGGCGCTCGCCGCGGCCCGCGTCTCGCTGTCGCCGGCGAGCGCGGTGACGCTCGCCCAGGCGGCCGCCGACGGCTGCTTCCTCGGCGACCGGCTGGCGCCCGTCGTCGCCGCCATCGACCTCGGCCGCAGGGCCCGCCGGCTGATGATCGAGAACCTCGGCTTCGCGCTCGCCTACAACGCCCTCGCGGTGCCGCTGGCGATCGCCGGCTACGCGACGCCGCTCGTCGCCGCGCTCGCCATGTCCGGCTCCTCGATCCTCGTCACGCTGAACGCGCTCCGCGCGCGCGACCGCGCCGACGCGGCCGCCAGGCCGGCGCCCGACCCGCGCGCCGCCGCGGCGCTCGGAGCCGAGGCATGACCGTCCTGCTGGTGCTGATCCCGGTCGCCCTGGTGCTCGGCGGGCTCGGCCTCATCGCCTTCCTGTGGTCGCTGAAGTCGAGCCAGTACGAGGACCTCGAGGGCGCCGCCTGGCGCATCCTCGACGACGACGACCTGCCGCAGGCGGAGCGGCCGGCGGGCGGGCGCCCGACGGGCGAGCCGGCGAGCGAGGCGCCGCACGGCGCGGCCCGTCGGTAGGAGCGCCCGACGCGGGCCGCGTCGGTGGCCGGCTAACGTGGCGCCTCGCCGGAAGGAGCTTCGCCGTACGGCGTCGCCGCGCGACCCCACCGTGGATCGCCCGACCCCACCCCACGGTCATCCCCGGGCTCGTCCCGGGGACCCAATGGCATCGGCCGCGGGCTATGCCGGGCGACGTATCCCACGGCATAGGCCGCCGCACCCGGCAATGGGTCCCCGGAACAAGTCCGGGGATGACCACCGAGAGGGATGGGCGGGGATGAGCACCTGGAGGTGCGTGCGCGGGGCGGCCGAGAGGGATCGGCGGGGAAGCGCGGCTGAAAGGGACGTCGCGGCCACGAGGGGCTCGCGGCCGAAAGGGTGCGCAGGGGAAATGGCCGCTGCAGAGCGCAGCGAAGGATTGTTGTTATTTCTTTGATAGATAGCGCCGCTTGCTGAATTGGCCCATCAGCACCGGGGCGGGCGCTTCCGCCCACCGTCCGGGTCCGCCGCGAACCCTCGTGCCTCGACGCGCTCAGCCGCCGACGGCGGGATAGATCGCGTAGGGCTTCGCCACCGCGGCGGCCGCCTCGGCGGTCGTCTGCGGGCCTTCGAGGGGCAACGAGAGATGCGTCCACACCTCGAGCAGCGCGTCGCGCAGCGTCTCGACCAGGGCGTCGTCGTGCAGCGGCGTCGGGGTGATGCGCAGGCGCTCGGTGCCGCGCGCCACCGTCGGGTAGTTGATCGGCTGGATGTAGATGCCGTGCCGGTCGAGCAGGCGGTCGCTCGCCGCCTTGCAGAGCTCGGCGTTGCCGACGAGGATCGGCACGATGTGCGTCTCCGACGGCATCACCGGCAGGCCGGCGGCGGTGAGCACGTCCTTCGCCCGCTGCGCCTGGCGCTGTTGGGCGTCGCGCTCGACGGTGGAGGCCTTGAGGTGGCGGATCGACGTCGCGGCGGCGGCGGCGAGCGCCGGCGGCAGCGCCGTCGTGAAGATGAAGCCCGGCGCGTAGGAGCGCACCGCGTCGACCAGCGACTGCCGGCCGGTGATGTAGCCGCCGAGCACGCCGAACGCCTTGGCCAGCGTGCCCTCGATCACGTCGATGCGGTCCATCACGCCGTCGCGCTCGCAGATGCCGGCGCCGCGCGGGCCGTACATGCCGACGGCGTGCACCTCGTCGATGTAGGTCATCGCGCCGTACTTGTCGGCGAGGTCGGCGATGCGGGCGATCGGGGCGATGTCGCCGTCCATCGAGTAGACCGATTCGAACACGATCAGCTTCGGCCGCTCGCGGCCGGCGGCCTTCAGCAGGTCCTCGAGGTGCTCGACGTCGTTGTGACGGAACACCTGCTTCGGCACGCCGGAGTTCTTCACGCCGGCGATCATCGAGGCGTGGTTCAGCTGGTCGGAGAGGATGAGGCCGTCGGGCAGCAGGCGGGCGATGGTCGAGATCGCCGCCTCGTTCGACACGAAGCCAGAGGTGAAGGTGAGGGCGGCTTCCTTGCCGTGCAGGTCGGCGAGCTCGGCCTCAAGCTCGACCAGCGGGTGGTTGGTGCCCGAGATGTTGCGCGTGCCGCCGGCGCCGGCGCCCATGCGGTCGGCCGCGTCCTTGAGGGCGGCGACGACGGCCGGGTGCTGGCCCATGCCGAGATAGTCGTTGGAGCACCACACGACGATCTCACGCGTCTCGCCGTCTCGGCGCATCGTCGCGTGCGGGAAGCGGCCCGAGATGCGCTCGATGTCGGCGAACACACGGTAGCGGCGTTCGGCCTTGAGCGCGGCGAGCGCGTCCTCGAAGATCGCGTCGTAGTCCATCGTGGCGTCCTTCGCGTCGCTGTCTTTCCGCCCGGCGGATGTGCGGGCTTCTTCGTCGACGGCCGGCCAGCCGGGCAGGGCGCCACGGCTTCTTCTGGAATCAATCTAGCGTGGTCGCACGGCAAAGTCGAAGTACGCTTTGACGCGGGACCGACCGTCGCAGCCATCCTCGCCGGTCGCCCCGCGCCTGCATATGACGCGGATCAATTCCTTGGCGTCTTTCTAGAAAGCCCGGAACGTGATGATGGTCCGGGTGTCCTCGATGCCGTCGAAGCGGTGCACCTTCTCGTTGACGAAGCGGCCGATGTCGGTGTCGTCGTCGAGGTAGAACTTCACCAGGAGGTCGAAGTCGCCGGCGGTCGAATAGATCTCCGAGGCGATCTCGGCCTCGGCGATGGCCGCGGCCACCTCGTAGGCGCGGCCGAGCCGGCATTTCACCTGCACGAAGAACGGCGTCATGGGGGTCTCCTCAACCGGGCGCGACGCGCGAGTGAAACAGGATCGGCCGAGCGAGGGCAAGGGCGCCGCACGTCTCGCGCCCCTTGCCTCCGGCCGAGACGGCCAATATGGGAATGGAGGCCGCGACCCGGGAGGAGCGGGGTTCGCGGCGACACGGAGCTTGTCCATGGCCACCCGCGAAGCCGAGGTCGTCGAACACATGGTCGCCGCCGTCGAGGCGGCCGAGGCGAGCGACTACCCGTTCTCGCACTTCTATGCGCGCGACCTCTTCCCCGACGACTTCTACCCCGAGATCCTGGCCTCGCTGCCGGACCCGAAGGCCTACGACCCGCTCAACCTCAAGGCCTGGAGCCGGCCGAACGGCGAGAGCACGCGCGACCGCTTCTTCCTCTCCAAGGACAGCCTCGAGAAGCTGCCGGCCGACCGCAAGGCGTTCTGGCGGATGATGACGGCGATCCTCACCTCGCCGATGCTGAAGGCGGCGGTGTTCCGCAGGCTCAGCAAGGACATCGCGCTGCGCTACGAGACGAGCGAGGACGCCGTCGGCCAGATCCCGGCCTATCCGCGCTGCACGCTGATGCGCGACACCGAGGGCTACCGCATCAAGCCGCACACCGACGGGCTCGAGAAGATCGTCACGATGCAGATGTACCTGCCGCCGGACGACAGCCAGCGCCACATCGGCACCGTGCTCTACGAGGAGGATTCCTCGTTCATCTCCAAGCTGACCCGCAAGTCGTTCAAGAAGTTCCGGCAGTTCGACTTCCTGCCGAACACCGGCTACGCCTTCGCCGTCAACAACCGGCGCGACAAGCGGAGCTGGCACGGGGTGGAGACGGTCGGCGGCAGCGTCGGCACCCGCAACACCATCATGAACCTCTACCGCGTCAGCGCCGACGAGGACTACTACTAGCCGCGCCTCGAGGCGGGCTCGGGCGGCCGGGGCCGGCGCGCGGCCGGGCGGCAAATCCCGGCCGTTCGCGGGCGGTTTTTCCGACGCGCATCTATCAAACGATAGGGACGGACGTTTCGGCGGCCGTCGTACGGTCGCGGCAGACCTCGCCGCCTCCGGCCGATGGAGACCTCGCCATGCGCACGCTCGCCCTCGCCGCGGCCCTCGCCGCGATTGCGGTCCTGCCGCTTCCCGCCGGCGCCGCCGAATCCCCCACGCCGGCGGCCGAGAAGCCCGGCACCGCGGGCCTCGTCATCGAAACGGCCACGATCGCCGGCGGCAGGCTCGTCATCACCGGCACGTCCGCGCGGAGCGGGGCGACGATCAAGATCGACGGCACCCGGCTCGAGACCAAGGCGAAGAAGGACAAGAGCTTCGCGCTCGAGG
>Ga0255338_1002688_pt1 | contig 24470 bp, 20 predicted proteins | sample MeOH1_35cm_T4_19_FD_203715 | JGI IMG/M metagenome (GOLD analysis project Ga0255338, IMG submission 203715) | Sandy soil microbial communities from University of British Columbia, Vancouver, Canada - MeOH1_35cm_T4_195 | ecosystem: Engineered > Artificial ecosystem > Sand microcosm > Unclassified ...
TGCTGGGCTTCGAGCCCTCCGTGACCCTGGAGCACGGAGTTTCGCAGCTTCTGGAATGGGTGCGCGAACAGCATGCCGTGGATTCCGTGGCGCACGCGACCTCCGAGCTGGATTCGCGGGGGCTGGTACGGTAAAGGTCGTAACGTTAGGCGTTGGGATCTGGGGGATCAGACGGCCGAGCGGTTACCGGAAGCAGAGTCATTGCGAGCGGCCTCGGCTCTTCAGCGCATCCGGAAAGCACCTGCGTGGCCGCATGGCAATCCCGAGCGAGACGGAGTGTCTCTTCTGCGAAGCGCTCCTGGGTTGCCTGTAGTCAGTCGGGATTGCCACACTTCGCTTCGCTCCGCTCGCAATGACACCACGGGCGGATGATTCGAGCTGCTAAAACGGCAGGTTGCCCGGAGTCCGAGTGCGAACTCGGCCAGGCTTGGCGTGACGGTACGAGTAGTCGATGAGCGTGGCCCGGAGGGCTCCGGGACTCCGGGCAACCTTCCGTTTTGGACCTCGTGTTTCGAACGCTGAGCGATGAGACGGGCCAAAGTCCAGTTTCAGTTCATCCAGCCGGTTCGCTATTCCATGTCTGCGCCGAGCACTCGTTAGAGATTAAAGATGTGCGGTATTTCGGGACTGATCGATTCTAGTGGGCGGGTTGCCGAGCAGGACCTCGCGGCCTCGTTGACCGCGCAGCAGCACCGGGGGCCGGATGGACAGGGCGCGTGGACGGATGGGGTCTGCGCCCTGGGGCACCTGCGGCTGGCAATCATCGACCTCTCGCCGGCCGGCCGGCAGCCGATGTCGAATGAGGACGGCACCGTCTGGATCACGTTCAACGGCGAGATCTACAACTTCCAGGCGCTGCGGGGTGAGCTGGAGAGCCTGGGGCACCAGTTCCACAGCCGCACCGACACCGAGGTGATCATCCACGCCTACGAGCAGTGGGGCACCGACTGCGTGCGGCGTCTGCGTGGCATGTTCGCGTTCGCCATCTGGGACCAGCGCCGGCGGCGGCTGTTCGCCGCGCGGGACCGGGTGGGCAAGAAGCCGTTCTTCTATACCGTGCGGGGCAGCCGCTTCCTGTTCGCGTCGGAGCTCCAGGGACTACTCGCGTTCCCCGGGGTGCCGCGCGAGGTAGACCTCCGGGGCATCGACGCCTACCTGGCGCTCGGGTATATCCCACCGCCCCGCTCCGGGTTCAAAGACATCCGGAAACTGCCCGCGGGCCATTGGATTGCGGTCGACCTGACGCCCGACGGGCCGGTGGTGCGCGTGGACCGGTACTGGTCGCTGGACTACCTCCCCAAGATCGCGAGCTCGGAAGCGGAAGCGAGCGAGACGCTGCGCGAGAAGCTCACCGAGGCGGTACGGCTGCGGATGATCAGCGACGTGCCGATTGGCGCGTTCCTCTCCGGTGGCATCGACTCCAGCATCGTGGTGGGTCTGATGGCGAAGGCGTCCGCGCGGCCGGTCAAGACCTTCTCCATCGGGTTCCAGGAGGCTGCGTTCAACGAGTTGGACCATGCCCGGCGCGTGGCGCAGCGGTGGGGTACCGATCACCAGGAGTTCATCGTAGAGCCGAACGCGCTGGAGATCCTGCCCACGCTGGTGCGCCACTACGGCGAGCCGTTCGCGGATTCTTCCGCCGTGCCCACGTTTTACGTGAGCCAGATGACGCGGCGCAGCGTCACCGTGGCGCTGAACGGCGACGGCGGCGACGAGAGCTTCGTGGGCTACGAGCGCTACCTCGGCAACCAGCTCGCGGAGCGCATCCGCCGCTTTCCCGGAGCCCGGCTGCTCACCCAGGCGGCGCTGGGGCTGGTGCCGGACTCGCCTCACTCTAAGAGCCGGCTGCGCCGGGCGCGCCGCTTCCTCTCGGTGGCTACCGAACCGATGAACCGCCGCTACCAGCGGTGGCTCGGGTACCTCAGCCCGGAGGACAAGGATCGCCTTTACACGCCCGACTTCCGCGCCGCCGTGGCGGAGGCGCGCGGCCCGGTATGGCCGGACGCCCTGTTTGAGGCCACCGGCGGACTGGACCCCGCCGAAGCGGCGATGGCGGTGGACGTGCAGTCGTACCTGCCGTACGACCTGCTGGTGAAAGTGGACATCACCTCCATGGCGAACAGCCTGGAGGCGCGCTCGCCGCTGCTGGACCACGAGGTGATGGAGTTCGCCGCCACCCTACCGATCCAGCTCAAGCTGAAGGGCGGGCGGCTGAAGCACCTCCTCAAGCACGCCTTCGCAGACCTGCTGCCCGTGGAGAACGTGCGCCGCGGCAAGATGGGCTTCGGCGTGCCGGTAGGGCAGTGGTTCCGCGGTCCCCTCCGCGAGTTGCTCCACGACGCGCTCCTCTCCGAGCGCAGCCTCGCCCGCGGCTACTTCCAGCCGGACGAGCTGCGGCGGATCGTGCAGGCCCACATGGAAGGGCGTACCGATCATCAACTGGTGCTCTGGAATCTTCTGATGCTGGAGCTCTGGCACCGGGAGATGGTCCAGACGGCGGGCGGCCCTCCCGCCCCGCGCTCCTCGCCCTGGCGAGGCTGATCCGGCATGGTCTTCCCGGCAACTTCCGACCAGGAAATGAGCCCCAAGGCCCCATGTCTGAGCGCGTGGACGTACCTCCTCCCCGTGCTGCTGCTCGCCGTCTCCGCCGCACTCTGCATCCACCTCTGGGGTACTTCCACCGGCGACTCGCCGCGGTACCTCCAACTCGCCCGCAACCTGGCGGATGGCCACGGGTTCTCCGCCGCGAAGGCGCCGCCCTACCAGCCGGAAGTGTTCCGCGCGCCGCTCTACCCGTTGTTCCTGGCGGGGCTGATGCGCTGCGGCCTCGGCATCCCCGCGATGATCGTCGTCCAACTGCTGCTGCATCTTATCGGAGCGTGGTGTACGGCGAGACTGCTGACGACGGCAGGCGCACGGCCGGGCCTCGGGTTGCTTGCAGCAACGGCCGCCTGCGCCCATCCGGCCATGGTGCGCTGGTCCTCCGCGATCACCACCGAATCGCTCTGCATGGTGTTGTTCTGCGCGACCGCCCTGTTGCTCACGCAGTACCTCGTGGCGCCGTCGCCCCGGCGGGCGGTCTTTCTGGGGCTCTGCTGGGCCGCACTGTTCCTGGTGCGCACGGAGTTCGTGGTGCTCGCTCCGGTACTGCTGTTCTTCGCCGCCCTCCGTGGCTGGCGAACGGCGCCGCGCACGCTGGCCTACCTACTGCTGGCGATGGCAGTGCCTTCCACGGCCTGGGTCGCGCGCAACCTCGCTGTGGTTCCCGGAGTCAGCCGCCCGTTCGGAGCAGGCGCGGGGATGACGCTTTGGATCCGCTCCGTGGAGATCCGGGAGCCGGATATTCCCAAGCGAGACTCTTTCCTCCACGACCCGCGCTTTCTCACGCTCTCTTACGGCACGGATCCCCGCGCGGCGTATGAAGCGGATGGGCAGTTGGGTAAAGAGGCGCTGGAAGTCTTCCGCCAGCATCCCGGCGAATTTGCGAGTGGTGCGGTGGTGAAGGCGATCTTTCGGGAGTGGGTGGAGCACTATTCGCCGGGCCTGCCGCGCCTGCTGCTGCTCGCCGCGACTGCGGTCTCCACGGGCTTGCTGCTGCTTAGCTTCGGCGGGCTGTACCTCGCCTGGCGCTGTTACCCGCTGCTGCGGGCTGCCGCGACGCTGTGTCTCATTATCGGCGCCGTGCACGCCATCGGCGGAACCGAGGCCCGGTACACCACCCCCGTGCGCCCGGTACTGTACGTCTTCGCGGCGCTATCGATTGCCCCTCTCTTCGACCGCCTACGCGGCACCGGCCCGATGCGGCTGACGGAGTGAACCGATGACGTCAGATCGGCTCAAAGTGTGCGTGGTGATGCCGGCTTACAACGCGGCGCGCACCCTCGAGAAAACTTACCGGGACATCCCGGCCGAGTGTGTGGATGATGTGATTGTAGTGGACGATGTGAGCCGCGACGACACGGTGGCGACGGCGGTACGGCTGGGGCTGCCGGTGATCGTGCATCGCCAGAACCGCGGCTACGGCGGCAACCAGAAGACCTGCTACCTGGAAGCGATGATGCGCGGGGCGGACGTGGTGGTCATGCTCCATCCGGACTACCAGTACGACTCCACCAAGATCCCCGCCATGATCGAGCCGATCCTGCGGGGCGAGGCGGACGTCGTGTTCGGCTCCCGCTTCCTGTCCCCTGGCGGCGCCCTCGCCGGCGGCATGCCGATGTGGCGCTTCGTGGCCAACCGGTTCCTCACGGTGACGGAGAACCTGGCGTTCGGGATGCGCCTCTCCGAGTGCCACACCGGCTTCCGTGCCTACAGCCGGAAGTTCCTCCTGACCATCCCGTTCCTGCTGAACTCGGACGACTTCGTGTTCGATACGGAGGTCATCGCCCAGGCCGCGCACTTCGGCTTCAAGATCGACGAGGTGGCGGTGCCCACCCGCTACTTCGCCGAGGCCTCCTCCGTGCCATTCCGCCGCGCAGTAGTGTACGGGCTGTCCACCCTGGCGGTAGTCGGCCGCTACCTGCTGCACCGCTCCCGCCTCCGGAAGGACCGCATCTTCACGGCGGAGCTTTCCCAGATCCTCAGCCCCACCCACCAGAAGGCCCTGCGCAACGAGCCGGTGGTGGGAGACGCGCCGCCTTCGGAGGCCCAGCGGGTGGACGAGCTGGTGCAGCTTCGCTAAGGAGAGGCGTTAAGCGTTAAGCCGCAAGAGGATGGTCACGGGGCGTGGTTCTTTGGCGGGCGCGCGTTCGTGGAAGCGGGAGCGGAATCGGCTTCATTGAGATTCTAAGGCCTTCGGGCTTCTGTTCGCTCGCCATACGTGCCGACGTTCTCTTCGGGAGAGCTGGACCGGGGGCTCTCCGTCCCTTATACCAATCTTACAACCCCTAACCCTGCAGCGCGGTGCCGCATGGTTGCTGCAGCCGGTTACCCGGCGTTGGAACGATGTCCGCTAAACCTCCTCTCCGCGTGATGCGCATCATCACCCGTCTCAACGTGGGCGGTCCCTCGTACCAGGCGATCTTTCTCACGGAGCGGCTCCAGGACCCGGAGTTCACCTCGGTGCTGCTGGCCGGAAACGTGGGACCGCACGAGGGGAGCATGGAAGGCCTGGCGGCGAAGCGGGGCGTCAGCTTTACGCGCGTGCCGGGCCTGGGACGGGAGATCTCGCTGAAGTCGGACCTGCCCACGGTGCACCACGTGTTCCGCGAGATCCGCCGCTACCGGCCGCAGGTGGTGCACACGCACCTGGCGAAGGCGGGCGCCGTGGGACGACTGGCCGCACGGCTGGCCCGGGTGCCCTCGGTGGTGCATACCTACCACGGCCACGTGTTTCACGGCTACTTTTCCAAGCGGAAATCCGCGGTGCTCATCCGCATCGAGCGCGCGCTGGCCCGCGCCACGGACCGCATCGTGGTACTGGGAGAAGCGCAGGAGCGGGAGATTCTGAATTACGGCGTGGGGAAGCGGGGGCAGATGCGCCGCATCCCGCTGGGGCTGGAGCTGGAGCCGTACCTCAACGCCGCCCGCCACACCGGCGAATTGCGGCGGGAGCTGGGGATTGCAGGCGATGTGCCGCTGGTGGGCATTGTGGCGCGGCTCGTGCCGATCAAGGCGCACGGGCTGTTCCTGCAGGCGGCCCGTGAGGTGGCGCGGGCCCGCCCGGACGCCCAGTTCCTCATCGTGGGGGACGGTGAGCTGCGCGCCGACCTGGAGCTCCAGGCGCAAGGGCTCGGCTTCCGCGTGGTGGCGCACGACGGCGCGCCATCTGCCGCGGCGGTGGGCTCCGCGCCGGTGGTACGCTTCCTTGGCTTCCGCGACGACCTACCGCGCATCTACGCGGATCTCGACGTGACGGTCCTTTGTTCCTTGAACGAGGGTCTGCCAGTCACAATAATAGAAGCATTGGCAGCCGGAAGGCCGGTTGTCTCCACAGAGGTCGGCTCGGTGGCGGACCTGGTGGTGCCCGGTCACACCGGGGCGCTGGTGCCCTCCAGCAGCCCGGAGGCCCTGGCGGACGCGATCAAGGAGCAGTTGGCGAACCCCGAGCGCGCGCTGGCCATGGCGAAGAACGGCCAGTCGCACGTATATCCGCGCCTTTCCGTGGACCGCCTGGAGCAAGATTTGCGCGGCTTGTATCGAGAGCTCGCCCATTAGGGCGCGCAGAATGCCGTAGGGTGACGGGCTCAATTTGAAATCTGAAATTGAAGATTTCAAATTTCAAATTCAGATCAATCCTTACTCCATCACTCCGGTTTCCCTAGACAGAGAGGTTATTCGTGAGGGTTCTGGTTACCGGCGGCGCCGGGTTTATCGGCTCGCATCTCGTTACCGGGCTCATCGAGCGCGGGCATTCCGTACGGGTGTTGGACAACATGGCTACTGGTTCGCCCGTGAACCTGGCGCACGTGCGGGATGACGTGGAGCTGATCCGGGGATCGGTGACCTGCCCGGACACCGCGGCGAAGGCCGTGGCGGGGTGTGAAGCGGTGTACCATCAGGCGGCGCTGCCGTCCGTGGCGCGCTCGCTGCAGGACCCGCTGGCGAGCAATGAGGCGAACGTGAACGGCACCCTCACGATGCTGGTGACGGCGCGGAACGCGGGAGTGCGACGCTTCGTGTACGCGGGATCCTCCTCGTCTTACGGCAGCAATCCGGAGTTGCCGAAGCGCGAGGAGATGACACCGATGCCGAAGTCGCCGTACGCGGTGGCGAAGCTGGCAGGGGAGCAGTACTGCCGGGTGTTCGGCCAGCTCAGCGCGATGGAAACCGTCTGCCTCCGCTACTTCAACGTGTTCGGGCCGCGCCAGAACCCCACCTCGCTGTACGCCGCGGTGGTGCCGGCCTTCATCCGCCTGCTGCTGGACGGGAAGACGCTGACCCTGGAAGGGGACGGCACGCAGTCGCGCGATTTCACCTACGTGGGCAACGTGGTCCAGGCCAACCTGCGGGCGCTGGAGGCGAGCAACGTTTCGGGCGACGTGTTCAACGTGGCCTGTGGCGAGCGGCACGACCTGAACTTCGTGATCCGGGAACTGGCGGACATCCTGCAGGTGCAGCCGGAGGTGGTACGGGTGCCCGGCCGGGCCGGGGACGTCCCCCACTCGCTGGCGGATATTTCGAAGGCGCGGGCGGCGCTGGGCTACGAGCCGACGATCCATTTCCGCGAAGGGCTCCGGCGCACGGTGGAATGGTACCGCACCGAAGCCGACCGGCACTTTGCCGCAGTGGCGCACGGGGCGCACGGGGCGTGAAGGAAACGAGGAAACGGGGCAATGAGGAAATCAGGAAGCTAGGAAGGTGCACATCGGACTGTTTCCCCGGTTCCCGGTTTCTTCATTGCCCCATTGCCCCATTACCCCATTTCCTCGTTTCCTGATTTCCTCATTTCCTGATTACCCCTCCAGGTCCGTGCGTGTATTCGCAGGGCTAACGGGATCGATCCGAACCGCATGCTAGCGACTTTCCTCATCAGCTTCCTGGTAACCGCACTGCTCACACCGGCCATCATCGCCGGCGCGCATCGGCTCGGCTGGGTGGCGCGACCACGGGAGGATCGCTGGCACCAGAAGCCGACCGCGCTGATGGGCGGCGTCGCGATCTTCCTGGGAACGCTGGCCGCGTGGGCGGCGCTGGGAGAACACGCCCTCCGCTCGCCGCTGTTGATCCCGGCCGCTGGCATCTTCGTGCTGGGCGTGGTGGATGACCGGGTGCATCTGCGCCCCTACATCAAGTTGATCGGGCAGGTGGCGGCGGCGGCGTTCCTGGTGCTGAACGGCCCGGTCATCCGCAGCCTGCCGCCGTACCTGGCGCTGCCGGTGACGGTGTTCTGGATCGTGGGCATCACCAACGCGGTGAACCTGCTGGACAACATGGATGGCCTGGCCGCGGGCGTCTCCGGCATCTCCGCCCTGGCAATGGGCGCGTTCTGCCTGGGCCGCGGCGACCACTCCACTGCCCGGATGGCGTGCGCGCTGGCAGGGGGAGCCGCCGGCTTCCTGATCTACAACTTCAACCCGGCCCGCATCTTCATGGGGGACTGCGGCAGCATGTTCCTGGGCTTCAGCCTGGCGGGCCTCGCGCTGGACGGCACCCAGCGCACCGCGCCCAACCTTGTGCTCACCCTCCTGGTGCCCGTAGCCGTGCTAGCCATTCCCATCTTCGACACCACGCTCGTCTCCGTGAGCCGCGTGCTGAACGGGCGCTCCGTTTCGCAGGGTGGCCGGGACCACTCCTCCCACCGGCTGGTGGCGCTCGGCCTCTCCGAGCGCGGGGCGGTGCTGGTTTTCTACGCGCTGACCGCCCTGTTCGGCGGGCTGGCCCTCGCCGCGACCCATGTGAGCTTACCCGTGGTGAGCTTGCTGGCGGTACTGCTGGTGCTGGGGCTGCTGGCGCTGGGGCTGTATCTCGGCATCCTGAAGGTCTACAAGGAGGCCTCCGAAGTCCCCGCGCACGTCCGGGTGATCGGCGGGAGCCTCCGGTATAAGAAGCAGATGCTCCAGGTGTGCCTGGATCTGGTCCTCGTGGTGGTCTCCATCACCGGCGCGTACCTGCTGCGGTTCGAGGGAGAGATCCCCGTCGAGATCCGCACCACGCTGGTGGCCAGCCTCCCCCTCTTACTGGTGGCGAAGCTCCTCGGACTGGCGATCTCCCGCGCCTACCGCGGCGTGTGGCGCTATGCGGGAATGATCGACGCCCTCACGGCAATCAGCGGCAGCACCCTGGGCTCACTGCTGGCGGTCGCCGCGCTCGGGGCGCTCACCGGGTTTCACGGCCTCTCCAAAGCCGCGCTCATCACGGACTGGCTGCTCTTTACCGCGCTGGCGGTGACGGTGCGCATGTGGTTCATCGCGCTGCGGGAGGTGTTCGGCAGCCTTCCGGCCCGCAACGCGCCCAAGGTCCTGATCCTGGGTGCCGGCGCGGAGGCGCTCTCGTTGATCCAGCGGCTGCGCGATCCCATCGCCGTGCAGCGCGCGGACGTGATCGGAATCCTGGACGACGGGCTGGCGTTCGAGCGCCGCTCCGTGAACGGCGTGCCGATCCTGGGACCGGTGTCCGCGCTGTCCCGGCTGGTGGAGCAGCATGAAATCGCCTGCTGCCTGTTGGGGGTGCATTCGCGGTCCGACGCGGCCCAGCGCGCGATCTCCGCCTGCACGGAGGTCGGGGTATCGATTTACCAGGATCTGGATACGCTGCTCCTCGCGGCTTCGGACGAGGGGCTGGTCACCGCTGGGCATTAGGCATTATTGAGCCGCGCGTTGTGTGCTAACGAAGGTGGAGTGCTGGTTCATCCTTCTGCCTTCATCCTTTCTGTCATCCCCGTCATCCGGGAGCGACGCGAAGGTTCTCTGCCGCGGGCGAGGGTGCCGGGGGTGGATGCGGGTTCCCGCTACGATGTAGTTGTTTGGACGGTGCGGGGGATGGGGGTTCTGTAGGAGTGTGTACGTGCCGGTTGCTACGCTGAGCCGCCATACCGAGTTGATCGGTCCATCCAAGCTACCGGAAGCGCCACCGCGCGTTACGCGGCTGGCGGCGCTGGACCTACTCCGCGGCGTGGCGATCTTGCTGGTGATGGGGCGGCACATGTACGTCACCGAACTGTGGCACCGGGTGGGATGGCTGGGGGTGCAGCTCTTCTTCGTGCTGAGCGGATTCCTGGTGTCGGGGCTGCTCTTCCGGGAGTATCAGCAGCACGGCAAGCTGGACCTCCGGCGGTTCCTCGTACGGCGCGCGCTCAAGATCTACCCGGGCTTTTTCTTCTTCCTGCTGGTGACCCTAACGCTCGGGCACTTCAGTCCGAAGCCGCCGCACGGGGGGCAGGTCGCTTCGGAGTTGCTGTTCTTGCAGAGCTACCTGCCCGGGTATTGGCCGCACACCTGGTCGCTTTCCGTGGAGGAGCACTTCTACGCGCTGCTGACCCTGGGGATGCTCGTGGCGAGCCGGCGGGACACCGCCGATCCGTTCCGGGCCATACCCCGTGTGACGCTGGCGATCGGCATCTGCTGCCTCGCCGCCCGGTGCGTCACGTCCGCGCTGCTTCCGTTTGATCCGCAGACGCACTTTTTCCCCACCCACCTGCGGCTGGATGCGCTGGCATTCGGCACCCTTCTTGCATACTGGCATCACTGCCGGCCCGGCGACCTCGCGCGGTTCATGGACCGCCGGCGGACCCCGCTCCTGCTGTTCGCCGTCCTTGCCCTCGCGTCGGTGTCGGTGGTCGACCTCCGAGCGGGGGCGGTCATGACCACCGCCGGGCTGACAGTGAGCTACCTGGGAGCTGGCGCTCTGCTGCTCTGCCTGTTGTACGCACGGCAGGGAGTAGTAGCGGCCAGGCAGCCCGTGCCCGGCAGGTTTCTCTGCTGGCTGGGCCGAAATTCATATGCGATCTACCTCTGGCACATGGCGGTGGCCGTGTGGGGGGTGGGCAAGGTCAAGACCCTATTCGCGCCGCAGATGCCCTACCCCGTGGAGCTGGTGCTCTATTTCGGGATGAGCATCGCCCTCGGCGCCCTCGCCACCTGGTGGGTCGAGCAGCCGGTACTCCGGCTGCGAGACCGGTGGTATCCTTCCCGCAGCGGGCACGTAGCCCCGCTGCCGGGCTCGTCACGCTCCGGAATGCAAGTAGGATGAACGTAGCGCACCCCGAGATCCCGGAGCGGTCCCTGTCCGCCGGCACCGCGTCCCGCCGCCATTCCAGCGACGGCAGCGGGGTGTTCTGGCTGCTGGCCGGACTCCTGATCCTCATCACCACCGTCCCCCTGCCGAACAGCGGTCTCTGGCTGGGCGCCAAGGCCTTCGCCGTGGAGGCGGTGGCGATCGTGCTGGCGGTGCTGGTGGTCTCCGGCACGCACTGGACCCGCGCCCGGGTGATCGCGGCCGCCACGGCGGCGCCGAACGTGGCGATTGCGGCATTCCTGTTGTGGGTGGGGGTTTCCGCGGCGCGCTCCGACCTCCCCGAGCTCAGCCGCTACGAAGGCATGCGCTACCTGGGCGGCGGGCTCATCTATTTCAGCGTGGTGTACGGGTTCTCCGTGCGCCGTCACCTGGGGAAGCTGGTGGCGGTGCTCCTGCTCGTCGCCAGCCTGGCCGCGCTCCTGGCGTTTATGACGACCGCCGACGGGCAGCTCGACCGCCTCTCCGGCGCCCTCCGCAACGAGCAGCTCCTCGCCGGATTCCTGTGCCTCTCGCTGCCGGTGATCCTGGTGGTGTCCCAGATGGACGAAGAGCCGTGGCGGCGCCACGCGGGGCAGGCCGCCGCCGTCATTGTGATTGCGGGGGTGCTGGTCTGCAAGAACCGCAGCGCGTGGCTGGGCTCGCTGGTGGGATTGCTGGTGCTCGGCATCCTCTACGTGCGCTACACCCGGCGCGGCAAGCCGCTCACGTTCGGCCGCCACCTCCTGCTGCTGCCCATCGCCACCATCGCCCTGGCCGGCACGCTGGTATTTGTAGTGTCCCGTATGGAAGGCGGGCTCACGCGGCGCGCGATCACCCTCTCCCAACTCGGATCGGATGCCAGCTTCCAGTGGCGGCTCGCGATGTGGAACAAGTGCCTGCGGATGGCGAACGACCGGCCGGTGGCCGGCTGGGGAATTGGCACCTATCCCGTGCAGCAGGCGCTCTACTACCATCCGGACGCGCCCAGCCGCAGCCAGCGCGACATCGTGAAGAGCGGCCCCCGCCTCACGGAAGACGCGCACAACCTCTACCTGCAGCTGGCGGCGGAGATCGGCTACGGCGGGCTGGCGCTCTACCTGGCGGTGCTCGGTTGCTTCTTCTTTACGGCACTCCGAGCGCTCGGCAACTTGCGGCCCGGCTTCCGCCACGCAATACTAGTAGGTACGGTCGCCAGTATAGCGAGCCAGATGGTGGCCGCCATCGGCACCCCGGCGTGGGAGTTTCCGGAGTGCTCCCTCTTTTTCTGGCTAATACTGGCAATAGGGATGACGGCGGCAGGACTCGGCAACCGCGGACGCGAAATAGGTCCTACCGCTCGCTCGGTTCAACAATAGGCGGTGATCTGGCAGATATTGTGGTATCATACGCATGACCTGTCGGAGGAAGAGCAACCATGGCTAACTCGACCCGTAGAATTCGAAGAGGGAGCACCTCGTCCGCTCCGCGCTCCAGAGGACGATTTGCGCTGGCCGCAGTCGTCGGGGCGATGCTGGTTGCCTCCGCGTACCAGTTTGCGTTTGCAACCGGCCAGGTGGGCTTCGTGCCGGACTACGGCCCGACCACGGACACCGGCGACACCACGGGCGACGGGCGAAGCAATTCCGGAGGCGGCAGCTCCCGGGGCTTCGGCAGCGGACCGGTGGGCACCTATTCCGGCGTGGGCGCGCTGGCGGTGGGAGCGATCTCGGAATGCACCCAGACGCTGCCAGGCCTTGCCTCCACGGACGCCACGCACATCGTGGAAGTGAAACTGGTGGCCGACCAATCGACCCTGGATGCCGGTACCGCGTCTTGCTTCCACCTGCGCGGCCGCAGCGCCACGGACAATCAGTGGTACGACCTGACCCAGCGGGCGGAGACCAAGATCGAGCTGGAAGGCTCCGGAAGCGGTCTCGTGCGGCAGCAGGGCTCCAATCACCGGTTTGTGCTGCCGATTACGGCGGCGTCCGGCCTGGAAGGACGCGTCGTCAAGGTGCGCGCCCAGTATGTGCCGGCGGGGGGTGAGGCGCTCACCTGCGAAACCGAAGTGACGCTGCACGTAGCCCGCTAAGCGGGTGCGGGTAGGCCGCGCGCGGCGCGTGGCTAGGGCTTGATGGGGGCGCAGCAAACCGGCGGCGCCCCCATTTTCGTGGTGAACCGGTAGTGACGTTGCACGGGCGGTGACGGCAAAGGACGACGGAGTAGTGCCCGCATTACTCCGCTACTCCATTGCTCCAGTTCCCCCGGCAATTTGTGAGGCGGGGCAAGCGGGCGCGGGAGGCGGGCGCAGGCTGTAATGATCGATCTGCATTGCCACCTGCTCCCCGATATCGACGACGGTCCGGCGGATTGGGAGACCAGCCTGCGCATGATCCGCATGGCGCGGGAAGACGGAATCCGGGCCGCGATCACGACTCCGCACTGGAACGGATTGGCAGACGGCGCCGAGCGGGCCGCGGTGCGCTACGAAGAATGCGTGCGGCGGATCGCCGAACGGCAGATCGATTTTCAACTTCACCTGGGGCAAGAGGTGATCCTGGTGCCCGAGCTGTTAGGCGCCCTGCGGAGCGGCACGGCGCTCACCCTGGCGGGTAGCGCCTACGTGCTGCTGGAGACGGCGCAGCTCGAGCACGGCTCGTTCCACCACCAGGCTTTATTCCAGCTACAGACTGCGGGCTACCGGATTGTGCTGGCGCATCCCGAGCGGGTGCGCTCCTGGCACCGGTCGTGGGACACGTTGAAGGAGCTGATCGATCGAGGGTGCTACGTGCAGATCAACGCGGGCAGCCTGCTCGGAGGATTCGGCGCCGCGGTACGGCGCGCGGCCGAGGAGCTGCTCCAGCGGGGTTGGGTGTCGCTGCTCGCCAGTGACGCCCACTCCGATACCACGCGCCCGCCGGGCCTTACGGAAGCCCGGCAGCGAGCGAGCGTGCTGATCGGCGAGCCCCTGGCGGAGAAACTGGTGCAAGATCACCCCGCACGCGTGCTTTGTAACGAGTTGTTGCCCTATGCCGACCCCGAAGGAGCGCCGGTAGGCGGCCGGCGTCGCCGCTGGTTCTGGCCCTGGTCGTAGCACGAGCAAAAGGAATCACGAAGGATTCTCTTCAGGGTACAGATAAAGTAACGCCAACCAACTATACTAAGAAGCAGGGAGGGGTCCGCCTCGGTGGGACCTTGGCCCTTGGTAGCTCGTAAACCCGGTATTGACGCAGCCTCTCGACGTGGGGCCGCATATAACTCCTGCAGCGTGAGGTCTGCCTGGTAGTGGCACTGGTCACCAGGCGCCCCGGCAGACACGAAGGAGCCAGAGGACATGATGCGCGCACAGTATTTTCCGCTCGCCGTTGCGGCGATGGCGGCCCTATCCGTCCTGGGTGGCCGACCGGCCGCCGCCGCCACTTTTAACGTCGCTGCTGCCAGTTTGCCTGCGGCCATCGTTTCCGCCTCGGATGGCGACACGATTAACGTGTTCGCCGGCACCTGCTCCTCGCACGTGACGATCAACAAGAGCCTGAACATCCGCGGCGCACAGGCGGACGTGCCCGGCTACGCGAGCACCCGCGGCGCCACCGAGACGATCCTCGGAAACGGCGTGACGGTGGTAGCCACCGGCGTGCAGTTGAACGGTTTCGTGATCAGCGGCGGCGACCTGGTGGGCGATGTAACCGGCACCGGAATCCTGGTGCGCTCCAGCAGCACCGCCCTGGTGTTCACCAACAACGTGGTGACGGACAACACCTTCGGCCTTTACCTGAACGGCTCCGGGCACATCGTGCAGTACAACTACTTCCGGAGCAACAACCGCCCCGGATCCGCCAGCGGAGACGGGATCTACTCCGACTTCGGCCTGCATGACGCGATCATCGACCAGAACTACTTCCAGAGCAACCGGTTCGGCTCCATCGTCATCCTGGGCGGCGTGAAGGGTGGGAGCGTGAGTAACATCACGATCTCGAGCAACACGATCATCAACGATGGCACGATCGCGCTGTACGGCTCCACGGACGTTTCGGTCACCGGCAACAAAGTGTACGACACGGTGAACGGTCATGCCCTGCTGATCGGCGGCGGCGACACCCACGTGAGCGTGTCCGACAATCAGTTCCTGGCTTCCCAGTATCGTGGCGTGCGCATCTCGGCCGGCGGCAAGTACAGCGCCAACCGGGACGTACGCATCTACAACAACGACATCGCGAATAACCGCCAGGGCGGTCTCTCCGTGGTGACTGGCGCTTACGTAGATACCGGTTCGCTGACCTACGATCAACTCGCGGACGGCGAGGTGGACGCGCAGTGCAACTCCTGGGGCGCCACCAGCGGCCCGGTAGGCACCGGCAACCCCAGCGGCACCGGCGACAAGGTGTCCGGCGCGGCGAACTTCATCCCGTTCCGGAAGTACATTCCGCTCACGGCGCAGGTGAGCGCCACGCTGCTGCAGACCTACTCCAACGTTACGGCCCGCACCTATCTGCAGGTGATCCGGATCACCAACAACGGCGTCAAGTCCGTGGTGGGCCCGGCCTACTACGTGTTGGACGGCCTCGCGGCGAACGGCGTGCAGTTGGCCAATTCGACCGGCACCCAGGACGACGCCTGCCAGGCGCCCACCGGCAGCCCCTGGTTCACCTTCGTGACCAACGGCAACACCCTGCTGCCGGGCCAGAGCGTGATCGTGACGCTGAAGTTCACCACCAACGTGGGCGTGACGTTCAGCCCCACCAAGATCGGCGGCACGGACGGCACCGGCCCCAACCCGGTCGGCCGGCGCGTCCTCGCGGCCAACTACCGCTAAACCCTGGTTGACGCAAAAAAAGGAGGGCTGCACCGCGCGGTGCAGCCCTCTCCTCGTTTCTGGCCACCGGCCGGGCCAGTGAATGGCGGCCTCAGGTCGGGCCCCGGGGGCGTGAAAGGACCTGGCCTTGTGGGAGGAGCCTCCGTGGGCGAGGCATTCCATCCGCCTTCAGTGGCCCGGACGGTATGCGCCTGGTGCAACAGATACTGTGCGCCGGCATTCCCGCATTCAGGACGCACCACAAGTCGATTGATCGTAGACCTGCGGATGCGCGGAGGCGGTTGGAGTTGGAGTGATCGGCGCGGGTCAGGATGAATCGCACGGCTGCGCAAGCGCAGAGGGAGCCTACGGCCGGTGGTTCTTGGGATGGCGAGGCTCCCGCTGAGGATGATGATGAGTTGGTCGGTTAGTGATCGGGAGTTTGCGGCCGTCTCGGCGTTGGATGGTCCGGGGCGCTACGAATACTTCATTCATAAGGTGGCCGACTGGGATGAAATCTGGGGGCTTGCGGCAGAGGATCGTTGGGTGCAAGTTGGCGACGATCAAGGGCGGGAGTGCATGGCCGTCTGGCCCCATCAGCGCTATGTGGAAGCGTTTGCTCAAGGAGAGAAAGACGGCAGCGAGCCGCGGAGCATCCCGATGTCAGTCTGGATGGAGAAGTGGCTGCCCGGAATGGAGCGGGACGGACGCCTGGTAGCCATCTTTCCCTTGCCGACAGGTAAGTCGGTCGTCGTTCCACCCGAGCGCTTGCGGATGGATCTGGAAGATGAGCTTGCGAAGTACTAACGGATGAGGCAAGAGAAGCGCCTCGCGGCGGGAGAATAGTGCGAGGTGGAGGCATGAGGAGAGTGCGGTGAGCGTAAATCCCAGATTTACCAAATGGAAGCTCGCGAGCGCCCTTGTCGCACTAGCGCTGTTCCTATTTGCCGTCTCCTGGTTGCTGCTCGCCCAACGCCATTTAAGCGAGTACCGCTACATGCTCTTCCTGGAGAACAGCTACCTGACGCGCGCTAAGGGAGAGGCGGGAAAGTGGCCGGTAGACCTGGTCGGGGTCGAGCAGTTGCTCGCGCCGAAGATCGATTCGCCTGGTGAAGCGGTGTTTCTCGTTCATACCCACCGCTCTGCTCGCCCCACGTTGGAGGTCATCAGACAGAGCGAGTCCGCATTCGACGGATTAGTCCGATTTCACTGGCTCGGCGGCAGGGCGTATAGGATCCGCCTGGACCTTAACCGCCGTACTGCGGAGTCAGCCCCCATTTAGTCCGCGAAGTCAACCGTTCGCCGCGCCAGCCCGTTCCCAGATCCCGCCACCGTCCGTGGAAGGCGCTGCGATAGCCGGCGAAGAGGAGTACGGCGGGGGCAGCAGCGGACGAAGGAAGCGGCGGCCCGTCCCTACGGTGCGCGAGGGGTGCGCAACCGCATTGGGATGCGGGCGCCACTCGGTGGCGGCGCCCGCGACGACCACGCAAGAGGCTAGCACAGCGTTCAAAAGGTAACGTGGAAATGAGTAAACGAGGAAGCGTGCGACGCCCACTGCCTCATTTACTCATCTACTCATTTCCACGTTTCACTATTTACTGGCGAACGCGGTACTAGCCGGACACCTTGCCCTTGGGGCCCTGGATCCAGGCGTGGTAGGCCTCTTCCATCTTCCCCTCTTTCGCGGTGCCCTTGTGGATGAGCACGCGGTACTTGAAGAGCAGCTTCTCGCCCTTCTTTTGCGTGTGGCCGCGCATCGGCCGGGTCTTGTCGAAGGCGGCCTGGGCGAACGGGTTGGTGCCCACCAGGCCGTAGTCGCGGGCGTGCCAGTAGCAGGGGTGGTTGAGGTTGCCGGGGTGGTCCATCATCCCCAGGGCCAGGGTCTGCCCGTCCACGGTGCCGCTGTAGTCCAGCCAGGCCGCGCCCTTGCCCCACACTTCCTTCTCCCCTACCCCGCCGTTGCTGTTCTCCAGGCGGCCGCCGCGCTTGCCGTCCATGCTGCTGGCAACGCGGAAGGCGAGGACGCCGCCCTCTTTCGTCTCCCCATAGGTCACGTCGCCATAGGCGGCGATGAACTCCACTTCGTAGTCGAGGAGGCGGCGGTCGGGGCCGGCGTTGTAGACGCGGATCGTGCGGCGCTCGTCGAGGAGCGGCTTTTCGTCTTCGGAGGTCCAGAGGTTGGTGGCGGTGAAGCCGCCGAACGTGGCGCCTTCCTTCTTGTCCAGAATCTTCACGGGCTTCTGGTAGCCGTGCTTCGCTTCCTGGCTCCAGTCGTCCACGCCGTTCACGTCGCCGTAGGCCGTCCAGAAGGAGCGATGGTGCGGGTGGTCCTTGTCCTCGCCTTCCACGTCCTTCATGGGGAAGTTGCGGGTGACGGCCTTGCCGCCGGGGCCGAGCACCGGGTAGAAGAACGGTTTCGGCTCCTTGGGGCCGAACTCGTAGTTGTAAACGGTGAACACGCCGTCCGGCAGCACGATGGCGAGCCGGGTGGGACCTTCTTCGCGGAGCTTCACGCCGGCGGGCGCCACGGACACGCTCTCCAGCCGGAAGCGGGAGCGCATCCCCGCGCGCACGCCGGGCAGCAGCGCCACCAGCGTGTCTCCGTCCGCCTGCGCGGGCACCGTCAGGCTGCCGCCTTCTTCCACCAGCCGCAGCGAGCCGGTGGGCAGCGCCATCCCGGCGGGAAGGGGAACCTCCACCGGCGTGGGGCCGGCGTGATCCAGGTCGGCCGTGATTTCGATGATTGCCATAATGCTCTCCTCTGGCAGCGGTCGGCGGCTCACACGCTCGCCGCGCCCGGTTCTCCCTGGCAGGTTGGGACGCTACGCGCCGAATACCTCTTTCAGATGCCGGAGACTCTCACGGGCGATGGTCTCCGGGTCCGGCGCGTAGTCGAACACCTCCACCGAGACGTAGTGCGCGTAGCCCACGTCCTTCAGGGCGGCGGCGATCGGCACGAAGTCCGTGTCGCCGAAGCCGGGGCCGCGGCGGTTGGCGTCGTTGGCGTGGAAGTGCTCCACCAGGGGCGCGAACTCGCGGATGATCGCCGCGGGGGGCTGCGCCTCGGAGCACATGGACTTCACATCCAGCATCAGCCGGAAGTGCGGATGATCCATCTCCCGCACCATCCGGGCCGCTTCCGCCGCCGTGAGGATGAAGTCCGACTCCGGCGCGGGCAGCGACTCCTGGCACAGGATCACCTCCCGCTCCGCCAGCGTGGGGAGCACCTGCCGGAACGAGTCTTGCGTGCGCTCCCAGGCGCCCTGCCAGTCGCCGTCCTCCAGCTTCCGCTGGAACGGAGAGCCGAAGATCATCACGCGCGCCCCCACGTCGCCGGCGAAGTCGACCAGCGCGCGGAGGTAGTCCACGGTCTTCTGCCGCAGTCCCGCATCCTGCGTGTGGATGTGGAGGCCCTTCGGAGAAGCGAGGAGCCAGTGGAGGCCGACGACGTCCAGGCCGGCATCCTCGGCCACCTGCCGGATCTCGCGCCGTTGAGCCGGAGAGACATCCGTAACCGATTCCCCGAACGTGAAGGGGGCGATCTCGATGCCCTGATAGCCCAGGTCCGCCACCAGGCGGCACACCCGGTCCCACGGCCAATCGCCGAACGTCTCGTTACAAATCGCAAACCGCTGCATGTTGTTGCTGATCCTTCGCCGCCGGTGCGCCCGGCACCCGTAATTGTTCACCATCGATTCCGGTGCCCCCCTTCCCGGTCGAAAGGATGAAGGCGAAAGGACGAAGGATGATGGTACCGGCCTACCCAGAAGGATACGCCGCAAAGTCCCTCCGCCCTATCGTCCCTTCCGTCCCTTCCGTCCCTTCGGTCCTTGAGGCCACCCGTTTAAGCGGCAAAAGTTGGCTTACGTGAACAAGCGGTACTCCGTCGCCTACAAGCCCGGGGATCGGCTCTACGTCCTGCATTACCACCTTTGAACAGTAACGTGCCGCGTGGGATGGCTAGGGTTGACCGCCGCACGAGGGGTGAATTGGGCGGCGTACGCGTTTACCAGGAGTGTGGGCCGTGATCGAACGCCCTGCTACAGCTCTGTTGCTCGCCCCAGGCCGTGGAAGGCGCTGAGGTAACCGGCGATAATGGCGGCGCTGGAGCCGGCGAAGAGGATCACGGCGCCTTCTACGCGGGGAAGCGCCAGGAGCGCGCCGAGTAACCCGCCGATCAAGAGGAGCACGTCCGCGGCGGCGACCGCGTTGGCTGTGCCTCCTTTGCGGCACCAGGCCGAGGCGGCGAGCGAAAGGCTGCCCGCGCCGGCCGCCACGAGGGCCAGCTCCCAGACCAGCAGCGCGATCTGGGGGCCGCTGCTCCGGACCGGCGCGTAGGCTTGGAGGAGGGGTGCGTAGTGCGGGCGCGTGTAGCTCCACCCCATGCCCAGCACCAGGAAGCCCGCAAGCAGCGGGCCGAGGCGGCCCAGCAAAAGCCCGAGTAACAGCTCGTGCGGGCCGGTAGCCGTGGAGCGAAGGGCTTCCCAGGTTTCTCGCTCGCGCTCGCGCACGATGCTGGGGGCCATGACCGCGGCGCTCATCAGGCTCAGGTAGAGGCCCACCAGCGCAAAGCAAAGCAGCAGCAGATCGAGGAAGCGAGGCAGGTCGAGCCACATCGAGCGCCACCGTTCGAGGCCGGCGAGCGCGGCCCACAGCGCGTAAGGCAGAAGCATGCACCAGGCCAGCGCCCGCAGTGCCCAGCCCCGGGCGTCCCGGGGCTGGCGGACGTAGAGCCACACGCGCCAATCGCGCAGCTCGTGCCGGAGGCTGCGCCACTCCCGGCGGGCGATCGGGTTGTCGGGCAGTCCCTGGAGGGCAGTGAAGAAGCCCGCGAGGAAGCCGGTCATCCGCGGGCGAGGCGGTGCAGGAGGCGGCAGTAGCCTTCCTGGCCGCGGTAGAAGCTGGAGAGGCGGTAGAACTCGTCCGGGGCGTGGAACCGCTCGTCGTCCAGCGCGAAGCCGAAGCCGACGGTGTAGACGCCCAGTACGTTCTGGAACAGCTCGCACACCGGCACGCTGCCGCCGGAGCCGGTGTAGTAGGGCGCGCGTCCGTACAGCTCCGTCAGCACCTCGGCGGCGGCGACATTGCCCGGGTGGTCTTCCGGCAACCGGTAAGGTTGGGCGGTGCCGGGCAGCACCTCGCACGTAACGCGCACGCCGGGCGGGGTGTGGCGGCGAACATGCTCGCGGACGGCCTCGGCTACACGGGCGGGGCTCTGGTCCGCGACGAGGCGGCAGGTCAGCTTGGCGTGCGCCGTGTTGGGGAGCACGGTCTTGGTGCCCTCGCCCTGGAAGCCGCCCCAGAGGCCGTTGATCTCCAGCGTGGGCCGCGCCCAGATCCGCTCCAGCGGCGTGTAGCCTGCCTCCCCGAACAGCTCCTCCACACCGAGCTGCGCTTTGTAGGCCTCCTCGTCGAACGGCACGCGGGCGATGTGCTCGCGGTATGCCGCGGTGAGGGGCCGGACGTCGTCGTAAAAGCCGTCCACCAGGACCTTGCCGTCCGGGCCGCGCATGGAGGCGAGGAGCTGCACCAGCGCGTGGAGCGGGTTCTGCACGGTGCCGCCGTAGATGCCGGAGTGGAGGTCCGTGTTCGCGCCGCGCACGTCGATCTGCAGGGCGCACATGCCGCGCAGCGTGGTGAGCAGGGAAGGCTCCGTCTCGCTCCACTGGCCGTTGTCCGCGCTGATCACCATGTCGCACGCCAGCCGCTCCCGGTGCGCCGCCAGGAACGGGGCCAACTGCGGGCTGCCGATCTCTTCCTGGCCCTCCAGCAGCAGCTTCACGTTCAGGGGGAGGCGGCCTTCCGTCTTCAGCAGCGCCTCGATCGCCAGGATCGGCACCAGCATGTTGCCCTTGTCGTCACTCGCGCCGCGGGCGTAAAGGCGGCCGTCGCGGATCTCCGGCTCGAACGGGGGCGTACTCCACAGCGCCACTGGGTCGACCGGTTGCACGTCGAAGTGCCCGTAGATCAGGATCGTGGGCAGGTCGGCCCCGGCCAGGGCCTCGGCGTAGACCACCGGATGCCCACCGGTCTCCAGCAGCTCCACCGTGGGCAGGCCCGCCGCCCGCAGCCGCGCCGCCACCCACTCCCCGGCGCTGCGCACGTCCTCCGCATGCTCCGGAAGCGAGGAGATGCTCGGTATCCGCAAGAACTCCTGTAGCTCCGCCAGGAAGCGCTCCCGGTGCTCATCTAAGTACGACTGCCAGCTCGACATACGGATCTCCACAGTGGCCCGCTCAACACGCGAAAGAAACGCGAAAGGGGAAGACCATGATTTGCCCGCGGAACACGCGGAAAGACGCGGAAAAGGGAAGAGAAGAAATGGGAGCGTACGGTTTTGCGCCGTCGACTGCAACCGTGAAGGGGCAGGTGGAAAGAAGGCAAGACGGAATCAGTGAGGAACGTCGAGGTCTCGGTTTCCGGTCGTGAAAATGCGCCGTCCTCCGTCGACGGTACCGTCGGCGTACCCCGCCATCTTAAAGGCAGCGGAGCGGAATGAAGGATCTCGCCTCCGGGCGCAGGCTGCCCGCGGGAGCGGCCTACGCGCGAGCTCCTGCGCTCCCGGATGACGGAGGCGGGTACGGCGTACCATGCTTCAGGGGTCTACGCAGTTTCACGCCCGGTGGTGTCCCCAGGGGACATGGTCACTCAAATCGAAGGGGATTGCCACACTACGCCGCGCTTGGTTCGCAATGCCTCCGTTGGCTCATTCCGGTCTATCCCATCCATCCGGTCCTGATTCTCCTGGCCTCCCCTTTCGCGTCTCTTCCGCGTGTTTAGCGGGCAACTTCCCCCTTGCCCCTTCACGGTTGCAACCGGCACCGCCAAGCCGTACGTGCTCTTCCCTGTTTCTCTCTTCCGCACCCTTCCGCGAGTTCCGCAGGGAAACTTCCCTTGGCCCCTTCACGGTTGCAACCGCCCTCGCGAAGCCGTACCTACCCCTTCCCGTTTCCATTTCCGCGTTCTTCCGCGTATTCCGCGGGCTATTGCTGGAGCGGCAGCCGGACGGGGAGTCCGGTGCGGGCGGACTGGTAGATGGCGAGTATGATCTCCACCGCGGGGCGGGCGTCTTCGCCGGTGACCATCGGGTCGCGGCCTTCGCGGATGGCGTTCACGAAGTCCTGGAGCTGGATGATGTGGCCGCGCTGGCCAATCGCTTTGGGATCCGAGGCGATGGAGCCTTCGCCGGGGAGGGAGAGATCCGGCTCCGGCACGCCGGGGACCACCCACTTCACGATCTTCTCGCCGTCCACGAGGATGGTGCCGCGGTCGCCGTGGAACTCGAGGCGGTGGTCCAGGCCCAGCCATCTCGTGACGTGGACCTCGCCGTTCGCGGTCCGCTCCGTCTCGGCGCCGCCGACCACGGAGGTGGTGCCTTCCAGGGTGCCGAAGGCGCCGTTCTTGAAGCGGAGGGCGGAGACGGTGGTGTCTTCCACTTCGATGTTCCGGGCGAGGTGATCCGCAAAGCTGAACAGGGTGTCGATGCCGCCCATCACCCACTGGAGCTGATCCACCAGGTGGACGCCCTGGTTCATCAGCGCGCCGCCGCCGTCCAGCGCCCAGGTGCCGCGCCAGGCGCCGCTGTCGTAGTACTCTTGCGAGCGGTAGTACTTCAGGTAGGCGTCCGCCAGCACCATCTTGCCGAGCTTACCGGACTGCACCGCCTCCCGCACCGCCAGCCAGAGCGGCGAGGTGCGGCGCTGGAAGATCACCCCCAGCCGGGTGCCGTTGCGCCGCGTGACCGCGATCATCTCGTCGATCTTCGCCAGCGTGATGTCCATCGGCTTCTCGGTCATCGCGTGCTTGCCCGCGTGCGAGGCGTGAATCACCATGTCGCCGTGGAGGCCGCTGGGGGTGCAGATGCTGACCGCCTCCACTTCCGGGTCCGCGAGCAGCTCCGCGTAATTCGTATACACCTTGGGGATGCCGAACTTTTCCGCGAACGCCTGCGCGCGCTCCGGCACCTCGTCGCAGCACGCCACCAGGTGCGCCCCGGTAACGTGCTCTTTGAGCGGCCCCGCGTGCCACGGGGCGATCACGCCACACCCTACCACTGCATAACCGATGCTCATAAGCAGTAACCGCCGATAGACGCCGATGAACGCCGATAAAGAAACCCAAGTGGTGATCCGTAGATTTCGCCGTGGGAACGCAAATTGAGGGATGCAAAGTGGATTGGTCGGCCCCTATCATTGTTCGTCCAGGCTGGGCGCTTGACGCCGGGCATTCTCCTCGGCGAAGCGAATCCGCAGTTCTGCGATGGACAGCGCTACTTCCGAGCTGACCATGTCACGGATGTTGGCCTGGGCAGTTTTGAGAGTTGCCGCCTCGACTTCCTGATCCTTTAGCCGCTCCGAGACCCGGTCTTTGAAGCCCTGCACGTCTCGTTTCAGCTCCTTCGCTTCCGACTGTAGGTCTTCTACGTGCCGCGTGATGGAAACGATCTGCTGCAGCACTTCCCAAGCGGTGGCCATCCCTAGATCTCCTGGGTCGCAGTGCGCACCGCCTGATTCAACTCTCGCGTTTCGGTGACCAGATTGGAGAACGCACGGTCAAGCCGTGCCAGTGCATCATGGAGCGCATCCACCTCGCGCGGAGTGAGCGTCTCCTGGCGATCTAGATCCACGTTCACAATCTCTCCCCGGCGAGGCCCGGAAATGATGACCGCTTCCACCAGCCCGCCGACGGGCGTAATGACCTCACTCATCTTAACCCTCCTACTGCTAGCGTACCGAGGAGTGGACACCCCGTCAATTGCCCTTCATACCGTGTCTCGAATGCCAGGAAAATCCGCAGATGACGCAGATCAGAGAACGGAAATACCCGCTTCCCTCACCCTTAATCTGCGGATCGTTGCCATCCGTTCTTATCGGCGTTTATCAGCGCCCATCGGCGGTTAATCTCTCGGCGTCTTACCCGCGGAGAGCAGTCTGGATTTTGCGGATGGCCGCGGCGATGTCTTCCATGTCTTCGCGCTCGGCGAGCAGCATGGGCTGGGTGAGCCAGACGGCCTCGTCGCAGGCGAGCTCCACTTCGGGGAGGCGGA
>Ga0255338_1002689_pt1 | contig 24459 bp, 25 predicted proteins | sample MeOH1_35cm_T4_19_FD_203715 | JGI IMG/M metagenome (GOLD analysis project Ga0255338, IMG submission 203715) | Sandy soil microbial communities from University of British Columbia, Vancouver, Canada - MeOH1_35cm_T4_195 | ecosystem: Engineered > Artificial ecosystem > Sand microcosm > Unclassified ...
CTTGCTGCCGTGGCGCACGTCGACCCACTCATAGCCGCGGGCGAAGCTGAAGGTCTTGCCGACCGACGTCAACGGCAGGGTGAGGTTGTCCGTGTAGAGCGCGTTGCCGGTGCCGAGGACCTTCACGCCGTTCTTCGCGCGCTTGAGGATCACGTCGCGCATGGTCAGCCGGACGTCACGGGCGTCGCTGCTCATCGTCGAGTTGGAGGGACTGCCGGTGTAGCTGGGCGCCTCGACGTCGGCGCGGTCACCGATCTGGACCGCCTTGTAGTGCAGGCCCTTCTTGCGGAGCGCCTTGAGCAGGATCGCCAGGAAGTCGTAGTCGACCGTGGTGGCGTTCGGCACGGCGATGAGAGCCGGATCAGTGTCCATGGTGCCGTGACGCCACAGTGCGACCTCCTGGAGGCCGACCAGGTCGGGCTTGGTCTTCTTGAACTCCTTGGCCAGCAACCGGGCGCGGACGTTGAAGTTGGTCTGGTCGACGATCGCCCGGGTCGCGTGGGTCGCATTGGCCAGCGCGTCCAGAACGCTCTGGGCGGTGTGGCCTGTCCGACCCTGCTCGCCCAGCGCCGCGAGGATCGGCCGGTTGATGTCCGCACCCAGGTACAGGTTGCGGGTCATCACGGTCAGCGGCTTGCCTGGCCCGTTCTTCGCGTCGGCCACGGACGCGAGCGGTACGACGATCACTCCGAGCGCCACGAGCAGCGCGGACACAGCGGTGAGCAGACGTGAGCGCATGTGGTTCCCCTCCGAAACACGTGTGAGGCCTTCATCCTCACCCGGTCCGGCCGCGCTGTCCATGGGGGCACTACAGGCGCAGCTCGTAGACGAAGTCGTCCTCCCAGCGGTTGCCGACCAGGAACCGCTTGGTGCCGACCTGGACGAAGCCGGACTTCTCGTAGAACCGGTGGGCCCGCCGGTTGGCCTGGTTGGTGCCCAGCCACATCCCGGCGGCGCCGACCTCGCGGGCCGCGTCGACCGCGGCGGCGAGCAGGGCCCGCGCCACACCGCTGCCGTGTCCCTCGGGCAGCACGTAGATCTTGCTCAGCTCGGTGGTCGGCCGGTGCCGTACGACGGCCCGCACGTCCGCGTCGTACGGCTCGCCGTGCACGAGCATGGCGTAGCCGACGACCGCGCCGGCCTGCTCGGCGACCAGCACCGCGCGGGCCGGGTCGGCGACGTACTCCCGGAACCGCTCCTCGGTGAGGTGCTCGGCGACGAAGGCCTCGACCGAGGCGGGCTCGGTGTCCGGCGGGCACGCGAGCGCGAACGTGGCCGCCGCGACCGCGGCCAGGGCGCCGGCGTCCTCAGCCGACGCCGGGCGGACATGGCAGCGGCTCGCAGGTCCGGCCGGGTCGACACCAGTGGTCATGGTGCCAAGCCTGCCGGATCCTGCGAGCCGTGGTGTTGCTCAGGCCTCGGTGTCGAGGGCGGCCGCCACGCGGCGGTGCGCCTCCCAGATCGCCTCGGGCATGTTCGGGAACTGCTTGAGGTGCTCCTCGCGGTGACCCATCTCCTGCTGCCAGCGCGGCACGTTGATGGAGAGGATGGTGGCGAGGTCCTCGGGGTTGTTGTCCATGCCCTCGAGGTTCAGCTCCTCCTCGGTGGGCAGCACGCCGACCGCGGTCTCGCGGCCCTTGACCTCACCGTTCTTGAGCTGGAGCAGCCACAGCAGCGGCCGCAGGTTGTCGCGGTAGCCGTGCCACAGGAAGTGGCCGTCCTCCGGGTCGCGCTGGAACCAGTTGACGTGGGCGAAGATCGGCTGGTCCTTCGCGGCGCCGACGATCTCGAGGTAGTGCTCGGCGTAGTCGCCCTCGCCGTAGGCCATGAACGGCCGGTTCGACATCGGGTCGTAGCGCAGCTGCCCGTCGACACCCTCGGCGGCGAAGGTCGCCTCGGCGCCCAGGGTGAGGCCGTCGTACACGCCCTCGGCCAGATCGGTGATCGCGCGGATCAGCGGCTCACGGTCGCGGGTGCGACCACCGAAGATGATCGCGTCGATCGGCACGCCCTGCGGCTCGTTGTAGTCCTTCGCGACGTTCGGGACGTTGTCGAGCGTGGTGGTGAACCGGCTGTTCGGGTGCGCCCAGGGCTCGTCGGCCTGCTCGGGCGTCCGATCGGCGATCGGGTTGCCCTTCCAGTCCAGCCAGCCGGTGACGTCGGCGGGAGCCTGCTTGGTGCGGCCCTCCCACCAGACCTCCTGGGTGTCCGGGTTGTAGGCGACGTTGGTGAAGATCACGCCGGTGCCCTCGGCCACGGAGGCCAGGGCGGTCGGGTTGGTCTCCTCGTTGGTGTCCTTGGCGACACCGAAGACGCCGAACTCCGGGTTCATCCCGTAGAGCTTGCCGTCCTTCTCGTCGACCCACAGCCAGGCGATGTCGTCACCGTAGAACGACACGTGGTAGCGGTCGCCGAGGGCGTCGGGAGCCAGCATCATCGCGAGGTTGGTCTTGCCCGAGGCGCTCGGGAAGCCACCGCAGATGTGGTAGTCCTTGCCGGTCTCCTTGTCGTGGATCCCGATCAGCATGTACTGCTCGCCGAGGAACTTCTTCGACGCCCAGCCGTCGTACGCCGCCTGGCGCAGGCCGTGGGCGATCTTGCCGAGCAGCGCGTTGCCGCCGTACGACGAACCGAAGTGGAGGATCGTGCGCTCGTCGGCGACGGTCACGAAGTAGCGCTGGTCGTCGGGGGTGCCCTGGCCGAGGTTCTCCAGGTCGCCGGTCACGTGGACGGCGCGGACGAACATGTTCGGGTCGGCCATGTTCTCGAGGAAGTGCACGCCGACGCGCGACATCCGGATCATGTGCAGCACGACGGTGCGCGAATCGGTGACCTGCACGCCCGTGGCCCACGGGGCCAGCGGGGAGCCCGGCGGCGCCATCAGGTAGGGGATGACGTACATGGTCTTGCCGGCCGCGGCGCCGCGCATGCGGTCCTCGAGCAGCGGCTTCATCTCCGAGGCGGGCCGCCAGTTGTTGTAGACGCCCTTGTCCTTGGGGTCGTTGGTGGCCACGATCGTGCGCTCCTCGGAGCGCGCGGTGTCCTTGTAGTAGCTGCGCGAGTAGTAGCGGCCCTGGCCCGCGGGCAGCAGCTCGCCGGCGTCGAGCGCCTCCTTGATGAGGCGGGCGTCGTCGGCCGCGTCCACGACCTCCACGCGCTCCGCGCCGGTCAGGTCGGCCCAGTACGCCACGTACTCACGCACGTGCGGGTTGGTGACACCCGCATCGTCCAGGGCCTTCTCCACGTCTGCCATCGTCTTCGCGTCCTCTCGGATCCAGTGGACTGTTCAAGCTTCGGATCGTCGCGCCGTTGCAGCCGATCGGGGGAGCGCCGGATCACGACAACCAGAGGGGCGCGACCAGGACCCGCCTGAATGTACCTGCACCTCCCGGCACCTCCTATTGGATCGATCAACCGTGGATGGGGCACAGGGTCTTAGTGCCCGATTTCGTGGGTCAGGAAGCCTCGCGCTACGATGCTCACCGCTCTCCGGCACCACGAGAGCGTGCGCTCGTAGCTCAACGGATAGAGCATCTGACTACGGATCAGAAGGTTGGGGGTTCGAATCCCTCCGAGCGCGCAGACCGGAACCGCAGGCCAGCACCGCTGACCTGCGGTTCTGTGCTTTCCGGGTCCGGCTCGGCACGTCGCCCGGCGCGAGCAGTTGCTTGCGTCGCTAGAATAGTTCTATGACCACAACTAACGGTCCGAGTCGTGCCTGAGCTCAGCCGCCGCCGGCGGCAGCTCGTGCTCGCGATCTGCTGCCTGAGCCTGCTGCTGGTCGGCATGGACGTCACCATCGTCAACGTCGCGCTGCCGTCGGTCCGGTCCGACCTGCACGCGTCGGTCTCGGGGCTGCAGTGGGTCGTCGACGCCTACACGGTGGTGCTGGCCAGCCTGCTGATCCTCTCCGGCTCCACGGCGGACCGGCTCGGTCGGCGCCGGACGTTCCAGCTGGGCCTGGTCGTGTTCACCCTCGGTTCGCTGCTCTGCAGCGTCGCGCCCGGGCTGGGCTGGCTGATCGCCTTCCGGATGCTGCAGGCCGTCGGGGGCTCGATGCTCAACCCGGTGGCGATGTCCATCATCACCAACGTGTTCCTCGACCCGCGCGAGCGCGCCCGGGCGATCGGCGTCTTCGCCGGCGTGGTCGGCATCAGTCTCGGGATCGGTCCGGTGCTCGGCGGCGTCCTGGTCGACACCATCGGGTGGCGCTCGGTCTTCTGGGTCAACGTGCCGATCGGGGTGATCGCGTTCGTGCTGGCTGCGCTCTTCGTGCCGGAGTCGAAAGCCGAGCGGGCCAGGCGGATCGATCCGCTCGGGCAGGCTCTGGTGGTCGTCGTCCTGCTGTCCCTGACGTACGCCATCATCGAGGGACCGCGCGCCGACGACCCCCGGGAGACCTGGGCGATCGCGGCCCTCTGCGCCGTCGCGTTCGCGGCCCTGCTCGGGCACGAGTCGAGACGCACGGATCCGCTGATCGAGCTCACCTTCTTCCGCAGCATCCCGTTCTCCGGGGCGACCGCGATGGCGGTCTGCAGCTTCGGGGCCTTCAGCGCCTTCCTCTTCCTGAACACCTTGTACCTCCAGGACGTGCGCGGCCTCAGCGCCCTGCACGCCGGGCTCTTCCTGCTGCCGATGGCCGCGATGACGGCCCTGTTCGCGCCCATCTCCGGGCGCCTGGTCGGCAGCCGCGGCCCGCGCACGCCGCTGCTGGTCGCCGGTGCGGGCATGCTCCTCGGCGCCCTGCCACTGACCCTCGTCACCGACCACCTCGGCTTCGGCTGGCTGCTCGGCTGCTACCTGGTGTTCGGGGTGGGCTTCGGCATGGTCAACGCGCCGATCACGAACGCGGCGGTGTCCGGCATGCCCCGCAGCCAGGCGGGGGTGGCGGCCGCCGTGGCGAGCACGAGCCGCCAGGTCGGCGCGTCGCTCGGGGTCGCGATCGTCGGGGCGGTCGTCAGCGGCGGTGCCGGAGCGGGCATCCGGACCGAGTTCGCGCAGGCGAGCCACCCCGCCTGGTGGATCGTCGTCGGGTACGCCGCTGCGGTGCTCGTGCTCGCCTGGGTCTCGACCGGCCGGCGGGCCGCGCGGTCGGCCGGCCACGTGGCCCACCTGCTCGACGGGGATGCCGGGCCGCAGGCCAGCCTTGCGATGATGGGGCGATGAGCGACCACCCGGACCCGGCCACCAGCGCCTGGCGGTCGATGCGCAGCCTGGTCCTCGACCTGCACGACCGGCGTCTCGCCGTGTCCGACGCGATCGGGATGAGCTACCTGCGCGCCAAGGCGTTGCGCCTGCTGGTCGCCGGCCCGCTGCCCATGCGCGAGCTCGGGGCTGCGCTCGTGACCGATCCGCCGTACATCACCGTCATCGTCGACGATCTCGAGAAGCGTGGCCTCGTGGCGCGGGAGGTCAACCCGGCAGACCGGCGGTCGAAGCTGGTCCGGATCACCGCCGCCGGCCGCACGGTCGCGCGCCAGGCCGACGAGATCCAGTCGACACCACCGGCCGCCCTCGCCGCGCTGACCGACACCGACCTGGCGACCCTGGACCGGATCCTGCGCCGGCTGGTCGAGGACTCGGCCACGGACCGGTAGCGCGGACGGCCCGGGTCAGCGAACCGTCCGCCCTGCCAGCACCAGCAGCAGCTCGAAGCGCGCACCGGCGTCGTCCAGGTCGTCGCCGAGCAGCGTGCGCAGGCGACGGATCCGGTAGCTGACCGTCTGCGGGTGGATGAACAGCTCCTCGGCCACCTCGGCGCGGGAACCCCAGTGCAGCAGCCAGCTGTGCAGGGTGCGGAGCAGCCGGTCGCGGGCCCCGTCGGGGAGCCCGGCGAACGGCTCGAGGCGACGGGCGGAGAGGACGGCCAGGGCGCCGGCCTCGCCGCGGAGCGCGAGCGCGGCGAGGTGATCGTCGACGAACGCGACCTCGTCGCGCGGGCCCGGGCCGAGGAGCTTCGCGGTGCGCTCGGCGAGTCGCACCCCCTCGGGTGCCCGGTCCCACGGCAGCGCCGGCCCGACGACGGCCGACCGGCCCCGCAGCGCGTCGGCCAGCTGGGCCCGTGTCGCGCGCCGGCCCACGCGAACCAGGAGGACGGCGTCGTCGTCGCGGTCGACCACCACGCCGTCCGCGGCGTACCGGAAGCGCACGTCCCGGGCCTGCTCGGCCGGCAGCAGCACCGGCACCAGCGTCCCCGGCTCGCGCCAGCCGACGTCGGCCGCCGCGGCGAGGACGGCATCCTCCGCGGCGTTGCCGCGCAGCAACAGCTCGCCGAGCAACCGCCGCCGCCGGTCGGTCTCGCCGGCCTGCTCCCGCAGCTGGCGCGCGTACCCGTCGGTGCTGGCCGCGACCAGCTCGTCGACGTACGCCGTGACCGCGTCGGCGAGGTCGAGCAGCTCGCCGACCGCCACCGGGCGCAGCCCGGCGAGGGCGTCCGAGGCCGTCCGCAGCAGCGTCCGGCTGGCGGTGCGCAGCGCCGCGAGCAGGACGTCGGGGCCGCGGTCCTCGCGCGCCTCCGCCGCGCCGAGCGCCACGAACGTCTCCCGGACGCCCGCCGGCAGCGCCGGCTGGTCGGTGCCGACCAGGTCGAGGAACCGGACGACCGCGACCCGGACCGCGCCGTGCACGTCGCGCTCGAACTTCGGGTCGTCGATCTTCGCGAACGCCGGGACCGAGGCGCTGACGTCGCCGGCGACGACGGCGACCGTCTCCTCGAGCCGGGCGCTCAGCACCGTCGCCAGCTCCGGGGGCAGGCGACCCCACGGTGGCGCGGGGACGGCCGGGTCGGTCATCCGACGATCTTGTCACGCGGTGACAGGTTCGGCGGCGATTCTCGGTCGCCGGAGGACGGAGACACGCGCCCTCCCCCGGGTGACCATGGATCGGCCCGCCGCCCCAACCCGACGAGGAGCCCCGATGGAGCACCGCACCGCCCGTCAGCACGTGGTCGACATGTGTCGCACGATGCTCGACCGCGGCTACCTGAAGGCCACCGAGGGCAACGTGTCGGTGCGCATCCCCGGCCACCGCCTGTACGCCGTGACGCCGAGCAACTACGACTACGACCAGATGCGGGTCGAGGACATCTGCATCGTCGACTTCGAGGGCCGGCACGTGCCCGACCCGGGCGGCTCCGGCCTGGCCCCGTCGATCGAGTGCGGGATGCACGCCAACGTCTACCGCGAGCGACCCGACGTGAACGCGATCGTGCACACGCACCAGCCCTACGCGTCGGCGCTGGCCTACCTCCGCAAGGAGATCCCGGCCCTGACCGACGAGCAGGTGCGGTTCCTCGGGAAGAAGGTCGCGATCATCGACTACGCGCCGGCCGGCACGGGGTTCCTCGCGAAGAACGTGCAGAAGAAGGTCGCTGGTGGCGACAACGCGTTCATCATCGCCAACCACGGCATCGTCGCGCTCGGCACCGATCCCGACCGCGCCGTGTTCAACATGGCGCTGCTCGAGAAGGTCTCGATCGCCTACCTGCTCGCGCTGACCACCGAGACGGGCAAGGTCTACACGATCCCCGCGGCGATCCGCGAGATCGCCTTCACCAAGCTGCGCAAGGACGAGAAGCGGATCGCCGCCCAGATCACCGAGTCGGTGCCGCCGGTCCGGGTGGCCACCAGCGAGCCGCTGCCCAGCGCCGACGCGGTCGCGGCCGGGATCGCGGCGACCCCCACGCCGGGCCCCGAGACCCGGGTCGTCGAGACGCCGGGCAGCGAGTCGGCCCGGCTCGGCTACGCGATCACCGACTACCCCGACGTCGAGGACACGATGCGCCGGCTCAAGGCGCTGGTGGCGCAGCCGGTGCGGCCGCTGCGGCACGACGCTCTGCTCGGCGTGCTCGACTACTTCGACACCAAGTGCGTGGCCAGCAAGGAGATCACCGACCGGGCGAAGGCCCGCATCCCCGGCGGGGTCCAGCACAACCTCGCCTTCAACTTCCCGTTCCCGCTGGCGATCGAGAGGGCCGAGGGCGCGCACCTCGTCGACCGCGACGGCAACACCTACATCGACTTCCTGCAGGCCGGCGGCCCGACGATCCTGGGCAGCAACTACGCACCGGTCAACGAGCAGGTGGCCGAGGTGGTCAGGTCGTCGGGTCCGGTCACCGGCCTCTTCCACGAGTACGAGCTCAAGCTCGCCGAGTCGATTCACCGCTTCATGCCGCACATCGAGATGTACCGCTCGCTCGGCTCCGGGACCGAGGGCGTGATGGCGGCCGTCCGCGGAGCCCGGGCCTTCACCGGCAACAAGATGGTGATCAAGCTCGGCGGCGCCTACCACGGCTGGTCGGACTCGCTGGTCTACGGGCTCCGCGTCCCCGGCACGTTCCGGATGAACGCCAAGGGCATCCCGTTCGCCACCACCAGCCACACCCGCGAGTCGTTCCCGCACGACCTCGGCCAGCTCAAGCGCAAGCTCGTCGAGAACAAGGCCCTCGGCGGCACGGCCGCGGTGATCGTGGAGCCGCTCGGTCCCGAGTCGGGCACACGCCCGGCGCCGCGGGACTTCAACGCCAGGGTGCGGGAGCTCTGCGACGAGTTCGGCGCCCTCCTGGTCTTCGACGAGGTGGTCACCGGCTTCCGGGTCGGCATGGGCGGCGCGGCCGGGTACTTCGGCGTCACCCCCGACCTGACCGTGCTCGGCAAGGCCGTCTCCGGTGGCTACCCGATGGCCGGCGGCGTCGGCGGCCGCGAGGACGTGATGGCCGTCTTCGGGTCCGGGCTCGACGGCAAGTCCGGGGCCCACATCCAGGTCGGCGGCACGCTGTCGGCGAACCCGCTGTCGAGCGCCGCGGGCCACTTCGCGATCGAGGAGATGGCCCGCACCAACGCGCCGGTCATCGCCGGCCGCGCGGGCGACCGCCTCACGCGCGGCCTGCAGCGCCTGATCGACAAGTACGGGCTGCCGTACGTCGCCTTCAACCAGGGCTCGATCGTGCACCTCGAGTGCAGCGGCGTGATGCTGCTCGACATGCACAACCCGCTCAAGCTGCTCAAGGAGAACAAGCCGCGCAAGCAGCTGATGGAGCAGATGGGGGCGGCGTACGCCGCGCACGGGATCATCACCCTGGCGGGGTCCCGGATGTACACCTCGATGGCCGACACCGACGAGGTCATCGACGACGCGCTCGACCGCTTCGACCAGGTCTTCGCCCTGGTGGAAGGGGTCTGACCCCTTGCCCGCGCGCCGCCGCTGGCTGGTCCTCGCCGCCTTCGGGTCGCTGGTCGCCGCCAGCCAGGTGCTCTGGCTGGCGTTCGCGCCGATCACCCCGGAGGCCCAGCACGCGCTGGGGGTGTCCGAGGGGGCGATCGGCGACCTGGCGGTGGTCAACCCGCTGATGTACGTGCTGCTGGCGATCCCGGCGGGCCGGTGGCTGGACCGCAGGTTCGGCGCGGCCCTGGCCGCCGGCGCGCTGTTCACCGCGACGGGTGCGCTGCTGCGCGTGGTCGACCCGTCGTCGTACGGCTGGGTGTTCGCCGGCCAGCTGGTGCTGTCGGTCGGGCAGCCGCTCGTCCTCAACGCCAGCACCAAGGTGGCCGCGCGGTACTTCCCTCCGGCCGAGCGCACGACCGCGATCTCGGTGGCGAGCGCCGCCCAGTTCGCCGGGATCCTCGCGGCCGCCCTCACCGGCACCCTCCTGTGGGACGGCGGCGGCCTGCGTCTCGTGCTGACCGTGCATGCGGTCGTCGCGGTGACCGCGGCGGTCGCCGTCCTGGTCGCCCTCCGGACGCGACCGGCGTTCACCGCCGACGCACCGGGCACGGTGTCGCTCGGCTGGCTTCGGCACGACCCGCTGATGTGGCGCCTGGCCGGGCTGCTGTTCATCGGCGTCGGGGTGTTCAACGCCGTGGCGACGTGGCTCGACACGATCCTGGTCGACCTCGGCCACCCCGGTGTGGCCGGCACGCTGATCGCCGTGATGACGGTGGCCGGCATCGCCGGGGCGGCCGCGCTGCCCGGCCTCGCGGCCCGCCGGGACCGCCGTCGCGAGGTGCTGCTGGCGACCACCATGTGCACGGCGGTCGCCTTCCTCGCGATCGCGGTCGTGCACGACGTGGTCTTCGTCGGCGCGGTCCTGGCCGTGGAGGGCTTCGTGCTGCTCGCCGGGCTGCCGGTCGCCCTGGACTGGTCGGAGCTGGACTCCGGCCCGGACCGCGCCGGCACGTCGACCGGCTTCCTCCTGCTGGCCGGCAACCTCGGCGGCGTGGTCCTCGTGCTCGTCGTGCAGGGCCTGATCGGCAGTCCCTACCTCGCCCTGGTGGCCATGTCCGCGCTCGCGGTCCCCGGGGTGCTGCTCGCGACCCGGCTCCCCGACCACGCCCGCTCCCACCTCGACGACGACCGTCCACGACCGAAAGGCCTGCCGGCATGAGCACCACCACGCCGCCCGCTCCCGTCCTCGTCACCGGCGGCAGCGGCTTCGTCGCCAGTCACCTCGTCCACCGGCTGCTCGAGCGCGGCTACCCGGTGCGGGCCAGCGTGCGCGACCTGTCCCGGGCGGACAAGGTCGAGCCGCTGCGCCGGCTGGCGAAGCACGCGCCCGGCACCCTGGAGCTGTTCGAGGCGGACCTCCTCCGTCCCGGTGCGTTCGACGACGCGATGGCCGGCTGCCGGTACGTCTTCCACGTCGCCTCGCCGTTCCTGCTGCCCGAGCAGATCGAGGACCCCCGGCGCGACGTGCTCGACCCGGCCGTCGTCGGCACCCGCCACGTCCTCGAGAGCGTCGGCCGGACGGCCACGGTCGAGCGGCTGGTCCTCACCTCGACGGTGGGCGCGATCTTCGGTGACTACGTCGACGTACGACAGATGCGCAACCACACCCTCAGCGAGGACTACTTCAACACCACCAGCACGCTCGACAACAACCCCTACCACTACGCGAAGACCGTCGCCGAGCTCGAGGCGTGGAGCGCCGCCCGCAAGCAGGACCGGTGGAGCCTGGTCACGATCAACCCCGGCCTGGTGCTCGGCCCGTCGCTGGGCACCGCGTCGGACTCGGGCAGCCTGTTCCTCATGAACGAGCTGATGAGCGGCTACTTCTTCTACGGCGCCCCGAACTTCAGCTTCACCTTCGTCGACGTCCGCGACGTGGCGACCGCCCACGTCCAGGCCGCGGAGCGTACGACGGCCACCGGTCGCTACATCCTGGCGCGGCCGGAGATGGTCTCGATGCGGCAGATGTCGAGGATCGTGCGGGACCGGCACCCGGGCCGGCTCGCGCTGCCCCGGCACGCCGTGCCCGATGTCGCCGTCCGCCTGCTCGGCCCGCGCTTCGGACTGTCGCAGGACTACATCAGCAAGCACCTCGGGATCCGCTTCGCCGTCGACAACCGCCGCAGCGTCGACGAGCTCGGCATCTCCTACCGCCCGGTCGAGGAGACCGTCCTCGACCACTACCGGTCCTGGCGCGAGCAGCGCCGGACCCGGACGGTGCCCGCGTGAGTGGCGTGCCCGAGCCGGTCCGCCACGTCCTCGGCGTCGACCTGGGCACCGGTGGCCCCAAGGTCGTCCTCGCGACCACCGACGGCGTGCTGCTCGGCCACGAGGCCGAGAAGGTGCCGCTGGTCCTGCTGGCCGGGGGTGGCGCCGAGCAGGACCCGGACGCGTGGTGGCACGCGATCGTGACCGCCACCCGTCGCCTCCTCGCCCGGGACCTCGCCCCGGCCGACAGCGTCGCCGCGATCTGCATGAGCAGCCAGTGGGGCGGCGTCGTACCCGTGGACGCGCACGGGCGGCACCTGCACCACGCCCTGATCTGGATGGACGGCCGGGGCGCGGACCATGCCCGGGCGCTCACCTCAGGCGGCGTCACCGTGCCGGGCAGCGGCTACAACGCGCGCGCCCTGCGCGAGTGGATCGCGAAGACCGGCGGCGCGCCGTCCCGCAGCGGGAAGGACCCGGTCGGCCAGACCCAGTGGCTGCGCCACGAGCGCCCCGACGCGTACGCCGGCGCGGCACACCTGCTCGACGTCCCGGAGTACCTGACGATGCGGCTCACCGGCCGCCCGGTGGCCGGCTTCGACACCGCGGCGCTGCGATGGTGCAGCGACAACCGCGATCCGTCCGCGGTCACCTGGGACCCGGCGCTGGCCCGTCGCTGCGGGATCGACGTCGCGAAGCTGCCCGAGCTGGTCCGGCCGGCCACCGTCGTCGGCACCCTGCTGCCCGACGTCGCCGACCAGCTCGGCCTGTCGACGCAAGTGCAGGTCGTGGCCGGCACCGGCGACACCACCGCCGCGGCGGTCGGCGCCGGCGCGGTCGAGGACTACGCCGGCCACCTCTACGTCGGCACGTCGGCGTGGCTGAGCGCGCACGTGCCGTTCAAGCGCACCGACGTGCTGCGCAACATCGCCTCGCTGCCGGCCGTCGTCCCCGACCGGTACTGGATCGCCACGGTGCAGGACGTCGCCGGCAAGGCGATCGACTGGCTGATCGACCACGTCGTCTACCCCGACGACGGAATGCTCGACGCCCGGCCGGCACCCGACGACGCGCTCGAGCGGCTCAACGCCCTGGCCCGGACGTCACCGCCGGGCAGCAACGGCGTCGTCTTCGCGCCGTGGCTCAACGGCGAGCGCACGCCGGTCGACGACCCCTACGTTCGGGGCGGCTGGTTCAACGTGTCCCTGGCCACGACCCGGGCCGACCTCGCCCGCAGCGTGTTCGAGGGGATCGCCCTGAACGCGCGCTGGATGAAGGAGGCGGTCGAGCGGTTCCTCCGCCGCGAGCTGCCCGACGGCTTCGCGGAGCTGACCTTCATCGGCGGCGGCGCCCGGTCCGCGCTGTGGTGCCAGACGCTCGCCGACGTGCTCGGGTGCACGATCCGGCAGGCCGAGGACCCGGTGCTCGCGAACGCCCGCGGCGCCGCGCTGATCGCGTCGGTCGGGATCGGCGCGCTGACCTGGTCCGACATCCCGGCCCGGGTGCACATCGCCGAGTCCTACCACCCGGACCCGGACCGGAAGGCTGTCCACGACCGGCAGTACCGCACCTTCACCGCGCTGTACCGCAAGAACCGGCGGACCTACGCGCGGCACAACGCGCCGCGCCGCTGACGTCCACCTCGCGCGGCGTCAGACCTTGCTGGGCAGGTGGTGGTTCATCCGGCAGACCCACTTGATCATCTTGTGCCCGGGGTCCGAGGTCGGCTCGAACATCAGCGGGCAGCCGCCGTCGATCACGGTCATGCCGTGCGCACGGCCGTACGCCGTCGCCTCGTCGGACACGCTGCCGCCGCCGAAGGACCGGTGCATCCACACGTCCTTGATGCCGAGGTCCTCGCACTCCACGACCGTGTCCTTCGCGCGCTCGGGCCTGGTGCCGATCACGACGGCCTCGACGCCGCCCGGGATCGAGTGCAGGTCCGGGTAGCACCGGTCGCCGTCGATCTCCTCGGCGTTCGGGTTGACCGGTACGACGTCGTACCCGCGCTCCTTCAACCGCTGGTAGACGACGTTGCTCCCGTGGCCGCCGGCATTCCGGGAGACGCCGGTGACGGCGACCCGGTGGTGGCTCAGGAACTCGGCGGCCGCTTCCTTGGTGGTCGGCATGGGGCACCCTCCTCGCATCGGGGACAGCTCCCATGCTGGTCAGGCGCCCGGCCCGGAGCCACGGCCGAAGGTCCTGCCGCGCCCCGGTCGAGGTCCCGAACCAGCCGGCCCCGGCCCGCGCTCCCCAACGGATGCCGACTCGTAGCCGAAAGAACGATGGCCGCAGTTGCATGTTTGTGAATAATCGGACACGTGACCCCCACGGAGTACGGCGCCGCCCATCGTCGTCTCCTGCAGAGCGATGCAGGCGACCTCTTCCAGAAGATCGTGCTCGAAGGGGCCGTCGCCGGGGACGACCCACGCATCGTCGAGGGCGGCCCGCACCACGAGGCGTTCACGTTCCTCGTCGACCTCGGCCTGCTCGCGTTCGACCCGCCGACCGGCTCCTACCTGCCCGTCGACCCGGCCACGGTCCAGTCCCGGGTCGTCTCGCCGATGGGACAGCGCGCGGCCGAGCTGCTCGCGGAGTCGACCGAGTGGGCCAACACGTTCGCCGAGCTCGGGCTGGCCTACCGCCGTACCGCGCCCGCCGAGCTGCCGATCGTGGAGCTGCGCGGACTGCCCAACATCAACCGGTTCCTCGTCGCCGCCGTGGGCGACGCACAGTCCGAGCTGCTCACGGCCCAGCCCGACGGGGCCCGGGAGGCCGCGGTGCTCGCCGAGGCGATCGAGCGCGACAAGCGCGCCCTCGAGCGCGGCGTCCGGATGCGGACGCTGTACCAGCACTCGGCCCGACGCAGCGTCGCCACCCGCGAGTACGTCGAGGAGGTGATCCGGCACGGCGCCGAGGTGCGCACCCTCGACGAGTTCTTCAACCGGCTGATCGTGGTCGACCGGCGGCTGGCGATCGTGCCCGGCGCCGAGGGCTACCAGGTGGCGCTCGCCATCCACGACGCCGGTCTGGTGGCCTACCTGGTGGACATCTTCGAGCGCTACTGGGAACGGGCCCGCGGGTTCACCGACCGCGAGCTGAACACCGAGCGCGAGGTCGCCGACGACGTCCACAACATGACCGTGCGGATGCTGGTCGAGGGGCACAGCGACAACGCCAGCGCGAAGCGGATGGGCGTGAGCACGCGCACCTACGCGGGCTACGTCGCCTCGCTGAAGGGGGAGTACGGCGTCGAGACGCGCTTCCAGCTCGGCTACGCGATCGGCCAGCTGGAGGAGCGGGAGCGACACCCGAAGCGTCCCCGGAAGTCCGCGACCACCGACTGACCGGGCCCACCGCCCGCCCCATGATCCGGCCCGGATCCGCCTGTGTCCGGACATGACAAGGGCGGAGAGTGGGGGTCTCTCCGCCCTTCGTCACGAGACGGGCCGGGGGTTGGCAGTGACGGACTGTCTGGGGGTGACGTGCGTCCTCGTCTCGAGTCTGTGGAGTTGGTCAGCCGCCCCATCCCGTGTCGAGCAGGACCTTCCGGGCACCGTCGCTGTGGTCGTCCGCGGTGGCGGGAGCGGCAGCGCTGGCGAAGAGTCCGGTGACGAGAATGGCGCCCGCTGCGAGGCGGGCAAGGCGCTTGAACTTGCTCATCGAGGTCTTCCTTCTGATTCGCGACCACGCAGGGGATGCGGCCGGTGATCTCAGTCTCGCCCACCCGGGTACGCCGGACCAACGGCGATGGCGCCTCATGAACGTGCAGTGCACCTTCCTGCAAGTTCGTGCAAGTTCGGACGTGATCGCCCGCATGGTCCGGAATCGGCCCGGAACGACCGAACGGGCCGGGCCCTGGGGCCCGACCCGTTCGCCGATCTCTCACGAGATCGCCGGCGGAGGTGGCGGGATTTGAACCCGCGAGAGGGGTTTGCCCTCAACCCGCTTAGCAGGCGGGCGCCATAGACCGGACTAGGCGACACCTCCAGACAGCGAGGGACAGGTTACCCATGCGCGGACGGCTGCAGGAAATCGGCCCAGAGGTGGTGCCCGCGGTGGTGCCGGAGGAGTGCCGGGCGGGTCAGAGCCGGCGGTAGCCGTGGCCGGCGTCGAGCCGGCGCTGGAGCTCGTCGACGAACTCCTCGCGGTCGCCCTCGATCAGGTTGACCGGCAGCGTCGAGGACGCCCCGTCGCGCAGGCGGAGGACGACGCACTCGGTGCCCGAGACGACGGCGGTGGTGAGGTCGGAGACGTCGGTCCAGCGCGCCTGGGCCCGGCCGACGCCCCGCACGAACCGGATCCGGTAGCCGGTGTCGTCGAGGCGGACGACGTAGCGCCGGCGGCCGAGCACCACGCCCAGTGCGGCGACCCCGAGCACGGCCAGGACGACCAGGCCGCTGAGCACGGCGACCGGCAGGTCGGCGACCGCGACCACGACCGTCGCGACCAGCAGGACCAGCCCGACGACGGCCAGCAAGGTGCCCATCAGCCGGGCCCGGAGCGCCGGGGACAGCCCGTAGTCACGGGGTCCGGCGACCGGTGCAGGAGTGCTCACGCAGCCATTGTCCGCTGCCACTTTCAACCACCGCGCAGGTATTGCCTGGGGGTGTGGCCTGAGTCACACTCAAGGTCCGACGTGTGCAGGACACCGACCCTCGTGAGGTGGTGCTGATGTCGCTCGAATCAGCAATCTCGGAGCTTCAGGAGACTCTCGCCGGCGCTCGCTCAGCCTCGAACTGGCGGTGGCTCGTGCGACAACGACTCTCTGCTGTCCGCCAGGCCCTCAGCGACGAGAACTTCGAGTCGTGGGACGGCTGGCTGGCGGCCCGCACCGGCACGGCCGACCGGGAGCGCCGCCAGCTGCTCGCCCGGATCTCCTCCATCGGGACCGGCCTGCTCGACCGGCTCGAGTCCGACCGGGTCGCGGTCGAGGTGCGCCGGCTGCTCAACGACGTGGAGCACTACCGGCAGCGGGTCCACGACCTGGTCTACGACTCGGTCGCGATGGAGATCGGCGGCTCGGAGTAGCTCACCGGCCGCCGGTGCCCATCAGCAGAGGGGGCGGGATTCGAACCCGCGGCTGACATCTCTGCCAGCGACCGCTTTCAAGGCGGTTCCGATCGGCCACTCCGGCACCCCTCCCTGCGTGCGGGGACGAGCCCCGGCGCAGGATCCGGAGTCTAGAGGAGGACCGGCGAGCGGTCGTGCCGTGACGGCCCGGTGGGCTCAGTGGGCGAGGACGACGAGGATGTCGCCCTCCTGGATGACGTCGCCGGCCACGACCCGCACCTCGTGGACCGTGCCGGCACGCTCGACGAGCACCGGGATCTCCATCTTCATCGACTCCAGGAGCATCACGGTGTCACCGGCCGCGACGTCGTCGCCCGGCTCGACGGCCACCGACAGCACGCTGGCCACCATCTCCGCGAGGATGTGCGAGGTCGTCGTAGCCATGTCGCGGACGGTACCGCGGTCGCGCTGTTACTCGCGCGTTCGCGGGCCGGTCAGTGCAGCGGCTCGAAGCGGCGCGGCTCCGGGCGGTGCGCCTCGGCCTCCTCGTCGCGGCGGGCCCGCCGCCCGTGCGTGCCGGTCAGCGACTGCTCGACCCGGATCACGACGTACCCGAGTGCGACCCCGGCCAGCACGCTGTAGATCGCGCCCAGGACCACGCTGGTCGGGCTGATCTCCTGGGCCACGAGCCGGGTGGCCGACGGCGAGGTCACCGCGACCCCGAAGGCGCACACCCACCAGCCCTGCCGGCGCCGGGCGCGCATGAACACGCCCCAGACGAGGGCGGGGTAGCCGAGCAGCGCCATGATCGGGTGCGGCACGGCCCGCAGCACGTCCTTGGTCGAGTCGCGGAAGTCGTCGATGGTCCCGACCAGGTCGCGGGAGCCCCACTGCGCGATCGCCTCGCTGTAGGCGAGGGCGACGGCGAGCATGAGGACGGCGCCGCCGGCGACGACGTACCCGCGCCGGCCGAGGCCGTGCAGGCCGGCGCCGAGCCGGTAGACCAGCGCGATCGCTCCGACCAGCGACAACCCGAGGACCGCGTAGCCGAACCGGACGAGGTCGACGTCGAGCCGCGCCCGCGGGCCGTACGCCACGACGCCGAGGGCGCCGACCCAGCCGATCGCGGTCGCGACCAGGGCCTCACGGATCGCCTTGCCGAACGTGGCCGCCGGGATCGTCGCCATCACGCCGAGGGTCGCGGCGAGCACGCCGGTGCCCACCGCGGCACCGTCGAGCAGCGGCTCCCAGCCGGTGGCGAACGCGGTCGCGGCGAGGCCGGCGGTGAGCACCATCGCCCAGAGCGGGCGGCCGCCGGTGCGCACGGCGAGGCCGAGGGCGAGTGCCGTGGAGAGGGTGCCGCCGCACACCTGGCGGACCAGGTCGGGCACGTCGGCGGAGACCCGGACGGCGACGACGCCGGCCATCGCGGCGACGACGACGAGCAGCCAGAGTCCGAGCAGCGTGCGTTTCAGGCCGGCCCGGTCGCGCTGGCGGCTGGGCGCCGCCGGGGGCGTGGCCGGCGCGGGCCGGGGCGTACGCCGCGACCGGCCGGACTCGGCCCGGCGGGTGGGTGCCGGCCGGCCGGCCTGGCGGTTGCGCTGCCGGTGCGGCCGCGCGGGATCGCTCGCGACGGGGTCCTGGACCGCGGACTGTTTGGGCTCCTGGGCCAGCGGCTGGACCGGTTCCCGGACCGGTTCCTGGGCCGGTTCCTGGGCCGGTTCCCGCGGACGCTCCGGACCGACGGCCGGCGTCGCCGGTGTGGGCAGCGCGGGCGGTGCGACGGGCGACTCCGCGCGGCGGCGGGGCGGCCGGGCCGCCGGGCGCTCGGCCGGTGGCGGGGTGGGCATCTCCGTGGGCGGCCTGGACGCGCGCCGGGCGGGCGGACGGTGCGGACGGTTCGGCGTACCGGGTCCGGACGGGTCCGGCGCTCCGGTCGGCCGCGCCGGGTCGCCGGGCACGGCGCGGCGCCGGCCGGGTGCGCGGTCAGGACCGGACACCTGTGCCACCTTCTCGTGAGTTGTCGCGGGGAGCGCCGCCGCCGGGACAGCCCCCGGGACCACTGCGGGACTGGTCGGAAGCGCTCACGTGATCGACGTCGGAGCCTATCAACGGGTCACATCGCCGCCGGATCACATGCGCCGGTTCGTGAGTGACGGGTTGACCGCACGCGCGTCGGTGACGGCGGCGAGGTCGAGGGTCGCGCCGAGCACCTCGTCACCGTCGCCGGCCTCCACCACGACGTCGCCGGTCGGCGACACGATCATCGAATGCCCGCAGTACCGGGGGCCCGGCTGGGCGGCCGCGACCACCCAGCAGACGTTCTCGATCGCGCGGGCCCGCAGCAGCGTCTGCCACTGCATCACCTTGCCCGGGCCCGCGACCCAGGCCGCCGGGACGACCAGCACGTCGACGCCCTCGGCCGACAGCGCGCGTGCCAGCTCCGGGAAGCGGAGGTCGTAGCAGGTCATCAGCCCGACCCGCAGGTCGCCGACCCGAGCGGTGACCGGACGCAGCGGTCCGGGGGCCAGGGTGTCGGACTCGCGGTACCCGAACGAGTCGTAGAGGTGGATCTTGCGGTACGTCGTCCGCCGGCCCGGCTCGGCGAGCACGAGGGTGTTGTACGGGTGGGCGCCGTCGTCGGACCGCTCGAACATCCCGGCCAGCACGGCGACGTCGTGGTCCTGCGCCAGCGCGTCGAGGGCTGAGGCGAACGGGCCGTCCAGCGGCTCGGCGTACGGGGTCAGGTCGCTGCCGGGCTCGCCGAAGTCGCGCGCGAACGCCTCCGGGAGCACCAGCAGGTCGGCGCCGTCGGCCAGGTCGCGGACGCGGTCGAGGGCGGCCCGGTTCACCGCAGGGTCGAGGTCGGAGGCGTGCTGCCACAGGGTCACCCGCAGGGAGGCCCCGGTAGACGGGGGCTGGGGTGCGGCTGCGGTCATGCGACCAGCCTGCCAGCCGGGGTGACACACTGCGAGCCGTGGACGCACATGCCCCGGCGCGGGGCCTCGGCGCGGTGGTGCTCAGCGGCGGTGCCGCGGCCCGGCTCGGTGGCGCCGACAAGGCCTCGATCGAGGTGGCCGGCAGGACGCTCCTCGAGCACGCCCTGGCGGCGCTCGCCGAGGTGCCGGAGGTGGTCGTCGTGGGTGCCGAGGTGCCCACCAGCCGGCCGGTGACGTTCACCCGTGAGGACCCGGTCGGGGGCGGCCCGGCGGCCGGCCTGCTCGCCGGACTCGAGCGCTTCGCCCGGACGCCTGACTGGGTGGTCGTGCTCGCCGTGGACATGCCGCTGGTCTCCCCGGACACCGTGCGCCGCCTGACCGCCGCGCTGCGCGACGACGGTGCCGTCCTCGTCGAGCCGGGGGGTCAGGTCCAGTACCTCTGCGCGGCGTACTCGACCGCGGCGCTCGCCCGGGCCGCCGAGGTCCTCGGCGACACCGGGAGCCCCGGCGGGCACGGCCTGTCGATGCGCCGGCTGGTCGGCGGGCTCCGGCTCGCGCAGGTCCCGGCGGACGGCGCGGAGACCCGCGACCTGGACACCTGGGAGGACCTCGCGGACCTCCGCCAGACCTTCGGCGACCGGGCCCCGCTCCGGCCCGAAAGTCAAGGCGGGCAAGGAGTTTCGTGAGGATTCACGCTTTCCCTTGCGCACCCCGCCCGGGGTGGGTAATCGTGGCGTTGTGAACCTGCACGACTGGATCGACGAGCTCTGCGACGTGCTCGACGTGGAGGTCGACCTCGACGAAGCGCTGATTCTCGACCTGGCTCGGGAAGCGGCGCACAACGTGGACCGGCCGGCCGCGCCGATCACGGCGTTCCTGCTCGGCTACGCCGCGGCCCGCTCCGAGGGCGATCCCGAGGAGGTCGAGCGGCTGGCCGGCGCTGCGACCGTGCTCGCCCAGCGATGGGACAAGTCGGCCTACGACGTCGCGCACGAGGACGACGATCCCGAGGTCGAGGAAGAGCTCGAGTCGGTCGAGGCGTGACCGCCGACGCGGCGTTCCTATGCTGAGCGCATGCGCGCAGTCACCGTGCCCACGCCGGGCGGGCCCGAGGCCCTGATCCTCGCCGACCTGCCCGACCCCGAGCCCGGGCCCGGCGAGGTCGTCGTCGACGTCGTCGCCACGGCGGTGAACCGCGCCGACCTGCTCCAGCGCAAGGGGTTCTACCCGCCACCCCCGGGCACCGTCGACACCCTCGGGCTGGAGTGCTCGGGCACGATCCGCTCGATCGGCCCGGACGTCGAGGGCTGGTCGGTGGGTGACGAGGTCTGTGCGCTCCTCGCCGGTGGCGGGTACGCCGAGCAGGTGGTCGTCCCGGCCGGCCAGCTGATGCACGTCCCCGCCGGCGTGCCGCTGGCGGTGGCCGGCGCCCTGCCGGAGGTGGCCTGCACCGTCTGGTCGAACGTCTTCATGGTCGCGCTCCTCCAGCCCGGCGAGACCCTGCTCGTCCACGGCGGCGCCGGCGGCATCGGCACCTTCGCGATCCAGCTCGCCTCGGCCCTCGGCGCCCGGGTCTTCGCCACCGCCGGGTCCGAGGAGAAGCTCGAGCTGTGCCGCACGCTGGGCGCGGACCGGGCGATCAGCTACCGCGACGAGGACTTCGCCGAGGTGCTCCAGGAGGCCGGCGGCGCCGACGTCGTCCTGGACAACATGGGCGCGAAGTACCTCAACCGCAACGTGTCCGCGCTCGCGACCCAGGGTCGGCTGGTGATCATCGGCATGCAGGGCGGCACCCGGGGCGAGCTCGACATCGCCGCCCTGATGGCCAAGCGAGGTGCGGTCATCGCGACAACCCTGCGAGCCCGCCCGGCCGCTGAGAAGGCGGCGATCTGCCGCGCCGTCGAGGAGCACGTCTGGCCGCTCGTCGCCGACGGCAAGATCAAGCCGATCGTCGGTGCGGAGCTGGCCTTCGACGACGTCGCCGAGGCGCACGCCCTGATGGACGCCGGCAGCCACACCGGCAAGATCCTGCTGCGGACCTGATCAGGACTTGTTCTTCACCAGGTAGGTGATCGTCACGCCGTCGCCGGTGCGGGCGATGGTCACGCCGACGTCGTACCGGTCGTTGGTGAACTGGCGGATGCTGACGTCGCCCAGGTCGGTGCTCTGGCCGGTGGAGTAGCCGGCGTCGCCGAAGCCATTGGTGACCTCGGTGGTCAGGGCCTCGACCGCCTTGGTGCTGGTCATCACGACCGACCAGGCGAACGGGCCGCCGGCGCTGCCCTTCACCCCGCTGACGACCTTCTGGTCGACCAGTGGCACGTCGTCCTTCGGGAAGCCCTCCGGCAGGTCGTTGCCGATGGTGGCCGTGCCCTCGGAGGTCTCGACGGTGACCTTGTCCTGGTCGACCTTGACCTTGCCGTCCTTGGTGCTGACCGTGGTGCCGCCGTCGTCGCCGCAGCCGGCGAGCGGGCCGAGACCGGCCAGGAGCACGAAGGTGCCGGCGAGGACACGGAGGCGGATCGAGCGACTCATGGGAGCCAGTGAACCGGACCGGGCCGGGAGCCCGCAGGGGTTTGCGCCGATCCGGGCCCGACCACCGAACCGGCCCGCCGTCGCGCGCGGGCTCGGGCTAGGGTTGCCGACATGTCCAGCCACCAGCCCGAACAGCCGCAGGACCCCCGGATCTTGATCATCGATCCGCAGGGCTCGCAGGTCGCCGACCAGACGTCGGCCGAGGCGAGCCAGGGTGAGGACGAGGGCGAGCAGGTGACCGAGCTCGTCGAGGAGCCCGCCAAGGTCATGCGGATCGGCAGCATGATCCGGATGCTCCTCGAGGAGGTGAAGTCCGCGCCGGTCGACGAGGCCGGGCGCAACCGGCTGGCCGGTGTGCTGCGGACCTCGATCGGCGAGCTCAAGGAGAGCCTCGCGCCCGAGCTCGGAGAGGAGCTCGACCGGCTGATCGACCCGTTCAGCGAGAGCACCCCCTCGGAGTCGGAGCTGCGTATCGCCCAGGCCCAACTGGTCGGCTGGCTCGAGGGGCTCTTCCACGGGATCCAGACCGCCATCTACGCCCAGCAGATGGCCGCGCGCGCCCAGCTCGAGCAGATGCGCCGCGCCCTCCCCCCGGGCACGCTGCCGCAGCAGTCGCTGCACGGCGACGACGACGGGCCGTCGGGCCCGGGCGACCACAGCAGCGGGATGTACCTGTAGCTCGACGCCCGCGGGTGGTGGCTCAGCCTCGCGCGCGTCGGCGTACGACGACGGCGCCGGCCGCAACGACCAGCAGGACCACCGCGCCCGCGCCCAGCAGGACGGCCGTGCGGTCACCGGTCGAGGAGGACCCGGCTGCGGGGTCGGGTGCCGCCAGTGGCTCGCCGGGCGGACCCGTGACCGACGTGATCTCGCGGGCGGTGGCCTCGTCGTAGGCGACGGTGCCGCCGCACAGCCCGATCCTCATGGCACCGGGGTGCCGGCCCTCGATGAAGAAGAGGTAGCGCCGGCCGATCGCCAGGTCGGCGAGCCCGCAGGACGCCTCGTCGGCGTTCGTGACGAGCTTCTCCGACGTCGCGGCAGCGCCCTTGTAGACGCGGTCGACCTCGACCCGGTAGCGGCGGGTCTGTCCGTCGGTGGCGGTCCAGTCGACGGTGCCCGCGGCCACGGTGACGGCGTCCTGGACGTGCCGGGCCGTGGTCGCCACCGCGCAGCTGCACGCCCACGACGGGCTCGGGGTCAGCACCAGCAGGCCGAGGGTGACGGCCAGGGCCAGGACCAGTCGCCTCACTCGCCGGGCTCGTCGATCTCGCGCGCCACCGCGACGTTCACCGCCTCGTCGATCTGCTCGGCGAGGGCGAAGTCCTTCGCGGTGACGCCGCCCTCGGAGTGGGTGCTCAGGGTGAAGGTGACGGTGCGCCAGCGGATGTCGATGTCGGGGTGGTGGTTCGCCGCCTCCGCGGCCCGAGCGACCGTGCCGACCAGGTCGATGCCGTCGAGGAACGTCGGCGCCTCGACGGCCCTGGTGATCGACTCCCCCTCGCGCCGCCAGTGGGGGAACCGCTCGAGGGCCTGGGTGATCTCGTCGTCGGTCATGACAGCCATGCGCTCAGTCTTGCCACCGGGCGACGCGGCTGTCGAGGAGGCTCTCGATGACCTGGGCGACGCCGTCCTCGTCGTTGGCCGCCGCCAGGTGCGTGGCGGCCGCCCGGACCGAGGGGTGCGCGTTCGCCATGGCGTACGACGTGCCGGCCCACGCCAGCATCGGCAGGTCGTTGGGCATGTCGCCGAGCGCGAGCACCTCGGCGGCCGCGATGCCCCGCTCGGCGCAGACCAGCGCCAGCGTCGAGGCCTTGGTGACGCCGGCCGCGCTGATCTCGAGGAGGGCGGTTGCCGAGGACCAGGTGATCTCCGCCAGGTCGCCGACGGCCGCCGCCGCCCGTGACCAGAACTCCTCCCAGTCGAGGGTCTCGTGGCGGGCGAGGAGCTTGACCGCAGGCCCGGCGAAGATCTGCTCGATCGGCCCGCGGGCGGCGCCGTCGGGCACGGGGTGGCGCTCGAGGAACCCGGGCTCCAGCGCGATCCCTCCGAGCGTCTCCACGGCGAAGTGGCTCTCCGGCACGGCGGCGCGGATACGGCGGGCGATCTCGACGCCGGTCGCCGGGTCGATCGGCCGGACCAGGTGCTCCGCCGCCCGGGCGACATCCCAGACCAGGGCGCCGTTGGAGACGATCGCGAGGCCGTGTCCGCCGACGTGCTCGAAGACCTCCTCGGCCCAGCGAAGCGGACGCCCGGTCACGAAGACCACCTCGAGGCCGGCTGCCTCGGCCGCGACCAGCGCGGCCCGGGTACGCGCGCTCACCGACCCGTCCGAGTGCACCAGGGTGCCGTCGAGGTCGGACGCCACGAGCCGCACCGGAGCCTGCACGAGCCCGACCCTAGCGACTCGCGCGTCCGCGCCCGGGAGGTTCACAGACCTCCGGGAGTGGGGTAGATTCTTGCGCAACCATATGGTTGAGGACGAAGGAGTGACGATGACGGGTGCAACGAACCTCGGCGCCGAGCACCGGGCCGTGGCCGGGCG
>Ga0255338_1002690_pt1 | contig 24437 bp, 19 predicted proteins | sample MeOH1_35cm_T4_19_FD_203715 | JGI IMG/M metagenome (GOLD analysis project Ga0255338, IMG submission 203715) | Sandy soil microbial communities from University of British Columbia, Vancouver, Canada - MeOH1_35cm_T4_195 | ecosystem: Engineered > Artificial ecosystem > Sand microcosm > Unclassified ...
ATTTCGTGCATACCTATCTAGGAGGCTGAAGCGGCTTCTACTGCTTTTTTTACACTGCCGTGTTTCAACAGCAGGTCTTTGGCTTTTTCATAGTCGGCCAGTTGCAGGTTATCCATCACCATTTTTACGCCGCGGTCAACCAGTTTTACGTTGCTCAGCTGCATGTTCACCATTTTATTGTCTTCCACTCTACCCAACTGTATCATCACTGTGCTGGAGATCATGTTCAACACCAGTTTCTGTGCGGTACCGCTTTTCATACGGGTGCTTCCGGTAATGAACTCGGGGCCTACCACTACCTCTACCGGAAAATCAGCTTCTGCCGATACGGGAGAATTCGGATTACAGCTGATACTGCCGGTAATAATGCCTCTTTTACGGCATTGTTTCAGTGCGCCGATCACATAAGGCGTAGTGCCGCTGGCAGCCAGGCCCACTACCACATCTTTATCGCTTACAAAATGTTTCTGCAGATCGCTCCAGCCTTCGTCTACGCTGTCTTCTGCAAATTCAACCGCCTGGGTAATGGCTTTTTCGCCTCCGGCGATCAGACCGATCACCAGTCCGTAGGGAACCCCGAAAGTGGGCGGACATTCACTTGCATCCACAATACCCAACCGGCCGCTGGTACCGGCACCGATATAAAACAGCCTTCCACCGGCCAGCATTTTATCGCTGATGGCGGCAGTGAGTTTTTCGATCTGCGGGATCGCTTTGTTAACCGCTTCAGGTACAGTGCGGTCTTCGGTATTGATATTCTGTAATAATTCGAGGATCGACATCTTCTCGAGATGACGGTAGGTAGACGATTGTTCGGTTACTTTAATAAAATCTGACATGCCAGTAGTTTAACGGTGATACGTTAGTAATCCCTGCATCGGGGCCTTGATCACTTTGCCCAGTTCCAGTTCATAAGAATTGCAAAGGTCCTTTAATACATCTCTAAAACCAAATGCAATACTGCCGATGAAATGGATAGGTAAGGTCCAGCTTTCCCGGTATTTGTATAAATGGGTGAAAAAGAAGTCGTTCAACCCATCTTCAATAATATTTTCTACCATATAATGCCCCCGGTTCTCTGCCAGGAAAATAGCGAAGGAAGCCAGGTAACGGTTCGCTAACGGTTGTTTGTATACATGGTCCAGGATCTCGATGGTAGTTACCTGGAAACGTTTTTCAAAACGGGCCCTCAGTTCCTCGTCAAACGTATTGTACAGGTAGTACTGCACCACTTTTTTGCCCAGGTAGGCACCACTGCCTTCATCGCCGAGCACATAACCCAGTCCCGGACTGTTTTTGACGATCTTTTTACCATCATAGTAACAGGAATTGGACCCCGTTCCCAAAATGCAGGCAATGCCTTTTGACCTGCCGCATAAGGCCCGTGCTGCAGCCAACAGGTCGGTCTGCACTTCTATGGTAGCGGCCGGAAACAGCGATTTCAGCACTTTTTTAACAATAGCGGCATTGTCTTTATTACTCAGTCCGGTACCGTAAAAATGGATCCTTTCGGGTACCGCCTGTTTTAGTTTGGGTAGTAGTTCCTTTTGCAGCAAAGCTTTGATCTGGGCTTCGCTCAGGAAATAAGGGCTAATGCCCTGGGTTAAGATGGTTTTGTTCTTATCACCCTGTACCAGCCGCCATTCGCATTTGGTAGCGCCACTGTCTGCAATCAAAATAACGGGCATAATCTCTGGTTGAATGTGAGGTTTCAGGTTCTGGATGCGAAATTACGACAACAATCAATAGTTGCGGCTATTATCACACACAACTTATGCCATTCATCCTAAATAGCAAACCTTTGCCTGCATTCAAACTTTAATATGGATATTTGCGTTTGTTATAAAAGATCCTAAGAATCGTATATATGGGAAGTAAAAAACTGCAGATCTGGCTGCCCGTTCTTTTCGCTGTTGTGATGGTGATCGGGATGGCTATCGGCTATCAATTAAAGGATAAGACCCTGGGTAACCGGTTTTTTAATCTCTCCCGCAGAACCTCGCTGCAGGAACTGGTGGAGCTGATCAAGGGTAAATATGTAGACAAAGTATCTGCAGACAGCATCAACCAGCTGGCAGCAAATGAGTTGTTGTCGCACCTGGATCCCCATTCGGTATATATTCCCGCCGATCACCTGAAAGAAGTGAATGAGGAGATGATGGGCAATTTTCAGGGTATTGGGGTGGAGTTTCAACTGCTGGATGATACCGTGAATGTTATGCATGTGATGGAAGATGGTCCTTCGGCCAAAGTAGGATTGAAAGTGGGCGATAAAATGCTGCTGGTAAACGATTCGGTATCCATTGCAGGTAAAAAACTGCAACCCGACGATATCCGGAAATTGTTACGTGGTCCGATGGATACAAAAGTGAAAGTACAGGTGTTACGGGGAACTGAGAAAAAAGAAATCGTGATTACCCGCGGGGTGATACCGGTATCGCCGGTAGATGCCGCTTATATCATCGCCCCCGGAACCGGTTATATCCGCATCAACAAATTTGCAGAGCGCACCTACGAAGCTTTTATGCAGCAAACCGAAAAACTGCTGAAACAGGGGATGAAACAACTGATCCTTGATCTGCGGGGCAATGGGGGTGGACTGATGAAAGAAGCCACTGATATCGCGGATGAGTTTTTAAGTGGCGACAAACTGATCGTTTATACCGAAGGGGAACATGTACCCCGTTACGAATACCGATGCAAGCGGAACGGCATTTTTGAAACCGGCAAACTGGAAGTATTGATCGATGAAGGTTCTGCTTCAGCGAGTGAAGTATTGGCGGGGGCTTTGCAGGATTGGGACAGGGCCACCATCATCGGTCGCCGTTCTTTCGGCAAAGGGCTGGTACAGCAACAGTTTCAGCTAACCGATGGCAGTGCGGTACGCCTGACCATTGCGCGTTATTACTCACCGCTGGGAAGAAATATCCAGAAACCCTATAGCAAGGGCAAGGCAGAGTATGAGGAAGAACTGGCCGAACGTTTTCACAATGGCGAAGTGGTAAAAGGTGATACCTCCAAACAAACAGGAAAACCCTATAAAACGCCTGCCGGTAGGATCGTGTACGGCGGCGGCGGTATTACACCGGATGTATTTGTACCCTTCGATACCACCCGCATGGAGTCTGACCTGCTGAAAATGTATTACAAAGGGACTATCGGCAATTTTGTGTACCGGTATTATATGCAGAACCAGGCTTTTTTCGATGGTATTCCCAATGCAGTTGCACTGGCTACCCGTTTTGTGCCGGGTGAGAAGGAATGGGCCGGGTTAAGCGGTTATGCCCGCAGAGACAGCGTAGACCTGTCGGGCGTATCGGCAAAAGGCAAACAGGAAGTATTGAAAAGGATCCAGGTAATGATGGCCAGGCAGATCTGGCGTACAGAAGGATATTTTGAAGTGAGTAACCTGCGCGATGAAACGGTGCAGAAAGCCCTGCAGGAACTGAAATAGCCTTGCTGGCAGGCATTCGAAGGAGAAGTTGCCGGATTTGTGTTTTTTCTTATTAGATTGCGCCCGGTTTACCACCAAAACGATCAAAACAAACAAGGAATATGACTATTGAACAGTTCAAGGAATTGACATTGGAAGCAAAACTGCAGGTCTTGAAAAAATCCGGAGAATTACTGGGTTCTTACGAGCGCAACAATGAGAACGGCGGTCCTAAAACCCCGGGCGATATCTATGCAGTGCATGATTTCTGGGTGTACCTGAGTGATGATGAAGAAACCATCGTTCCTTCCCGCAGAAATCCTTTGCCTAAGGAAGAAGAGGAAGAGTAATTTTCCATCGCATCCTGTACCTGTTCTCCCGGGTTGGCCAGTTCACCGGCCGGCCTGCAATGGATAGGGTATTTCATACCATTTCCCCTGCAAAGGGGATTTTTTATTTACAGGGAGTTCCGCAGGGTTAAAGCAAAGGGGATGGCTATCTGCTGCATCGATTGTTCGAGGATGAGTTCCGCGGTTTTTTCGCCCATCAGCTGAAAATCGGTAGAGATGGTAGTGATGCCGTTGAGAATGATCTTTTTTAAAGGGGTTTCATTGTAAGAGATCACGCCTACATGTTTGCCCAGTTTCATTTTGGTGGCGAGCACTTTTTCCAGCAGGATCACGAGGTCATCTTCCATGAGGTTGATATATACTTCGCCTTCTTTGATGGGTTCATTGGCGATCTGGTGTACCACTTTATACGTAAAAGCATATTGCTGGCAGAAACGGGTAAAACCCTGTAAAATCTCCTGCGGATGATAGGTGTAAAAAGGAACAATGATCTTGATGGTATGGTATTTGGCCAGCTGTGGCAGGGCTTTTTCCAGTGCGCCGTAAATATCTTTCTCGAAATTTTCATACACGGCCCCGAAAGTGCCTTCCATACCCGGTACCAGTTTGTCGAGCAGGATCAGTTTGTGTTTCGGGATGGTATTCAGCACATCATGCGCATGATCTCCTCCCACCATAAAATGCGGAATGATCACATAATGTGAATAATCTTTCGCTGCATTCTGAATGAGTCTTTTGAAAAAATCAAAATCATTGTTGTAGATATAAAAATCGATGGAAGCCAGCTCGCCCAGCGATGCTACCAGTGCATCATAAATGATCTTTTTATGCGGACTCAGTTTATTGAACAGCAGGAAGATCTTCCGTTGCTGTTTCGGGATGGCATTTTTTACAAAATAGCCTTTGCCGGGTACCGAGCCGAGTACGCCGATCGATTTTAAATATTTGTATCCTTTCTCAGCTGTATCGCGGGCTATCTCAAACTCAAAACTCAATTCATTGATGGAGGGAAGCATATCCTCTTTCCGGATCCGCCCTTCTGCAATGGCTTTGATGATAGATTGGGCCAGCTGCAGGTACTTGGGAGTAGCTGAATAATAATCGATGGAAAGATGCTGGAAAATGTTTTTTTTCTTCATGGTTATCGCTGCAGGTAGCCAAACTTACTGATTCTGGCGCCAAACTGATGATACCTTGCATTTTTAGGGAAGAATTCATGGGCTTTGCCGGGATAAGCATGACGGTACATGACAGCAAATACCCTATAGCCAATAGCTTTGAAATCAGTAAATTCAATTCTGCTCAGCCATCCTGAAAATAACTGCTCATGGGTATCTTTTTTGGTGTCATCTTTCATTTTATCGGCGGTTTTGCCTCCGGAAGTTTTTACATGCCTTTCAAAAAAGTAAAAGGCTGGAGCTGGGAAAGTTTCTGGATAGTGGGTGGCGTTTTTTCCTGGTTAATTGTTCCGCCGGTGGCGGCATGGTTGACCATACCTGGTTTTGCAGAGATCATCCGCAACAGTTCCTCACAGATCCTTGGAACTACTTTTCTCATGGGTTTACTCTGGGGCATTGGCGGGTTGCTGTATGGACTGGGTGTGCGATATCTCGGCATGAGCCTCGGTAATTCAGTGATCCTTGGTTTCTGCTCTGCATTCGGTTCCCTGATACCCGCCCTGTATTACAATTATGTGCCAACACCCGGTAAAGAAAAACAGACCCTGGATTTTATGCTGCACAATACAGGCGGTCAGTGGGTGTTAACAGGGGTGTTGGTTTGTATTTTTGGTATTGCTATCTGTGGCCGTGCCGGTATGCTGAAGGAGAAAGAGATCAGCGATGAACACAAAAAAGCGTCGGTGGCTGAGTTCAGTCTGGTAAAGGGATTGATCATTGCTACCATTTCCGGTATCCTCAGTGCCTTTTTTAATTTCGGGATCGAAGCCGGTAAACCCATGGCAGATATCGCCAATGCCGACTGGCAGCTGGCGCATCCCGGCGAAGGAAATTTCCTGTTCCAGAACAATGTGATTTTTGTGGTGATCTTATGGGGCGGATTGACCACCAATTTTATCTGGTGTATGATCCTGAATGCCCGTAACAAAACTTTTGGTGACTATACCAACCGAAAAACACCGTTAACGGGTAACTATCTTTTTTCGGCACTGGCTGGCACTACCTGGTTCCTGCAGTTCTTCTTTTACGGAATGGGCGAAAGCAAGCTGGGCAATGGCGCCAGTTCCTGGATCCTGCACATGTCATTTATCATACTGGTGGCCAATATGTGGGGCATTCTGCTGAAAGAGTGGAAGGGGGTGAGCGCAAAAACAAGAACAACTATCATCATAGGGATACTCACCATCATGGCTTCGGTGATGATCGTGGGATATGGTAATTCCCTTCCTAAATAAATTTCATTTATCAATCTGTAACTGTGAAGCAAGCAAGCGATTTTAAACAGGTAAGTTATCTCTGGGACGATGCCAAAGCTGCATCCATGGCCGGAGATGAAGTAGCACTCCTGATCTACCGATCCAATCTGCTGGGAGCCGATCTGCGGTTAACCAATTATGGTGGCGGTAATACTTCCTGTAAACTGATGGCGAAAGATCCGCTAACGGGAGAAGATACCGAAGTAATGTGGGTGAAGGGTAGTGGTGGTGATCTCGGTACCCTCAAAAAAAGCGGACTCGCGGCACTGTATGTGAACCGCCTGCACAACCTGCAGAAAGTATACCGTGGTATTGCCTATGAAGATGAAATGGTGGCGCTGTTCAATCACTGCATTTTTGATCTTGATTCAAAAGCTCCCTCTATTGATACACCTTTGCATGGATTTCTGCCTTTCAAACATATCGATCATCTGCATCCCGATGCAGCCATTGCCATTGCAGCGGCCAAAGACGGGAAAAAGATCACACAGGAACTTTTTAAAGGCACCATTGGCTGGGTAGATTGGCAAAGGCCTGGCTTTGATCTGGGTTTACAACTAAAAGCCTGTCTCGAAGAAAATCCCGGCATCCGGGGTATTATGCTGGGTTCACATGGTTTGTTTACCTGGGGTGATACGGCTTATGAAAGTTATGTGAATACGCTGGAAGTGATCGAACAGTGCGCGGCGTTCATAGAAACAGCAGTGGCATCTAAAAAAGTATTTGAAGGAGAAAAAATTGCCGCTTTACCCAAAGAAAAACGGATGGCACAAGCGGCCGCACTGGCGCCGGTTTTACGGGGTTTCTGTTCAACCCATACAAAAATGGTTGGCCATTTTACGGATGATGAGCGGGTATTGACTTTCATCAACTCGCAGGCACTGGGCAGACTGGCGCCCATGGGTACTTCCTGTCCGGATCATTTTCTGCGAACCAAGATCAGTCCGTTGGTACTACAGCTATCGCCCGATGAAAACCTGGATGATGTAACCACTCTTCAACAACAACTGGCGCCTGCCTTCGAAGCTTACCGGAAAATGTATGCCGATTACTACGATAGTTGCAAACATACCAATAGTCCGGCCATGCGCGATGCCAACCCGGTAGTGATCTTGTATCCCGGCGTAGGTATGTTCACTTTCGCTGCCAATAAACAAACGGCGAGGGTGGCGGCAGAGTTTTATACCAATGCGATCAATGTGATGCGCGGGGCAGAAGCCATCTCTTCCTACACTTCACTTCCGCGGCAGGAAGCCTTTAATATCGAATACTGGTTACTGGAAGAAGCCAAACTGCAACGGATGCCCAAGCCCAAAGCTTTGTCGGGAAGGGTGGCATTGGTTACCGGCAGTGCCGGAGGTATTGGTAAAGCCATCGCTAAAAAAATGGCGGAGGAAGGTGCCTGTATTGTGGTGAATGATAATGATGCTGATCGTTTGTCTAAAGTGAACACTGAGCTGCAACAGCAGTACGGCAAAGATGTGTTTACCACTGTGTTGCTCGATGTAACGAATGGTAATGCAGTAAGGCGTGCTTACGATGAGGCAGCATTGTATTTTGGTGGAGTGGATATTGTGGTGAACTGCGCCGGTTTATCTATTTCAAAACCATTGGAAGAACATACAGAAAAAGACTGGGATCTCTTATACGATGTACTGGTAAAAGGCCAGTTCCTCGTTACACAGGCAGGTGTGAACATCATGCGCAAACAAGGAACTGGTGGTGATGTGATCAATATTGTAAGTAAGAATGCGTTGATGAGCGGTCCTAATAATGCCGGCTATGGTTCCGCCAAAGCGGCGCAATTGCATCTGAGTCGTTTGAATGCGGCCGAACTGGGGAAAGATAAGATACGTGTAAATGTGGTGAACCCGGATGCCGTGATCACCGACAGCAAGATCTGGGAAGGTGCCTGGGCCGAAGGAAGGGCGAAAGCTTACCAGATTACCGTAGCAGAATTGCCGGCCTATTATGCGAAACGTACTTTACTGAACGAGATCATCCACCCCTCCGATATTGCAGATGCCTGTTTTGCTTTTGTTGGAGGTTTGCTGACCAAATCAACCGGAAATGTGCTGAACGTAGACGGCGGGATCGCTGCCGCATTTGTAAGATGATATGGTCAATGGGCAATGGTGAATGGGCAATAGGACATTCTGTATATACACAGCCACCCCTATTCACCATTCACCATTGCCCATTCACAACTGCCTATTCACCACTCACAACTCACTACCATGCATCGTGTCGCTTTTAAAATGCAACTGCAGAAAGGATTTGAAGAAGAATATGCCCGCCGCCATCAGCAAATATGGCCCGAACTGGCGCAATTGCTGCATGAATCAGGTATTGAAGATTATTCCATTTTTCTGGATGAAACCACACTGGCTTTATTCGGGGTGTTGAAAATAAGAGACAAAACCCTGCTCGACAAGTTGCCTGCCAGTCTGGTGATGCAGAGATGGTGGGCTTACATGAAAGATATCATGGAATCTCATCCGGATCATTCGCCGGTAAGCGTACCTTTAAAAGAAGTTTTTTATCTGCCATAAATTATACAGTTAACGATTGCCTATGTTGATCAATTCAGATATTATAGAGGCCCATAACGAAACACTATCAGTACAGCATGCCCGCCGGTTTGCTTTTGTAAAAGAAACCATTCCCGATGTGGAGGGGATCCTGCAGAAACTGATGGATTTTCAGATTGCTATCCCTTCCTGGGCATTGGGCACCGGCGGTACCCGTTTTGGCCGCTTTAGCGGTGGTGGCGAACCCCGCTCGTTGGAAGAGAAGATGGAGGATGTGGGATTGTTGCATGCGTTGAACCGATCGAGCGGTGCTATATCCTTACATATTCCCTGGGACATCCCATCCGATCCCCAAAAGATCCGGGACCTGGCCGCACAATATGGATTGGGTTTTGATGCAGTGAACTCCAATACTTTCCAGGATCAACCTGGTCAGCAGCACAGTTATAAATTCGGCTCACTGCAACATGTCAATAAAGCTGTCAGAAAACAGGCGGTAGTACATAACCAGGAAGTGATACAACAAGGAATTTCATTGGGCTCACAATCACTGACAGTATGGTTATCCGATGGTTCCTGTTTTCCCGGTCAGCTGAACTTCCGCAAAGCCTTTCAAAACACCTTGGAAGGATTACAGGAAATTTATGCGTCCTTACCAGCAGATTGGAAAATGTTTGTAGAGTACAAAGCTTATGAACCTAATTTTTATTCCATGACGGTGGGCGATTGGGGACAGTCGTTATTGTACGCCAATAAACTGGGCGACAAAGCCTATACACTGGTGGATCTCGGGCACCATTTGCCCAATGCCAATATACAACAGATCGTGGCCCTGTTACTGCAGGAGAAAAAGCTGGGCGGTTTTCATTTCAATGACAGCAAATACGGCGATGACGACCTGACCGTAGGCAGTATCGATCCTTATCAGCTGTTCCTGATCTTTCATGAACTGGTAGAGGGGATGGATGCGAGACAGATGAATCATGCCAAAGACCTTGGTTGGATGATCGATGCGTCGCATAATGTAAAAGATCCCCTGGAAGACCTGCTGCAAAGCGTAGAAGCCATCATGATTGCTTATACACAGGCATTGCTGGTAGATGGGGTGACTTTAGCGGAGGCACAGGAAAACAATGATGTAGCGAGGGCGCAGGAAATCTTGCAGGAAGCATACAGAACCGATGTGCGCGCCATTGCAGCGGAAGCCCGCCTGCGCTCCGGTGCAGCACTGGCGCCGTTACAGCTGTTCCGCGAGCAAGCGGTTCGCCGGCAATTGATACAAACAAGGGGAGATAAAACCACCGCAACAGGTTTATGAGTGTATTGCCTGTGATAGCTGTTTTTGACATCGGCAGAACCAATAAAAAATGTTTTCTGTTTGATGAGCAGTACCATATTGTGTGGGAACAATCCGTGGAACTGGCAGAAACAGAAGACGAAGATGGATTTCCCTGCGAAGATGTGCATACACTCGCGGCATGGGTAAAACAAACCATGAAGGAAGTGTTGGAACTGGAAAACTTTTCTGTAAAAGCAGTTAATTTCTCTGCCCATGGTGCCAGTTTTGTGTATATCGATGAGCAGGGACAGTCGGTGGGGTATTTGTATAATTACCTGAAACCTTATCCGGCCGCATTGCAGAAGAAATTCTATACCACTTATGGAGGAGAACAGGTTTTTTCTTTGGCAACCGCATCGCCTGTATTGGGTAGTCTCAACTCTGGTTTGCAGGTGTACAGATTACAAAAGGAAAAACCTGAACTATTTGCACAGGTTCAGTATGCATTACACCTGCCGCAATATATCAGTTACCTGATCACTGGCAGACCCTGTGCAGAAATTACCAGTATCGGTTGTCATACGGGCTTGTGGCATTTTTCTCAGCGGCAATACCATGAGTGGGTGTATGAAGAAGGACTGGATGAAAAATTTCCATCGGTACTCCGTTCTGATGCAGTGCTTGAAACGGCGGGCCCCGTTGGTAAGATCAAGGCAGGTATAGGGCTTCACGATAGCTCGGCTGCGCTGGTTCCTTACCTGGCTTCGTTTGCGGAACCATTCGTGCTGCTTTCTACCGGAACCTGGTGTATTAGTCTCAATCCCTTCAATACAGAACCATTGAATACTGCCGAACTGGAGCAGGATTGTTTATCGTATCTGAGTTACCAACGACAAGTTGTAAAAGCTTCGCGTTTATTTGCCGGGCAGGAACATGAACAGCAGGTAAAAAAGTTAGGTGAATATTTTGCAGTGGCAGAAGATTATTACCGGCAGGTTGGATATGATGAATCATTGCTGGAAAAAGTGTTTACCGCCAGTAAAAAAGAAGCGGTGTTTACCGGCTCACATTCTTCTGCTTTTGGTGAAAGGGATCTGAATGCGTTTGCCAGTTATGAAGAAGCCTATCACCAGCTGATCAGTGATATCATGCAACAACAGCATTTTGCCATTTCGATGATACTGTCTTCCCAGCCACCGATACATATTTTTGTAGATGGTGGTTTTGCCAGAAATCCCGTGTTCATGCACATGCTGGCCGCCAGTTTTCCGGCAATGAAAGTGTCTGCGGCAGCAGTATCGCAGGCCTCGGCCTTGGGTGCGGCACTGGTACTGCATGCTGCCTGGAACACAATACCTCTCCGCCCGGACCTGGTTACACTTACCAGCTATTCCAGAGGCAGCTAACCTGTTATCTTAACGTAACTTTATTGACTATCTGTTTTGGGCATGCTGTAACTTTGCTGTCATCCCAACAATAGCGTATGTCTTCATTGTTCATGAAAAAGAACCATTTTTTCGTTTCTGTAACAGTAATAGTTGCAGGAGTGTTATCCGCTTGTGGCTCGGCCAGAAACAACCAGGAGTCAAACCTGGTGCAGAACAGCTATTGGCAGAAAGACAGTCTGGTCGTGAATGGTGAGAATACTGACTGGACAAACTCCTTCAGCTTTACCGATGAGAAAACAGGGCTGTCCTGCATCGTTTCCAACGATCGTGAAAATGTATATGTGCTCGCTGCTACTGCCAACGAAACAACCATACAAAGAATATTGAGGGGTGGTCTTACCCTGTACATCAACAATCACGGCGTGAAAGAAGAAGCCGGTGCAGCGGGTATCAGTTTTCCAACGGGTAACCGGGTGCAGCGGGGTGATAAACTGCTGAACGACCGGCCCGAATTGCAACAGAACAAACAAGTAGCACTGGCTGCTGTGCAGGACTATTCCCTCTTCGGTTTCCCTGAAATAAAAACGCCTGAGAATTTTGATTATGGAAAATCCAACCAGTTAGGAATTCAGCTCGCTATTGGTTTAAATGCAGCAGGCGCTTTGGTGTATGAAGCCGCTGTTCCCCTGACCTCTTTTTTAAGCAAAGCTGCTGCACTAAACCCCGGCAGAGCCAGTATTGCATTGGGTTTCGTGCTGGAAAATGTTCCGGGACCACCGGGCTTCGGTGGCCGTGGTGGTGGTTTGTCTATCGGTGGTGGTCTGGGCTTTGGCTCTTTTGGCAGTGGTGGTGGCGTAGGGTTATCGATAGGTACGGGTAGTCTTGGCAGAATAGGTGGTGGTAACCGACAGGGGAAACCTACCAAACTCTGGAAGGAAGTGATGCTCTCCAGGCCCCCGGCAGCTGTTCCTGCTAACAAGTAATCGTTTTTTAGGACTTAGCCGTAATTCATATGTTTTTTGTAAATTGTTGCTATTAAAACCACTAACGATGGCAACTTCCCGCAGAAAATTTTTGCATACACTGGGTGCTTCCGGATCTTTCTTACTGGCCGGACTTCCGGTTATGGCTGATCCCTCCAAAGTACAGCAGTTATTATCCTCCGTAAAAGTGAGCGCCAATGATAAAGTGCGGATCGCTTTGATCGGCGCCGGTATTATCGGTCATTATGATACAGAAACCGCACTCAAAGTACCCGGCGTGGAACTGGCTGCGGTTTGCGATCTCTACCAGGGCAGACTGGACAGGGCCCGGGAGAAATGGGGCAACGACCTGTTTGTTACCCGTGATTACAAAGAAATTCTTTCCCGTAAAGACATTGATGCCGTGTTGGTATGCACCTGCGATCACTGGCATGATCATATCACGATCGATGCACTGAAAGCAGGTAAACATGTGTACTGCGAAAAACCAATGGTACACCATGTAGAAGAAGGCCTGGCCGTGGTGGCTGCACAAAAGGCCAGTGGCAAAGTATTGCAGGTAGGAAGCCAGTCGGCCAGTTCGGTTTTATTTCTCGAAGCACAGAAATATTATAAACAGGGCATCATCGGCGAATTGGCGTATGCAGAAGCATACAACGACCGTAACTCGGCCAACGGTGCCTGGCAATATACCATCCCGTCTGATGCGAGTCCGAAAACCATTGATTGGGACCGGTTCCTGGGCGATGCGCCGAAGATCGCGTTCGATCCTGTTCGTTTTTTCCGGTGGCGTAATTACAAAGCCTATGGAACAGGTGTAGCAGGGGATCTGTTCGTACATAATTTTACGGGTCTACACACGGTAACCGGCTCTTATGGTCCGGATACGATCTACGCAGCAGGCGCCTTGAACTACTGGAAAGATGGCAGGGATGCGTATGATATTGTAACCGGTATCATGCGGTATCCGAAAACGGCTGAACACAACGGCTTCCAGTTTTTTACCCGTGTAAACCTGGCGGATGGCGCAGGCGGAGGAGCGGGCAATCGCTTTATTGGTACGGAGGGGGTGATTGAAGTAAGATCAAACAGCATCCGCATCAAACATTTTAAAAGACCGGTGGCACCGGGCATTGGTGGCTATGATTCGATGGAGAGTTATCCCAAAGCCATGCAGCAATCATTGCTGGCGGCATACAATGCCAAATACAGCGCAGAAGACAGAAAAGCGAAAGAAGACGAGGAGATCATTTTTGAATCGCCCAAAGGGTATGATAGCAGGCTGGATCATATGATCAATTTCTTTGAATCTGTGAGAACCGGTAAAGTGGTACTGGAAGATGCTTCCTTCGGACTAAGAGCCGCGGGGCCAGCCATTTTGTGTAATACCAGCGTAGAGAAAAATGCCGCTATTCACTGGGACCCGGTAGCGATGAAAGTGATCAAGGCAAAAACATAATTTTATAACACAATTATCAGTAAAGGCACCATGCATATATATCATAGCCGGGTAAGGTTGTTTTTTGTTTCTTTTTTGCTCTTATCAACAGTTGCTGCACAGAAAGGAAAACCAGTACAGGCATGGTTAACCAGTCCGGCACAAAATGTGTTTTTCAAAAAACAGGTTACGCCCGTTTACTTTAAAAGCAGGGATTCTGCCTGGCAAACCGTGATCGATATTGATGATACCAAGCGATATCAGACGATCGATGGTTTTGGTTTTTCCTTAACGGGAGGCAGTGCTTTGAACCTGATGAAGATGAAGAAGGACGAGCGGCTGGCTTTGTTACAGGAATTGTTTGGTACAGAAAAAGATCATATCGGAACCAGTTATCTCCGTATCAGTATCGGTGCCTCCGACCTCGATGAAAAAGTATTTTCTTACAATGATCTTCGTGAAGGGGAGAAGGATCCTGACTTGAAACAGTTTGATCTTGGCTATGATAAAAAATACTTGCTCCCGGTTTTAAAAGAGATACTGCAGATCAATCCTTATCTCAAAATCATGGGTTCGCCCTGGTCGCCACCGGTGTGGATGAAAAATAACAACGATACCCGCGGTGGCAACCTGCTCAAATCAGCCTACCCGGTATATGCCCGTTATTTTGTGAAGTATATAGAAGCTATGCGCAAAGAAGGGATCCGGATTGATGCGGTTACAGTGCAGAACGAACCATTGCATCCCGGTAATAACCCCAGTTTGCAGATGCTGGCCAATGACCAGGCAGCGTTTGTGCGTGATCACCTGGGACCTACTTTTGCTGCTGCCAAACTCAGTACTAAAATTATCATTTACGATCACAACGCAGATAAACCCGAATACCCGATCACGGTGTTGAACGATCCGGAAGCTAAAAAATACATCGATGGTTCTGCTTTTCACCTCTATGGAGGAACCATTGATGCCTTATCGCTGGTGCATGATGCGCATCCTGATAAAAATCTGTATTTCACCGAGCAATGGGTAGGGGCGCCGGGTAATTACCTGGGCGATATCAGCTGGCATGTAGAGAACCTGGTGATCGGTGCCACACGCAACTGGGCCAAAACGGTACTGGAATGGAACCTGGCTTCGGATGAGTTTTACAAACCGTTCACTGACAGGGGAGGATGTACCAGTTGCCTGGCAGCCGTAACCATCGACCAGGGCAAAAAGAAAGTGATCCGCAACCCTGCTTATTATATCATCGCACATGCCGCCAAATTGGCAAGGCCGGGTTCGGTAAGGATCGGATCCAATATTCCTGCGGGGTTACCGAATGTGGCGTTTAAAACACCCATGGGTAAATATGTGTTGGTGGTGCTGAACAAAGAAACTGCTATCCGGAATATGACGATCCGCTGGCAAAACCAGACAGCCGATCTGATCATGCCCGCCAATACGGTAGCTACTTACACCTGGTAGATCAGGAAGAACTGTTTCGTTCTATCAGGCTGCTTTTGATCACGATCTTGTCCACGCGGTTACCGTACACTTTTTTCTCCACCATCCGGAAAAGAAGCGAAGCGGCTTCCTTGCCTATTTCAAAGGCCGGCGGTGTAATGGTGGATAAAGAAGGGGAAAGGAGTGAGGCTGTTCGTAAACAGGAGAAACTGATCACTTTCAGGTCTTTCGGGATCTTCAGGTTGATCTCGTTACAGGCATAATAAGTAGAGATCGCCAGTTTTTCAACAGAGGAAAGAATGGCATCGGGCCTGCCGCGCATTTTCAGCACTTTTTTGATCAGCTCCTGGTTCGCTTCATCATCATTGGAACATTCCACGATCATTTTGGGATCCTGTGGCAGGTTGTGTTTTTTCAGTGCAGCAAGATATCCATTCATCCGGTTAACAGTGGTAGAAAGATAGCCTGCTACACGCAGGTAAGCAATCTTCCTGCAACCCGCTTTGATGAGTTGCTCTGTGGCTTTGTAACCACCATCAAAATCATCTGTGGTTACAGTTGGGCAACCGGGTTCATCCGGTACACGGTCAAAGAATACCACGGGGAAACCTGCATTCTGTAATTCGGTCAGTTGGTTTCCGGTAGACGTATCACTGCAAAGAGAGATCAGTACCCCATCCACACGTCCGCCCTGCAAGTGTTTGATGGTAGATTCCTGGTCCTTGGCATTTTCGTGGGTAAGATAAGTGAGTACATGGTAACCTTTTTGCTGCGCCACCGTTTGAATACCATTGATGGCAAGGGCAAAATAATTATTGGCGATTTCGGGAATGACTACGGCTACTGTAAGACTTTTTTTTCTTCTCAGGCTGCTGGCAAAGGGGTTGGGCTGGTAATTCAGCTTTTCTGCCATTTCCAGTACTCTTTTTTTGGTTTCGGCACTGATCTCGTAACTGTCGCGTAGCGCCTTCGATACCGAAGATATCGACAAACCCAGTTCTTCTGATAGTCTTTTTAAATTGATACTGCTCATACGAGTGGTGATCAGTTTTTTTGCACCAGCTATCAGCTGAGTGGCAACAACAATCAGCCTAATATACAGATTTTACGAAAACAAGGGAAAACGTTTTCGTAAAACCCGGTTAAGTTTTGATAATAACCGGTGTATAACGAAAACGGGTGTAGAAGTTTTTAGTGCTTCTTCACCCGTTTCACTAAACAAAACCGAGTCCTATTTTTTAGCTTTCAGCGCTCTGTATCGCAGCATGGCTTCGATATAATAATAGTCGGCATACGTAAGTGGGACATCCACTTCTGAATTGCCGGGTAAATGACCGGTACTGTGTTTCAGTATAAACCCGCCATTCTGGCCATAAGGTGCGGTATAGGTAGGTGATGACAAGGAACGGATCACTTTTTCCGCAAACCCGGTATACGAAACACTGGCTTTGGGATCCACATATTTCGTCAACTCCAACAGGGCAGAAGCTGTGATTGCGGCAGCTGATGCATCGCGGTAAGTGGCTGGGATTTCGGGGGTATTATAATCCCAGAAGGGAATTTTGTCTTCCGGGGTAGTAGGATGCTGCATGATAAAAGCAGCGATCTTTTTTGCGTGCGCCAGGTACTTAGGATCTTTTGTGCAACGGTACATCACTACATATCCATACAATCCCCAGGCCTGTCCGCGGGCCCATGCAGAGTTATCGGCATATCCCTGGTGTGTTTTTTGGGAGATCACATGACCATCGGTGATATCATAATCCACCACATGCCAGGAACTGTTATCCGGGCGATAGTGGTTTTTCATCGTGGTGTTTGCGTGTGTAACGGCGATTTTATAAAAAGAAGAATCACCGCTGAACTGCGTGGCCCAGAACAACAGTTCCAGGTTCATCATGTTATCGATGATCACCGGGTATTTCCAGGCGCCATGGTCCCATGATTTGATCACGCCCGCGGTGGGGTTGAAGCGGGTAGACAAAGATCTGGCACTATTCAGCAGTATCTGGTCATATTCTTTTGACGGCGCCAAACGGTTAGCTGCACCAAAGCTGCAGAACATCATGAAACCCAAGTCGTGGGTGCCTTTGTTGAACTGTTCTTTTTCAATGATTTTCTCCACTCTTTTTTCTTCCGCCAGTAAAGCCGGATCTTTGGCGTACTCGTAGAGATACAATAGGGATCCGGGATAAAAACCACTTGTCCACCAACCGGATTTGCTGGTCTCGAATTTTTTAGTGAGTGGATAATAGGTTTTGGGTAATACATCGGCCGGGAACTGTGTGCCCAGGTATTTGTATTGGAGTACCGCTTTGGGCAGGGCGGAGTCAATTACAGTCAGTAAATCCGGTTGGCTTTTCTGTGCCTGTTGAGCAGGTAGGAGACCTGATAGAAGAACGAATAGTAAGAAGCTACCCGTCATTTTTTGTATCTGTAACATATGCATTGGTTAATAGTGAGATGAGTCGTTGTTTTAAAAGAGAATGCCACACAAGGTGCGGCATTCTCTTTTGTGCTACATAAATACTACTGATAAAAGTAGTTATTCAGGGATCTTATCCAATGGAGCAACATTTAATTCTGCACCGGAATAGCCAATATTCTGATTGATTCGTCCATCTGTATTACCCTGGATTGCTGATTGAGGAATAGGCCATAATACGTGGTAGGGGCTTATCTTCATCATATCCTGGTGGTTTGTTATGAAATTCTGGGCATAAAAAACATTTTTCTCCAAAATACGGTCAACCATAAAATTGGAAGTAGAAAAATTGGCTAACGTATAGGTTTTGCCGTTATACGATTTGCCTGTTTTAGCAAACAGAAATGCAATCCTGGTTAATTCTGTTTTGCGTCCTTCTTCATAGTATAATTCCCTGGCTCTTTCATCCAATACAATGCCGATATTCATATTGGCAGCATTGGTATAAGGAGAACATTTGGCCCTTGTTCTTACTGCATTGATATCTGCCATGGCCAGGTCGTTCTGACCTTTCCATACATAGGCTTCAGCACGGATCAGGAAGGTTTCTGCCAAACGCATAACATACCAGTCTGTATGACCACCCCTCATAGGTGTATTTTCAACGTCTGGAACATATACTTTATAATGAGGCCAGGGGTACCATCTGCGTAAAGTGTCTTTTCCATTGCATAATTGTTTTCCTGTGGAACTATATAATTGTAATCTCTCTCCATAATATGCGTCTTTTCCTTTTAGTGCAGGGTTACTATAGCGCAGGTTTTCCATGTACATCCAGTTTCCTGAAGTAGAGTCGTGCCGCAGATCATTCACATCATCCCAGATATCTTTATAGTGATAAGAAGTGGAACGGCAGCGGCCGATGCCGCGGCCATACAATTGCATATTATCAAATTCAACTCCGGCAAGCGGAGAAATACCTACTCCACCATTGGGCGTAATGATACCGGCAATTGAAATTCCCGGAACACAATTACGCATGGATTGGATACCACCGGCAAAATTATTGGGAACACCTAAACGTTCTGTAACAAGGAATAAAACTTCCGTATTCGCTGCGGCAGCTTTATTTTCCGGGCGGTGTAAATCCCAGGTTACATTTTTCTTCGCAACACCTGCATCAATACCAAAACGATTGGTCATTAACTTATAGGTACCACTATTAATAACAGCCGAAGCGGCAGTAATCGCATCATCAAACAAACCCAGCGCTAAATTGATCTTTGCCAATAAATGATAAATGGCACCCTTGTTCACATCGCCCTTATCAGCCGTCCAGGGTACATGTTGAACCGAAAATTCCAGATCTGTTTTCATCCGCTGGAGAATCACTTCTCTTTTAACAGAAGCGTAGTCTGTTTTGGCTTCTGCTAATTCTTTTAATGGACAGGGAACATCACCAAACTGGTTGGTTAAGCGGTAATAATCATAAGCCCTGTAAAAATAGGCTTTACCTAAGATGATATTTCTGGTAGCTTCAGGTATAGCAGTTGCCGCTGGCAGACGGGAAACAATGGTATTGGCTAAGCGGATACCTACCCATTCCTGGTTCCAATACCAGCCAATTCTATTGAAATCACCACTATTCAATTGGGCATCCGGTTTGATTTGCAAGTCCATGTTCTGGGCCGGCCCGGTTTTATCATCCGTTCCTTCTACAGCTACTTCAGAGAAAATGGTTTCTGTGATGATGGGGGCACCATCACCATACCATTCGTCGCGAAGATTACGGGCACATGCATTTAAAGCGGCATTAAAGCCAATGGCATCTACTAACGTGTTTTCAGGCGAATTGATGGATAAAGGTTTTGGTTCCAGCCAATCCTTCTTACAACTCTCTAAGATCATCACACCCATTATCAAAATGGCTGACGAACGGATTATTTTATTAATATTTTTCATTTACTTTTTTTTAACAGGTTAGCTTATAAAGTAAGGTTTAGTCCAAAATTATAAGTTATGGGTGTAGGTGTAATATTTGTAGTTCCGTTAGCACCATGATATTCCGGATCAAAATAATTCCAGTTCGAGAATACGCCCGCGTTTACGATATTAAAATAAACCTTGAAAGCATCAATTTTCCATTTTTTGGTAATTTCTCCGGGAATAGTATAGGCAAGGCTAACATTACTTAACCTGATAAAGGAAGATTTTTTATAATGGTTCCAGGTAATACCGCCTCCTCTTTGTCCATATAATTTACCCCATTCATTGGTAGGGTTATCAGGAGTCCAGTAAGGAGTTTCATAAAAGTTTACACGGTCATAAAATACCAGTCCCTGGTTTCTTTCTCCATTGGTAGCCTCATTGAACCTGGTAATCTGCCCCATTTTAGCGTAAAGGGTAAATGAGAAATCAAAATTCTTATAAATTTTAAATTCATTTCTCATATTCCAGGAAAACTTAGGTGCAGAATTGCCTACAAATTCTCTGTCTGCAACGGTATATTTTCCATCCCCATTTTTATCATTTAATCTGAAGTCGCCAGGGGTAAAGCCAAATGATTTGGCCAATGCAGCATCAGCTGTTTGCCATACACCTATTGTTTTGTAATCATAGATTTCAGAAATGGCGTGACCAATGAACCAGCCGTTATTAATATCATCCTTCTCGGAACTGCCGATTTGTTTTCCGGTAGCATCATAATCAGGAGTGGCTCCGTATAAATGAATGATTTTATTTTTGTTACTCCAGATGCCAAATGTAGTGCTCCAGGTTAGGTTTTTCTTCTTCATATTTTGTGTAGTTACAGAGAATTCAAAACCTCTGTTTTCTACTTCACCCAGGTTTACCAGTACAGAACTGAATCCTGTAACAGTGGGTAATGAACGGTTAACGAGCAAATCTTTCGTGGTTCTGTTATACAGATCCAGTGAACCACTTACTTTGCCTTTGAAAATAGAAAAGTCAACTCCAAAGTTCACTGAACTGTTTCTTTCCCATTTCAAATTAGGGTTTGACAGATTGTTCGCCTGTACATAGGAAGTATTATACACTGCACCACCTGATGTTACAAAATTATACGTGCCGGAAGAGAGATTAGACAAGGCAGCGTAACGACCGATTTGCCTGTTTCCATTTTCGCCATAGGATATTCTCACTTTTGCATAATCAAGCCATTTATCCGTATTCTTCATAAAGCGCTCTTCGCTGATGGCCCATGAAAATGCTGCTGAAGGGAAAGTAGCTCTGGGGTTAGACTGGCCAAATGCGGAATAACCATCGCGTCTGGCCGTAAAAGTGAAGTAGTAGCGCTGGTTATAGTTGTAGTTAACGCGCCCCATCAAGGCATCACCGGTTTCATACTGGTCGTCACTGGAAACAATCGGGGCCAGTGTAGCTGCCTGTATGGCATTGTATCCCAGGTTATCGTTGGGGGCAAAATTCTCAGCCTGAATATTGGTATTCCATGACTGGAATTTTTCAGCATTGAAAAGGAAGGTAGCTTCAAATGTATGTTTTCCAAATTGTTTGTTCCAGCGGATGATGTTATCCAACTGCCATGAATAAATGGTTTGGTTTCTTCTGTTTACGATACCTTTTCTGGAGGCCACATCCGGTTTTTTGGAAGAGATATGCTGGTATTCACGTAATACATCGTAGCGGGGAGAGAAGTTGACCTGGTAAGAAAAACCCCAAGGCAGTTTCCCTTTTGCAAAAATAGAAGCGAAGAAGTCATCATACTTGTATAAACGTTTGATATACGCCTGATCCAGGAATGGATGGGTATTAGAACCCGGATCATCATTGGAACTCTGCCTGAGTGTTACACCATCTGCCTGGTAGAATGATCCCCATGGTGGTGTAGCTGCAATATCCCCGAATCTGACAGGCACACTGCTTTCATCCCGGTTGGAATACTGGAAATTAATACCTACTGTTAAGAACTCAGCCGCTTTCGCTTCTAAATTAAAACGGGTACGGAAGGTTTTATACTTGTCACCAACAGTGATACCTTCATTGGTAAGATAGCCCAAAGAAAAATAGTAGTTATAATCATCTCTTCTTTGTGCAATACTTACGGTATGATCATTCTGTATAGCGTTTTTATTATAAATCAGGTCTTCCCAGTTTAAATAATTACCCGCTTTGATATTAGTCTGTTCAATAGGTTTCCACTCATTACGGTTTAACCAGACATTAGTGGGGTCAAGACCGGTTGATCCATCCAATGCCAACCATTGTGCTATTGTGAAAGTAGAAGGCAATTTGGCTGGATTCAGGAATTTATATTTAATTCCCGGTTTGGAAGTTGAATCAAAATTGGTTTTAGCCCATTCTGCTGCTTCACGGAAATCCAGGATTTCAGGTCCGGTTAACAGATGTGGCTGGTTAACCACTTTATTAATACCCAGATTGCTGTTCACTGTGATAACGGGTTTGCCCATCTTTCCTCTTTTAGTAGAGATCAGAATAACGCCATTGGCAGATCTGGCACCGAATACGGCAGCAGAACTGGCATCTTTCAGGATATCAATCGTAGCAATATCATTCGGGTTGATATCAGCCATGGTGCCGGGATAAATGACACCATCCAGCACGATCAATGGATCAGAACTGGCAGTCAGTGTGCCTTTTCCCCTCACTTGTAAACTGGCACTGGCACCTTTGGTACTTGGATCAAAGCCAACATCCAATCCCGGAGCATTTCCGCGGAGCATGTCCTGAACAGAACGTGGGTTTTCATTTTCAAGTTGGGCAGCTTTTACCTGCACTACCGAGCCAGTAAGGTCTTTCTTGGTACGGGTACCATATCCTACCACCACTACATCATTCAAACCAGATACTTCTTCCGCGAGTGAAATGTTGATACTGGTTTTTCCTTTTACGGCTACTTCTTTTGTTCCATACCCTGTATAACTGAATACCAGGGTGCCATTCTCCGGTACATTAGGGATTGAAAACAGCCCTTGGGCGTTGGTGGTAACGCCTTTGGTTGTACCCTTGATCATTACGCTTACACCTTCCATTGGTGCATTTTTGGCATCAGATACTTTACCTGTAATAGTAGCAGGAGGTGGCTTAAGGGCAGATAGTTTGTTTTCTACCCTTCCGGCTTTTGCCGGATTTGTGAAGGATCCCGCAAGTATCACAAAACATACCAGGCATAGTACGCACGTAATCGGGACTGCTTTGAAAGCATTCGTTTTTTTCTTCATAATGGCAAGTGTTGGTTTTGATGAATAACAGTTAACAAAGGGTGATCGGCCCCGGTTTTAGCAACCATTAATTGTTTGTTAAATTATAATAGTTTTCCAAGTCTTCATCAATCTGTTGCATTTTGTCTTCCGATTTCTACGAAAAGGTTTTCGTAGATAAACCCGGTTCCAGCCTCCGGTTAGCAGTAAATTTATTTGCGGTAAATTGATCAACGATTGCTTATGTCAACAGCTCATTATTTCTCCAGAATCCTGTGTATCCTGTTATGGGTAATCTCTGTAAATGCTTTGTGGAAAAGAGTTTCAGCGTATACTGGGTATTGTGTGTTTACCGACCGGGCTTATCATTTCGTCACCGTACTTGCTTTTTCCACTGTCAGAAACAGAAGTAGCTATGACCATCAGTACCTCGCGACTGCTGCATGGCGGTCGTTTTTTATTTTCAACACGGTTGTGATAGATTTCCATAATGTGGAATTATTCATTGCTCCTTTTACACCTGAATCCCTCCTTTAAAAATCTGTTTATGGTAAAACAACGTATGTGTACCCCTTTTTTCCGAACGCTTCTGCTGGCTTTTTTCCTGTTTTCGGTGCTGCCTTTGTGGGCCCGCCCGGATGGCAAACTGAAAAACAGCCGGGTGCTGGTGTATACCAAAAACGGCAAAGGGTATGTACACGATAATATTGCTTCTGCCGTAGCCTGTGTAAAAGAACTGGGAGCCGCCAACGCTTTTACGGTAGATGTATCCGATGATGCCTCCGTATTCACAGAAGCCAATCTGCAGAAATACCAGATGCTCATTTTTACGAGTACCAATAATGATGTATTTGATACAGATGAACAACGGGTTGCCTTCCGCCGATATATTGAAGCCGGCGGCGGTTTTGTAGGGGTACACTCTGTTACCGGAACGGAACGCAACTGGAAATGGTTTAAACAGATGCTGGGCGAAACTTTCTCCTGGCATGCCAAAGGACAGGTGTTCCGGCTGAAGAATATCGACCCCACACACCCCTCTATGAAAGAGGTGCCGGCTACCTGGGAGAGGCACGATGAATGTTATTTCGGAAAAGAACTGTACCCCGGTATGAAAGTGTTGATGGTACACGAACTGAGTTCACTCCAAAAAGACCAGACCGATCTGATCGACAAGAACAAAGGCTCTTTTGCCGATTATTATCCCGCAGTCTGGTACCAGCAGTTTGAAGGCGGAAATATATGGGTAACCACGCTTGGCCACAGCAAAGAAAGTTACCAGGATCCTGTGTATAAAAACCATTTGTTACAAGGTATCCGATATATTGCTACCCGTTACAAAGGGCTGGATTACACCAAAGCCCGTGCTATTTCAAAAGATGACCCTCTAAAAAACTAATACTATGTCAGCGAAAAAACCATTTAACCGCAGAGATTTTGTCAAAACAACTTTCAAAGGTGGAGTAGCCACTTCGCTTGCCATGACAGGGTTCCCTACCATTGTTCCGGCTTCTGTATTCGGGAAAAATGCG
>Ga0255338_1002691_pt1 | contig 24411 bp, 18 predicted proteins | sample MeOH1_35cm_T4_19_FD_203715 | JGI IMG/M metagenome (GOLD analysis project Ga0255338, IMG submission 203715) | Sandy soil microbial communities from University of British Columbia, Vancouver, Canada - MeOH1_35cm_T4_195 | ecosystem: Engineered > Artificial ecosystem > Sand microcosm > Unclassified ...
CCGGGGCTCAGGCGCTTGGCCGCGTCCAGCCGCTTCTTGATGCCCCACGCGACGAGCAAAGCCAGGACCGGCAGGCCGATGCCGACGACCCACAGGAACGCCGACGAGGAGAAGACCAGGCCCTGGCCGGCGAAGGCGAGCGGCAGGGCGCCGAAGCCCCACACGCCGGAGCCCTTGCGGGTCATGCCCTTGCGGGCGGCGTCCTTCTCGCCCTTCTCCTGCTCGCCCAACGCCTCGCCGAGCTTCTCGGAGCCTTCCTTCGGATCGCCGGGCTTGGCCTGAGCCTTGCCGTCGCCGGGCTTGCCGTCGCCGGGTTTGCCGTCGCCGGGCTTCCCGTCGCCGGGCTTGCCGTCGCCGGGCTTCCCGTCGCCCGGCTTGCCGTCGCCCGGCTTCCCGTCGCCGGGTTTCCCCTTCTGCTTGCCGGGCTTGCCCTTCTTGGAGTCCTTCGAATCCTTCTGCTGGTCCTGCTGCTCCTTCTGCTGCTGCTTGAGCGCCTCCAGGTTCCACTTCGCGTCCATGTTGGTCGCGTCGCGGCGCAGGGCTTCCTTGTAGAGCTCGATGGCCTTCTCGGCGTCCTTGGCCATCAGGGCCGAGTTGGCGAGGTTGAAGAGGGTCTGGGACTGCTTCTTCGCGTCCGGGGTCAAGGACAGGTACTTGGCCCAGGCGGCCTCGGCCTTGGCGTTCTCGCCGAGGCGCAGGTAGGCGTCGGCCATGTTGAAGTAGATCTCGGCGACGTCGGGGTGGCGCTCGACGGCCTCGCCGTACTTCTTGAGCGCCTCGGCGAAGCGGCCCTGGTTGTAGAGCTTGTTGCCCTCGATGACCTCGGCGGGGACGGAGGAGGTGACGCGATTCGCCGCAGGCGAATCCGCTTGTGCCGTGACCATGGTGACCGCGGCCGGCGCGGTCTGCACGGCCTTCATCGCGTCCATCGGCGCCTGATTGAGGGCCATCACGAACGCCAGACCGTAGAGCGTGCGCAGGCGCGTGTTGGCCAAGGTCAGCTCGGCGCCGATGAGCAGGAAGGCGAGCAGCGCGAGCAGGCTCGTGTAGTCCTTGACCGAGACGGCGGAGACGATCTTGGCCGGGCTCTTCTCGAGGCGGGCGATCTCGAGCAGCACCTCGCGCATCGCGTTCGCGTCGCCGGCGCGGTAGAACTTGGCGCCCGTCTTCTCCGCCACGCCGCGCAAGGTCGCCTCGTTGAAGGACTCGTTGGGTCCCGCGATGCCCACGCCGTAGACCTTGATGCCCAGCGAGGCCGCGATCTGCGCGGCGGCCTGAGGATCGATGCCCGAATTGGAGTCGCCGTCGGTGAACAGCACGACGATCTTGGCGCGCTCCGGCTGCAGGATGGTCTTGAGGAGGTCGGGGTACTGCTTGGCGTAGGCGAGCGCGGCGGGCAGGCCCTGGTCCCGGAGCAGGCGCTGGACCTCGGCGGCGCGCGGGTCCTTCTTGCCGTCGAGCTCGAGGGCGTTGAGCTCGAGGAAGTGGGCGATCGCCGTCAGCATGGACTTGCCGATCGCCGTCGAGCCCGTCGTCTGCAGCTCCTTGAGATGCGAGATCAACGCGTCGTAGTCGGTGGTCAGCTTGACGTCGAGGTAGGACTCGTCGGAGAAGGTGACCATGCCGACGCGGTTCTCGGTGCCGCGGCGCTGCTCCTCGACGTAGCCCTTCACCGCGTCGCGCACGCCCTGGAGCTTGTCGCCGCTCATCGAGCCGGACAGGTCGATGGACACCATCGTGTCGGTCGAGGGGATGAAGGTCTCGGTGCGCTCGGTGCCGATCATGGGCCGGGCGAGCGCCACGATGATCAGGCCGACGGCGGCCATGCGGAGGATCTTCGGAAGGCCGGCCAGGCGCTCGCGCAAGGTGCGCTTGGCCGGCGTCTGCGCCGCGGAGGAGACGGCGAAGCGCGCGCCCCGCGTCCGGTTGCGCCACGACCACACGAGGTAGCCGACGTAAGGGACGAGGAGCAGGAGGACCCACGGCGAGCCGAAGGTCAGGCCGGCCGCGCCGGGCAGGAGCGCCAGCATGCCCAGCATGCCGGTATTGCCCTCGGCCTTCGGCTTGCCGGACTTCGCCGCCACGCTCTCCACGAGGGCGCGCAGGCGCTCGATCATGCGCCCGCGCTCGGAGGCGTCCGATTCCGACCCGGCGAAGCGGGCGGCCTCGGCCTGGGCGGCCAGGCGGGCGGCCACGCCGATCTGGCCGGCGTCGTAGAAGGACTTGCGCAGGTCGCGCTCGAGCGTGCGGGCGTCGCGCGCCGCCTTCGGGAGGCCGGCGAAGTCCACCATGAACCCGGTCAGCAGGTCCTGGTAGCGGGCATAGAAGGAAGCGGCGTCGAGCTCGGCGGACTCGGCCGCCAGGCGCGCCAGCTCGGTCTCGGTGACGGTGACGAGCGTCAGGCGCTTGGCGTCGAGCTTCGGGTACAGGCGGCGCGCCGCGACGAGGCGGTGCACGCCGACGAAGAGCAGGATGCCGAGCGGGATGGCCGCCAGCCACATCCAGTCCGGGCCGTTCGCGCGCTTGACGCCGACGATGTCGCGCAAGCCCTTCTCCTTCCAGTCGGGCGTGAGGACGGTGGCGACCTTGATCTCGGTCTTGGGAAGGACGATCTCGATGCCCTCGGGGTAGACGGCCGTCTCGCCGACGGCGACCACGGCGATGCCGCCGTCGAGGGTGAGCGTGCCGGAGCCGAAAGGAATGGCCTCGTAGACGACCGTCTTGGTCTCTCCCGGCGCCAAGGTCAGCGGCGCCTCGGCGCCCTTGCCCTGCAGCTCGAGGTCGGAGGGCACGGCGTCCTGCAGGGAGGCGCGCAGGTTCTGGAGGGTGACCGGCTTGTCCGAGGTGTTGCGAAGGGTGATGGTCAGGTGGATGCGCTCGCCGACGGTCGCGCCCTGGCGGTCGACGGAGGCCGTCGCCTCGAGCGGGCGCGGGAGGACGACGCGGACCGTGTCGGCCGCGGGGGCCGGGGCCGGAGCGGGGGCGGCTTGAGCCGGGCCCGCCGGGGCCTGGGCGGCGAGAGCCTGGAGCTTCTGCTTGGCGGCCTGGCGGGCGGTCGAATCGGCCGCGATCTGGCCGTGGGGCGCGGCCTGCGGAAGCGGAGCGGTCTGGGCGGCGGCTTGATGCTGTGCGCCGAGCAGGCCGATCGAGAGAGCGAGGATGGCGAGGCCTTTCTTGAGAGACCGGCCGAAGCCGCCGCGCGAGGCGGCCGCGACGGGCGCCGCGGCGGCCTTGCGCTGGACGGAGCCGTCGAACAGGTTCTCAAGCTTCTCCGGGACGGCGGCGGCGGTCAAGGAACGCGTCAGAGAGGTCGGGAGGGCAACGGACGGGGGACCGGTCTTGGCGGCGTTCGTCAGCGGCGACGTGGCCGCGACGGCGCGGACCGGCCCCACCGGAACGGGGACAGCGGCGGCCGTGCGGACCGGCATCGCCAAAGCCGCCGCCGGCATGGCGCGGGCCTCGGGCGCGGCGGCGGGAGCGGAGAGAGCGGGCGCGACCGTCAGCGCCGAGGCGGACAACGAGGGGACGGGCGACGAGAGCTGGGACAGGCCGAGGACGGGGACCGCGCGCGCGGAGGAGCCCGCCTCGGCGGCGCGCCCCGCGGCGGTCTGCGCCGCGGCCTGGTACGCCGACGAGCCCGGCGCGCCCGCCACGATGGCGAGCGACAGCAGCGCTCCGAGGAGGCGGCGCAGAGGGGAGCGCCTCATTTATTGATCCAAATCAACTTCCGCACACCTGGATTATGGCAGAGGCGTTGCTTAGAGGCGTGGGCCCATGGGGAAACGAAGCATCGGGCAGTCGGCCTAGGCGTTCTGGGCCGGAAGTCCGGTGCCGGACTTGAAGTCGCGAAGCCGCCGCGCGATTCTTCGTACACTAGGCCGATGCGCTCCCTCGCCTTGGCCGCTCTCCTCGCCGTCCCCCTCGGGGCGGCCGCGCCGGCCGGGGAAGCGCCCGATCCCGCGTTCTGGGGCGGCTTCGAGCGGCTTTTGGCCGCGCATCCAGGCCGCAACGGCGTGTACGCCTTCGAGAAGGGCGAGGAGTCCCTCCTGGCGCGCGCCTGGCTCAGCTCGCAGGCGACGAGGAGCATCGACGCGCAGTACTTCATCTGGAGCGCCGACAACATCGGCATACTCGCCGCCCAGCGCCTCCTTCGCGCCGCGGAGAACGGCGCCAAGGTCCGGGTGATCGTGGACGATTTCCTGCTGGACGCCGGCTCGGACAGCCTGCTGGCGCTCGCCGCCCACCCCGGCGTCGAGATCCGCGTCTACAACCCCAAGTACAACGCCGGCGTCTCCCGCCCCCGGCGGTACTGGAACCTCGCGACGGGCTTCCGCGACGCGAACCAGCGCATGCACGACAAGGTCTTCCTCGTCGACGGCCGCATCGCGATCGTCGGCGGCCGCAACGTGGCCGACGAGTACTTCGACTACGACCGCGAGTACAACTTCCGGGACCGGGACCTCCTGCTGATGGGTCCGGAGACGCGGTCCGTGCAGCGCCACTTCGAGGCCTTCTGGACGAGCCCGCTCTCCGTGCCCATCGAGACCTTGCTCAAGAACGAGGTCGCCGCGATGACGCCTGAGCGCCGCGACGCGGCCTACCGGGACCTCCACCGCTACGCCGCGGACCCGGCGAACCTCGCCCCGGGGCCGCGCCGGGCGCTCCAGGAGCTCCCGAGCCGCTTCGCCGCCCTGCTGGGCGCCTTGGCCTGGGAGAAGGAGGCGACCTTCATCGGCGACCGGCCGGGCAAGAACGAGTCGAAAGGCCTCGCGGGCGGCGGCGGCTCGACGAGCGCGCTGGCCGCCGCGGTGGGCGGCGCGCGCCGGCGCGTCGTCATCCAGTCCCCCTACCTCGTCCTGTCCGACGAAGGCCTGGCCTTCTTCGCCGCGCTCGCCAAGCGCGTGGAGGTCCGAATCGTCACGAACTCCTTCGCCTCGACGGACAACCTCGCCGCCTTCAGCGGCTACCGCAAGATCCGCGCCCGCCTGCTCGCCTCGGGGGTGAAGGTCTTCGAGTTCAAGCCCCACCCCGCGGTCGAGCGCGACATGATCGAGCGCCGCGCGGAGTTCGGGGCCAAGTCGCCGATCTTCGCCATCCACGCCAAGACGGTCGTCATCGACGGCGAGACCGTCTTCGTCGGCACCTTCAACCTGGACCCGCGCTCGGCGAACCTGAACACCGAGGTCGGCGTGCTCGTGCGCGGCAAGACCTTGGCCGGACGCGTGGAGGCCTCCATCCTGCGCGACATGCTCCCCGAGAACAGCTGGGACGCGGCGAGCGGCGAGGGCGACGCCGGGGCGACGCTCAAGAAGCGGCTGCATCTGCTCCTGCTCCGGGCCTTGCCGCTGCAGCCCATCCTTTAATATTGCCCCGTCACGGGAAACCCGATATACTCGGGGTCGCTTGAGAACCACCGACTATTCGCGCGCGGCGTCCATCGCCGGCCTGGCCGCCGTCTACGGCCTCTCGGCGAAGGTGGGCCTCGCGCTGGCGGTGGTCCATCCCAGCGTCAGCGCCGTGTGGCCGCCGTCGGCGATCGGCCTGGTCGCCTTGCTCGTCCTGGGGCCCGCCTGCTGGCCCGGCGTGTTCGCCGGCGCCTTCCTGGTCAACCTTCACGCGGCCCTCTCGCGCCAGGAGTTCGGCCTGGCCGCCTGCCTCCTGTCGGCCCTGGGCATCGCCGCGGGCAACACGCTCGAGACCGTCGCCGGCGCCTGGGCGGTGAGGCGCTTCGCCGGGGGCAAGGCCGCGGTCGAACGCGCCGCCGACCTGCTCAAGCTGGCCATCTTCGCCGGAGGCCTGAGCACCACGGTCAGCGCGAGCGCCGGCGTCCTGACCTTGTGGGCCGCGGGCATGCTCCCCGCCTCGGCCGCGGGAGCGGCCTGGACGACCTGGTGGCTCGGCGACGCCTCCGGCGTCATCATCGGCGCGCCGCTGCTGCTGGCCTGGACCGCCTCCCCGCCGCAGAAGTTCAAGGGCGGCTGGACGGAGGCCGGGGCGCTGGCGGCGGTGTTCGGGTCCACCCTCTGGTTCGTCTTCTACCGGCACAGCCAACCCACCGCCTATCTCGTCCTGCCGGGGATCGTGTGGGCCTCGTTCCGCTACGGCGCGCGCGGCTCCGCGGCCGCCGTCGCCGTCATGACCGCCGCCGCGCTCGCCGGGACCTTGAGCGGCCACGGCCCTTTCGGGCCCGGCCGCGACCTCCTCCTCCTCCAGGGCTTCCTGGCGACGGCCGCGCTCAGCTGCTACGCGATGGCCGCCCTCGTCTGGGAGCGCGAGCGGGCGGAGTCGGAGCTGCGGCGCTCGCGCGACCGCCTGGAGGCCGAGGTGGACCGGCGCACGCGCGAGCTCGTCCAGGCCCAGAAGATGGAGGCCGTCGGGCGCCTGTCGGGCGCCGTCGCGCACGAGTTCAACAACGTCCTCACCGGCGTCGTCGGCCTCGCCGAGCTGATCCGCAACGACGCCGCCGCCGGCTCCCAGACCTCCAAGGACGCCGGGGACATCGTCACCGCCTGCCGCCGCGGCGGCGCGCTCGCCAAGCGCCTGCTGACGATGACCCGCCACGGCGCGGAGAAGAAGGCGGTCAGCCTCAACGACGCCGTCTCGTCGAGCGAGAAGATCCTCCGCCTGGCCGCCGGCGAGAAGGTCGAGCTCTCCTTCGACCTCGACCCGCGCGCGCCCGCCGTCCTTGCCTCCGCGGACCAGCTCGAGCAGGTGCTCCTCAACCTGTGCCTGAACGCGCGCGACGCGATGTCCGGCGCCGGCAAGATCACGGTCTCCACGCGGGCGCAGCGCGTCCCCAAGGCCCTGATCCTCTCCCACGGCGCCTTGGCGCCCGGCGATTACGCCGTCCTCTCCGTCGCCGACACCGGCGCCGGCATCCCCGAGGACATCCGCTCCATGATCTTCGAGCCGTTCTTCTCCACGAAGAAGAACGGCCGGGGCACCGGGCTGGGACTGTCCATCGTCTACGGCATCATCTCCGACCACAAGGGCGCGATCGACCTCGTCAGCCGCCCGGGCGGGACCGAGTTCCGCCTCTACCTGCCCGTCACCAAGCGCGCGCCGCAGCCGACCCCGACGCCCGCGGCCGTCCCCGCGCCCGCGCGCGGGACCGAGACCATCCTGCTCGCCGACGACGACGAGGCCGTGCGCGCGATCATCACCCGCGTCCTCGAGCCGCTGGGCTACCGGCTGCTCGTCGCCGCGGACGGCGAGGAGGCCTGGCGGCTGTACACGGAGAACGCCGGCAAGGTGGCGATGGCCGTGCTCGACGTGGTCATGCCCCGGCTCAAGGGCGACGAGGTCTACGCGCGCATCGCCGCCAAGGACCCGGGCTTCAAGGTCCTGTTCATCAGCGGCCACGCGACGGACCAGGCCGAGGAGGCCATCCGCGCCGGCAAGCACCCGTTCCTCGCCAAGCCGTTCACGCTCGACCGGATACCGGCTCTGGTGCGCGAGATACTCGACCGGGGCCGATGAAGACGATCCCCCGCGAGGCGGCCGCGCGGCTGTTCCTGAGCCGCCAGCACCTCGACCGCCCGGGAAGCCGGAGCCTGACCGCGGAGACCCTCTCCCGATTCGTCGCGGACGCCGGCGGGCTGCAGCTCGACTCTATCAACGTCGCCGCCCGCGCCCACGAGCTGACGCTGTGGAGCCGCTTCGGCCCCTACGACCCCGCCGAGCTCGACCGGCTGGTCTACGAGGACCGCGCCCTGTTCGAGTACTGGTCGCACGCGGCCTGCCTCATCGCCGACGAGGACCGCCCCGCCTGGTCCCGCGCGATGGCCGATTACCGCCGCCGCCACACCGGCTGGTCCACCTGGCTCAAGGCGAACCCCCGCGTCCTGCGCCGCGTCGAGGACGCGATAAAGAACCGTGGCCCCCTGTCGACCTCGGATTTCGAGCGTCCCGCCGCCCAGGGCAAGTCCGCGGGCTGGTGGGACTGGAAGCCCGCGCATCACGCGCTCCACTACCTGTGGATGACCGGACGCCTCGCCGTCCACTCCCGGCGCCATTTTCAAAAGCGCTACGACCTGGCCGAACGCGTTCTGAAGCCGGTCGAACCGCTCCCGAGAGAGGAGTTCCCCCGCTGGCACCTGCGCAAGACTTTGCGCGCGCTGGGCGCTTCCGCCGAGGCCGACCTGCCCCGCTACATGACCTTCCCCAAGCTCGACGCCGCCGAGCGGCGCCGCGCGCTCAAGGCGATGCTCAAGAGCGGCGAGGCCGTCGAGCTGTCCGTCGAAGGCCTGCCCGGTCGCTGGTACGTGCTCGCCGAGGACCTGCCCGCGCTCGACTCCCCCCCGGCTCCCCGCGGCACGACCTTGCTCTCGCCCTTCGACTCGCTGCTCTGGCACCGGGCCCGCGCCAAGGCGCTGTTCGGCTTCGATTACAAGATCGAGGTGTACGTCCCGGCGGCCAAGCGCGTGCACGGCTACTACTCGCTGCCGATACTCCACGACGGACGCCTGATCGGCCGCCTCGACCCCAAGAACCATCGCGAGGAGAAGCGCCTCGAAGTCCGCTCCGTCCATTTCGACGGCAAGCCCGGCGACGACGCGTTGGCGGCGACGGCGGAGACGCTGCGCTCCCTGGCGCGCTTCCTCGGCGCCGAGGAGATCACGGCGCCGGACGACCCCCTGGCTTCGGCGCTGAAGGCTTAGGAAGGTCCTGGACGATCCGGCGCAGGATCAGCAGCAGGTCCCCGCATCGCACCGGCTTGCGGACGTATTCGATGACGCCGAGCTTGCGGATCTCCGACTCGACCAAGGACGCCGCGTCGTAGTAGGCGGTGACGACGACGATGGGGATGTCCCGCGTCCGCGGCGTCTCCTTGAGCTTGCGGATCAGCTCCTGGCCCCCGTAGCCGGGGAGCATCAGGTCGCAGAGGATGATCCCGGGCTTGAGCGCCATGGCCGCGTCGTAGCCCTCCGGCCCCGTGTAGGCGAAGTGCGCCTCGAACTCCCCGTCGGCCAAAGCCAAGGCGAGCAGGCGCTGGAGGTCGTGGTCGTCCTCGACGCTGAGGACGCGGATCACTTCGCCGCCGCCGCGGCCGTCGCGGCGGTCCAGCGCGGGAGCTCGAAGTGGAACCGGGCGCCGTGCTCCGCGGTCTCGTCGAGCCAGACGCGTCCCCCGCTCAGCGCGGCGATCTCCCGGCAGATGGCCAGCCCCAGGCCCGTGCCCTTGTAGCCCTCGCCCTTGCCGCGGGCCAGCTGCATGTACGGCGTGAAGATCTCCTCGGCGCGGCCGCCGGGCACGCCGGGGCCGTCGTCCTCGACGGTGACCCGCACCATCCCGCCCCCGCTCCGGGCCAGGACGCGCACCTTGCCCGCCGCGTGGCGCCCGGCGTTGTCGAGGAGGTTGCTCAGCAGCTGCGCGAAGTGGTCGACGTCGGCGCGCACCGGCGGAAGGCCCTCCTCCAGCTCCATCTCGACGCTCAGGGGCTTGACCCGCGAGCGCTTCCAATCCGAGGTCAGCTCCGTGATCAGGCGCCTCGCGTCGACGCGCCGGAAGTCCAGGCTCGCGCGCCCGGAGTCCAGGCGCGAGTAGTCGAGCGCGTTCATGACCAGCCGCCCCAGGCGGTCGAGGTTGCGGCTCGCCATCGCGACGAGCTCGGCCTGCCCGGCGGTCAGCGGCCCGACCAGCCCCTCGGCCAGGTTGGCGACGGCCGCCTGCGCGACGGTCAGCGGCGAGCGCAGCTCGTGGGAGACGGCGCCGAGCAGACGGTCCTTGAACTGGTCGGCCTTGCGCCGCTCGCGCACCTCGGCGCGCAGCTTCTCCAGCTCCCGCAGCGCGCGCAGCAGCGCCGAGCGCTCGATGGCGAAACGGACGGAGCGCCCGAGCAGGGTCATGTTCAGGCGGTCCTTGTTCAGGAAGTCCTGCGCGCCCAAAGCGATCGCCTCGAGGCCGACGGCCTCGTCCTCGAGATTGGTCAGCACCACGACCGGGATCCCTCCCGCCTTGGGGATCACGGCCTTGACCGTGTCCAGGCCGCGGCTGTCGGGCAAGGTGAGGTCGAGGAGGATCACGTCGTAATCGCCGCGCGCGATCTCCGCGAGGCCGTCGCGCAGGGTCTCGGCGCCCTCCAGGACGAAGCGCTGGTCCGCCGCGCACGCCTCGTTGAGGCGCATGCCCATCAGGAGGACGGCCTCGGGGTCGTCGTCGATGATCAGGGCGCTGACGCGCTGGAGGGAGACCATGTCATCAATGTAATCCCTGGAAGGGCCTCCGCGCCAGACAGGGACGGTCAGGAATTGTCAGGCCGGGTCAGAGCCCGACGCGATCAGACCTTCAGCCGCGAGGTGAGGAAGGCCCACGCGAACAGCGCGCGGGTGGGCCAGTCGATGAGGGCGGAGAAGAGGCCCGCGGCGCTCGAGTCGTTGAGGTCGGCGCCGAGCCACAGGGCGAGGATGATCGCGCCTCCCGCGCGCCACAGGCCGGAGGCCAGCGCCGGCCGCGAGCCCGACACGGCGAACAAGTCGCCGTGGCCGCGCTCCTTCCACAGCCGCCAGAACAGCCAGGCCGCGGCGACGGTCCAGGAGCCGACGAAGAAGTAGAGCAGCACGGCGGGAAGCTCGACCGCCATGCAGGCGCGGGCGATGAGGCGCGCGCCGGGGAGCCAGACGGCGAACGCGGCGAGGCCCCAGACCCACGGCTCGCGGCCCCGCTCCGCGTCCTCCTCGGTGCGCGTCCACGCGCGGCGCGCGAGCGCCCAGGCGGCCGCGGCGAAGAGGATGTCGGCGACGAGCCAGGAGTCGCCCAGCATGCGGTCGGCGCGGTAGAAATTGAGCGCGGTCTTCACGCCGTAGACGGCCGCGGCCGCGCCGAGGACGAAGACGAGGAAGACGACGGTCAGCATGCCCATCTCCGCGGGCTCCTCGTCGCCGCGGGGCTTGATGCGGTCCGCGGCGTGGAAGGCCAGCACCGCGGTCATCCCCCCGTCGAAGAGCGCGCACAGGGTCCCGAGCCAGTCGACGCCGAAGGGATGCGGGCCGTACTGCAGGTCCTTGGCGTACACGCCTCCGTAGAGCATCGCCATCGCGGCGCCGGCGAGGAAGACCTCGCCGTCCTCGATGCGCCGCCGGGCGCGGCCCGCCTCGAGGAGCAGGAACAGCCACAGGTACGGGAAGACCAGATGCCACAGCCCGACCGCGTCCCAGCCGAGGCGCGCGACGTCGCCGCTGATGAGCAGCGCCAGCGCCGCCGCGCCGAGGGCCCGGGCGAGCATGCGGCCCTAGGGCCTGACCGCGACCGCGTCGATCTCGACGGCGGAGCCCTTGGGCAGCGCGGAGACCTGCACGGTCGCCCGCGCCGGGAACGGCGCCCGGAAGCGCTTCGCGTAGACCTCGTTCATCTCCGCGAACTTCCCGAGGTCGGTCATGTACACCGTGGTCTTGACCACGTCGTCCATGGTCAGTCCCGCGGCCAGCAGGACCTCGAGTATGTTCTTGAGGCACTGCTCGGTCTGCTCGGCCACGGTCCCGTTCACGAAGGAACCGTCGGGCCGCAGCGGCGTCTGCCCCGAGACGAAGACCATGTCGCCGGCGGAGATGCCCTGCGAGTACGGCCCGATCGCCCCGGGCGCCTTCGGCGTGATGACGGGCAAGATCTTGCGTTCGTTCATTTCAGCGACTCCAGCAGCGCCTTGTTGGTCTTGTGCACGCGCATCATCTCGGTCAGCGCCTTGATCGCCTCGATGTCGCCCATGCCCGCCACGAGGCGGCGCAGCTTGTAGACGCCCTCGAGGTACTCGGGAGGGAACAGCTTCTCCTCCTTGCGGGTGCCGCTGTCGCGGACCTTGAGGGCCGGGAAGATGCGCTGCTCGGCGGCCTGCCGGTACAGCACCAGCTCCATGTTCCCCGTCCCCTTGAACTCCTGGAAGATGATGTCGTCCATCTTCGACCCGGTGTCCACGAGGATGGTCGCGAGGATGGTCAAGGACCCCGCGCCCTCGAGCTTGCGCGCCGCGCCGAAGAAGCGGCGCGGGATCTCCATCGCCCGCGAGTCGAGGCCGCCGGACATCGTCCGGGACCCGGTCGCGAACTGGTTGTAGACGCGAGCGAGGCGCGTGAGCGAGTCGAGCAGGATGAACACGTCCTCGCCCTCCACGACCTTCTCGAGCGCCGTGCGGAACAGGTCCTCGGCGATCTTCTTGTGCTGCTGGTAGCTCTGGTCCGACGAGGACGCCCACACCTCGGCGGGCACGGACCGCTTGAAGTCGGTGACCTCCTCGGGGCGCTCGTCGACGAGCAGGCAGTACTGGCGCACCTTCGGGTCGATCTCGTGGATCGCGTTCGACACCTGCTTGAGGAAGGTGGTCTTGCCGGCCTTGGGGGGTGCCACGATGAGGCCGCGGGTGCCCTTGCCGATGGGCGCCAGCAGGTCGAGCGCGCGCATGGACGGGTCGGTGGAGCCCTTCTCGAGCTGGAACCACTGGTAGGGGTCGACGGGCGTCAGCGCGGAGAAGCGCTGCTCGACGTCGGTGCGCACGGGAGCCTGCGGGACCTGCGGGGGCCGGTTGCCGCCGCCGTTCTGCTGCTGGCGGTTGCCGCCGCCGTACTGCTGGCCGCCCTGGCGCTGGCCATGCTGGGAACCTCCGGTTCCCCCGCCGCCGTGCTGCTGCTGGCCGCCGCCTTGGCCGCCGCTGCGGCCGCGTCCGCCGCGGCGACGCCGCCGGCGCCGGCCCTGGCCGTCGCCTCCGCCTCCGGGCTGGCCTTGCTGGTGCTGGCCTCCGCCCTGATGGGCGGCTCCGCCGCCCCCGCCGCCCTGCGGGTTCTGCTGACGGGGCGGCTGGTCGCCGCTGCCTCCGGCCGGAGGGTTCGACCCCGCCGCGCCGCCTTGTCCCGTCGTCTCTTCGTTCATCATCTCTATTATCCTCTCGAAATCTTCGCGCCCGTCCACATCTCTTCCGCCCCGGGGAACTCCCCGGCCCATCGCAAGTCGAGCGCTTTCAGCGCATGACCCAAGAACACCGCCGCGGCGGGGAGCACTTCCTCGGCCCGCCGTCCGGGCCGCGTCGCGTCGGAGAACACGTGGCCCCAGGGCAGGCCCTGGGCCGAGCCGCGGGCGAAGTCGGCGACGGAGCCGAGCACGGCCTCGACGGCTTCCCCGGGGACCGCGTACGCCTCGGCCCGCTCGCGCAGGCGCGCGCTCGGCCAGTGGGTCTCCCAGTCGGGGTCCTGGAGCTCGGCCAGGGCGGCGACGGCGCGCGCGGTCGAGTCCTTCTCGGCGACCCAGCGCATCGTCATCGCGAGCTCCGCTATGCCGCGCAGGATCGGCAAGGCCTCGTTGGCCAGCCCGCGCTCGCTGAGCGCCATGACGGCGTTGCCCTGGGCGATCGCGCGCGCGGCCATGATCATCAGCGCCCGGTCCGCGGGGTCCGACGCGGACAGCTTCCGCCCGACGCGGGAGAAGCCCGCGTCCATGCGGACCTTCGCCAGACCCGTCAGGGAGATCATGTCTTTCATGAGTCGAACCGGTGCAGGCCCACCTTGGCGACGGACGTCCCGAGCATGCGGCGCGCGAGATTCTTGAAGCGCTCCGGCGCGTCGGAGGCGTAGAACTCGCGGCGGCCGCGGCCGCCCCGGGGAGCGCGCAGTCCGAGGTCGCAGAGGATCATCTCCGTCTCGCGCGCGGTCTCCTCCGCCGAGTCGATGAGCCGCACGCGCGAGCCGAGGGCGCGGGCCAGGACCGGCTTGAGGTACGGGTAGTGCGTGCAGCCGAGGATCACGGTGTCCACGCGGGCCTTGCGCAGCGGGGCCAGGTACCTGCGGGCCACCGCCTCGACGACCTCCCCGCTCCACCAGCCTTCCTCGACGAGCGGCACGAACAGGGGGCACGCGGCCGACGCGGTGCGCGCGCCCTTCTTCAGCGCCCGGATCGCCTTCTCGTAGGCGCCGGACCTCACCGTCGCCTCGGTGCCGATGATGCCGATGCGCCCGCCGCGGGAGACGCCGAGCGCCCCGCGCGCGCCGGGCTCGATGACGCCGATGACCGGGACCTTTACGGCCTTGCGGATGGCCGGCAAAGCCCAGGCCGAGGAGGTGTTGCAGGCGACGACGAGGAGCTTGATGCCGCGCCCGGCGAGGAAGCGGGCGACCTCGCTCGAGTAGCGCGCGATCGCCTCGGGCGACTTCGAGCCGTAGGGGACGTGGGCGGTGTCCCCGAAGTAGATCAGGGACTCCTCGGGCATGCGCCGGGCGAGGACCTTGAACACGGTCAGGCCGCCGAGGCCGGAGTCGAACACGCCGATGGGGGCCTTCCTGCTCATTCGAGCCACCCCTGGCGCTTCGCGTACTCCGCGATGCCCGCCGCCACGCCCTCGGCCATCGTGCGCCGGAAGCGCCGCGAGGTCAGCTTCGCCTCGTCCTTGGCGTGGCTGACGAAGGCCATCTCGACGAGGATGGCCGGCGCGTGCGTGCCGCGCAGGACGTAGAAGCCCGCCTGCTTGGCGCCGCGCGCCTCGATGTCGACGCGCTTGCCGATCGTCCTGGCGGCGAGCGCGGCGAAAGCCACGCTCTCGTTGATCATCTCGGTCTTCGTCATCGCCAGGAGGATCATCTTCGCCATCTCGTCCTGGGGGTTCTTGCCCTCGAGCTCGAGGACGGCGTTCTCGGAGGCGGCCAGCGCCTCGGCCGCGGGATCGGAGGCGGTCTCGGACACCGAGTAGACCTCGAAGCCGCTCTCGCGCTTGTTGCCGGCGGCGTTGCAGTGCAGGGAGACGAACAGGTCGGCGTCGCGGCTGTTGGCGATCTCCGAGCGCTCGGACAGCGGCAGGAACACGTCGTCCTCGCGCGTCAGGTGCACGTCGAAGTCCCCGCGCTCCTTGAGGACGCGCGAGAGCTCGAGAGCCGCGGCGAGGTTCACGTCCTTCTCGCGCGTGCCGCGCACGCCCGTGGCGCCGGGGTCCTTGCCGCCGTGGCCGGGGTCGATGACGATCAGGCGGCGCCGCTTGGGCGCCGCCTTCGGCTCCTCCGCCTTGGCCTTCACGGCGGGCTTCGCCGCGGGGGCCTCGGGGGGCGCGGGAGCGGCGGCGACGGCCTTCGGGGGCTCCTTGGGGGCCTCCTCCGCCGCGACGGCGGGCTGCTCGGGCAGGGCCGCGCCCGGGGCGTAGACGTCGAGGACCGCGCGGCGGGGATCGGACAGCTCCGAGGCGCGCCAGCGCTGGCCGGTCTCCGCGAAGCGGACGGAGAGGCGCACGAGCTTGGCCTCCTGCTTGAGCGAGTAGGACTCGACGATCCCGTCGTCGACGCTCGCCTTGTCGTCGCCCTCGGCCACGCCGAAGTCCACGACGAGGTCGACCCCGCCGGTGCCGCGCGCGGTCGCGCGGTACGAGGCGCCGGGCGCCAGCTCGAGCGTGATCCGGGTGTGGCCCTTGTAGGAGAACGCCCGCGGGGAGCCGACCGTCCCGGACTTCTCGACGAGCAAGGTCTTCGTCCGCTCGTCGTAGCGGGTCTGATGGCCGCTCCACGTCGCGAACTCCGCCCCCGTCAGGAACGAGAGCGGCACGAAGGCGCGCGAGGCGCGGACGATGACGGGGTCCTTCATCTTCAGCTCACGGTCGCCCGTCAGCGCCTTGTCCGAGCCGGCGACGAGCTGCAGGGTGCGCCCGCGCAGGCTCAGCTGGACGCGCCCGGAGACGGCGTACCAATAGACCTGGCCGCCGTACATCGTCCCGATGCGCTTGGCGTCGAGGTAGACCTTCCCCCCCGCCCGGTAGGACTCGGCGGCCTCCTGGGCCTTGCCGGCGACGACGACGGCGATCTCCTCGGCGCGCGCCCGGAGGGGCGCGGCCGAGAGGATCCAGAGAGCCGCCGTCAGGAGGACGAGCTTCTTCATCTATTCGAGGACGATGTGATAGTCCTCCCACATCAGGTTCGGGTCCGACTGGATGCGCACGGCGCGCTGGACGTTCTTCTCGATGATGGGCTGCTGGGAGCGGAACGAGTCCGCGACCGACGGGTGCAGCGAGACCTTGATCGAGCCGCCGGGGCGCCCGCCCGTCATCTCGAAGATCTCGCGCTGGATCTTGATGCGGAGGGTCTCGACGGAGAGCACGCGTCCCGACGCCCGGCACTGCGGGCACTCGGTCGTGAGCAGCGCGGCGGTGGACATGCGCTTGCGCTCGCGCGTGAGCTCGATCAAGCCCAGCCGCGTGATCGGGAGGATGCGGATCTTCGCCCGGTCCCCCCGGCACGCGTCGGCGAACGCCTCCATGACCTTCGCGCGGTTGGACGCCTTGCGCATATCAATAAAGTCGACCACTATAATGCCGCCGATGTTGCGCAGGCGGATCTGGTTGGCCACCAACGTCGCCGCCTCGATGTTCGTCTGCGTCACCGTCTCTTCCTGGGACTTGGAGCCCGTGAAGCGGCCGGTGTTGACGTCGATCGCGCACAGCGACTCGGCCTCCTGGATCACGATCGAGCCGCCGTTGGGCAGGGACACCTTCGTCTCGCGGATGGTCTCGATCTGCTTCTCGATGTTGAAGGCCTTGAAGATCGGCGTCTTGGCCTCGTACAGCTTGATGCGGTCCTTGAGCTCGGGGGCGAAGCCCTCGACGAAGTCGATGACCTGCTTCTGCGATTCCCTGCTGTCGAGCAGGTACACGTAGACCTGGTCGGAGAGGATGTCGCGCGCGATCTGCATCGCGAGCCCGAGGTCCTGATGCAGGATCGCCGGCGACGGCTGCTCGTCGTACTTCTTCTGCACGGAGGCCCAGAGGTTCTGGAGGTACTTCACCTCGCGCTCGAGCTCCTCCTCGGTGGCGCCCTCCGCCTCGGTGCGCACGACCACGCCCTTGCCCCCGAGGTGCTCCTTGACCAGCTTGTCCACGATCTTCTCGAGGCGCAGGCGCTCCTCGGGCTCGGCGATGTGCTTGGAGATGCCGACGTACTCCTGGTACGGGGTGAACACGAGGTAGCGTCCCGGCAGGGACACGTCCATCGTGACCTTGGGGCCCTTGGTGCTGATCGCTTCCTTCGCGACCTGGACCATGACGGTCTGGCCCTTCTTCAGCGTCTGGTCGATGGGCGCGTTCTTGTCTCCGAGCACGTCGGAGATGTAGAGATAGGCGTTCTTCTCGAAGCCGATGTTGACGAACGCCGAGGAGATGCCGGGGAGCACGTTCTCGACCGTGCCCTTGTAGACGTTGCCCACGATGTTCTGGGAGCTCTTGCGCTCCCAGTGGAGCTCGGCCAGGCGGCCGTTCTCCAAGATCGCGATGCGGGTCTCCTCGAAGCTGGTGTTCGCCAGCACCTCGCGCTTGACCGGCCCGCGCGTGCTCTTGCCGGCGTTGGTGCGCTCCATGCCGCGGTCGCGGCGCTCGTCGCGCCGCTCGTCGCGATGACGGTCGCCGCCGCGGCCCTCGCCGCGCCCGCGTCCGCCGTCCCCGCGTCCGCCGTCGCGGCGCTCGTCGCGCCGTCCCTGCTGGTCGCGGCGTCCCTGGTCGCGCCGAGGCTCCTGGCCATGGCGCTCGTGACGGTCGCGGCCGCCGCCCTGCGGCTGGTCGCGGCGCTCCTGAGGAGGCCGCTCGGGAGACGGCGGCTGTCCGGGGACGCCCGGCGCCTGGGGCGCCGCGCCGGCCTGGCCGTTCAGCGGATTCTGGCCGTTGCGGTCCCCGCCGCGTCCGCCGCGGCGGCGGCGGCGGCGGCGGCGGCCGCCCTCGCGGGGCTCTCCGCCCTGCGGATTCGGCGCTCCGGGGACCGCGGGAGCGGCGGGCGCTCCGCCTTCGGCGGCGGGAGCCTGCGGGGCGGCGGAAGCCGGGCCCGTGAGCGGGATCTCGACGGAGACCTCGGGACCCTCGTCCTCGTCGCCCTCGGCGTCGTCGTCCGCGTCGGCGCCTTCGGACGCCTCGGAGGTCTGAGGGATGTCGCGGTCGGCCTCGACGGGGCCGTCGGCGCGAGGATAGAGGTCCTCGCGCGAAGGCGCCGAAGGCGCCGCAGCCGGCGCGGGCGTCGGCGCCGCGGCGGCGGCTTCGACGGCGGGCGCCGGGGCGGCGACGGGCGTCGTCACGGGACCGGGAGTGGAATCGTCATGCACGCGGACCGGCTCGACGCGGGTCGGCGTCTCGACCGGCGCGTCGTTCTTCTGGATCTGATCGTTGTCGTTGGACACAAGTCCTCCGGAGATTAAAGCAGCGCGTACCTGCGCGCGTAGATGTTGGCGACGATGCCGAGCGTCCACAGAGTGACGAGGAGGCTCGAGCCGCCATAAGAAACGAGAGGCAAAGGCACGCCGGCGACGGGCATGAGGCCCACGCACATGCCGACGTTAAGAACGAGCTGGAATGCGATCGTCGAGGCCAAGCCCGCGCACACCAGATACCCGTAGCGGTCGCGCGCCTGCCGCGCGGCCGCCACGATCCGCCACAAAAGGACCATGTACAGACCGAGGATCAACGACGTCCCCCAGAAGCCCATCTCCTCGCCGACGTTGGCGAAGACGAAGTCGGTGTGGCGCTCGGGCAGGAAACCGAGCTGGGACTGGGTCCCCGAGAACAGGCCCTTCCCCCACATCCCCCCCGAGCCGAGCGCGATCTGGGATTGGATGACGTTGTACGAAGCTCCCTGAACGTCGCTCTCCGGGGCGATCCACGAGACGAAGCGGTTGCGCTGGTAGCCCTTGAGCTGGCGGTGCACGAGGATGCCCGAGAGCAGGGCCGCGGAGAGCAGGATCGGGATCGCCGCGAAGGCCGCGGGCTTGACCTGCACGCGCATCCAGCTGGCCACGCGCCAGGCCAGGAAGCCGATCGCGCAGAAGATCCCGATCGCGGCCAAGGTCGCCCAGCCCATGCGCGAGGTCGCGAGGATCATGCCCGGCAAGGTCGTCGCCGAGGCGAGAGGATAGCGCACCTGGCAGATCGTGTAGATCAGCGGCACCGAGATCGCGACGCCGCCGAAGCCGAAGATCGCCCCGAGCTGGAACATGTCCGCCCCCGCGGCGAACATCATGCCGAAGATCGCGGGCACGAAGGTCAAGGTCGTCGAGAAGTCCGGCTGCTTGAGCACGAGGACCATCACGGGCCCGCACAAGGCCAGGCCCACGAGGATGGTGGAGAGGTCGCCGATCTTGCGCGCGCGCCGGTCCAGGAAGTCGGCGAGGGCCAGGATGACCAAGGTCCGCGCCATCTCCGCCGGCTGGAAGCTGAAGCCGAACAGGTGGATCCAGGAGCGCTGGCCGCGCGAGATCTTGCCCAGGATCAAGGTCGCCGCGACGATGACGATCGCCAGCGCGTAGACGAACTTGCTCTGGTCCTGGAACACCTGGTAGTTGAAGGCGAGCGTGAGCGTGAACAAAGTGATGCCGAGGGTCAGCGCGATGAAATGCTTCTGCAGGATCGCCGAATACATGCTCGTCGTGCTCGCGGCCGACAGCATCGCCAGCGACCCGGCGATGATGAGCCCGGCCACGGCGGCGATGTAGGTCCAATCGACGCGGCCGGACAGGCCCGACTGCACGCGCACGGCGCGGGCCATCGTCATCAGCGCGTCCTCCCGGGGATCGGAAGCGGCATCGGCACGGGCGCCGGCACGGGCGCCGGGGCCGGGGCGGCGGCGCGGGGAGCGTTCGGGTCCTTCATCCCGAAATGGGCCAGGATCATCCTGCGGGCCACGGGAGCGGCCGTCGAGCCGCCGTGGCCGCCGTTCTCGACGAGGACGGCGATCGCGATCGAGGCGGGCTCGCCGGGCTTGGCCGCATAGACGACGAACCAGGCGTGGTCCTCGCCGTGGGGGTTCTGCGCGGTGCCCGTCTTGCCGGCCACGATCAGGCCGGGGATGCGCGCCCCGCCGCCGGTCCCGGAGGAGACGACGACCTCCATCGCGTGCTGGACCTCGTCCCAGGCCTCCTTCTTGGCCGGCACGACCTGCCGCAGCTCGGAACTCATCTGGGAGTCGGGCCGGCCGTCGGCGTACACGATCTTCTGGATGTAGCGCGGGCGCCACACGTTCCCGCGGTTGGCCAGGGCCCCGGTGGCGATCGCCATCTGCAGCGGCGTGACGGTCAGCTCGCCCTGGCCGATGGCCAGGTTGAGCGTGTCGCCGTCGTACCAGCTCTTGCCCGCCTTCTTGCGCGTCTCCGGCCCGAACAGGTGGCCGCCCTTCTCGAACTTGAGCGGGATCTTGGTGGGCGTGCCGAGGCCGAAATCCCTCGCGAAGCGCTCGATGGCCGCGCCGCCGACCTTGAGGCCGGTCGTGTAGAAGTAGACGTCGCAGGACTGCGCCAGCCCCATCAGCCAGGACACGCGCTTATGTCCCTTGTGCTCCCAGCAGAGGAAGGTGCGTCCGCCGATCTCGAAATGGCCGGGGCAGAACACCGAGTCGTCCGGCTTGACCCGGCCCTCGCTGAGCGCCGCGAGCCCCACGATCGGCTTGAACGTCGAGCCCGGGGGATAGGCGCCCGAGATCGCGTTGTTGAACTCGGTCAGGCCCACGACGGTGCTCTGCACCTCGCCGGGGTCGGTGGAGAGGAAGGCGTTGGGGTCGAAATCCGGCTGGGAGCTCATCGCCAGCAGGTCCCCGTTGCGCGGGTCGATGGCGACGGCGCCGCCCCGGCCCGTCGAGGTCCCGCGCAGGCCCTCGTCCGCCGCGCGCTGGACGGCCGAGTCGATCGTCAGATGGACGTTGCTGCCCGCCTCGAACGGGATCTTGTCGATGACGCGCTTGAGGCGTCCTTGCGCGTCGACCTCCATGCGCAGGCCGCCGTCGCGGCCGCGCAGCTCGTCCTCGAAGATGTTCTCGAGGCCCAGGCGCCCCGTGCGCGAGTCCACGCGATAGCCCATCGGCTTGCGCTTGCGCCATTCGGCCTGGTTCATCTTGCCCATGTAGCCGAGGAGATGGCTGGCGAACCGCCCGAACGGATAGTAGCGCCGCGCCTCGACGATGAGGTCGACGCCGGGATAGATGGTCTTCAGCTCGGACAGGCGGAACATCGTCTGCGTGGGGAGGTTCTCGGCGAGGCGCACGGCGCTCTCCTCCCGCACCGCCTGCTCGAGCGACTCGAGCAGGGCCTCGGGATCGCGATCGAGCTGGCGCGCGAGCTCGTCGGCCAGCGGCTTGAGGTCCTGGCGGCGGCGGTCCTTGCCGGGCAGGAAGATCAGGGAGAACGCCGGCGCGTTGGTGGCCACCGGCACGCCGTTGCGGTCGTAGATGCGGCCGCGCGGGGCGTTCTGGTGGATCATCTGCGAGCGGTTGCGCTCGGCGGCCTGGCGCCACTCGGCGGCCTGGACGAGCTGCATCTGCGCCAGGCGCAGCCCCAGCACGAGGCCGGCGGCCGCGATGCAATACCAGAGGATCTCCAGCCTCTCCTGAGGCACGGCGCCTCCCCGGTTCACCGGTCGTCCCTCGCGTCCCAGACCAGGGCGAAGACCGTCGCCGCGAACACGTTGAGGAACGGGGTCGCGACCACGGCGATCCAGCCGCTCCACTCGAAGCTCTTCGTGAAGGCCAGGCCGAGCAGGCCGAGCGTGACGAAGGCGCCCCACGTGAACAGGAAGGTCGTCGCGGCGAGAGGGCCGAGGGCGCGCAGGTCGATCTGGCGACGGGCGACCCCCACGAAATAAGCGGCCAAGGTGAGGATGAGGGCGCTGGCGCCGAACAGCTCGGCGCGCGCGACGTCGAGATACAGGCCCCAGCCGAAGCCCGCCAGCATGCCCAGGACCGGCCCGCGGCGCGCGGCGAGCAGGATGGTCAGCACGAGCAGGAACTGCGGCGCCGCGCCCCAATAGGCGAAGTGCGTGTTCCACCACCACTGCAGGAACATGGCGCCGAAGAACACCGCGACGCCGCGCAGGAAGCCGATCACCGCGGCTCCTCCGGGTCGACGGCTTCGAAGGCCGCCTCGGACGGGGCCGGCGCGGACGACGGCGCGACGGCGGGCGTCTTGCGGCGGCGCGGGCGCGGGGCCGTCGTCGTGGAGACCGCCACGGCCGCCGGCGCGACGGCCGGGGCGGCGGCGGGAGCGGGCGCGGGCGCGGCGACGGGGACGGGCGCGGCGGGGGCGGGCGGCGGCACGTAGACCGGAGGCTTGCCCTCGCCCTCGAGGGGCTTGGCGCGCAGGATCATCAGCTCCTGGAGCGAGGAGGCGTCGGCGGCGGGCGTGACCTCGACGGACTGGAAGGTGAGGAAGGGGTCGCGCGGGTTGACGCGCGCGACGCGGCCGATGAGCACGTCCGGCGGGAAGGTCGCGCTCGTCGGAGAGGTATAGACCGAGTCGCCCTCCGACAGGCTCGCCTCGGCGTTGAGATAGTTCATGCGCAGGCGCGGGCCGTCCTGGCCCTGGACGAGCCCTTCCAAGGTCCCGGAGGACAGATAGGCGGCGGCGGCGGAAAGCTCGTCGGTGAGCAGCAGCACCGTCGACATGTTCGGGCGGACATCGACGACCCGGCCCACGGCCACGAGGCGGCCGTCGCGCGGCCCCAGCACGGGATCGTTGAGCGCGACGCCGCGGTCGGAGCCGGCGTCGACGACGAGGCTGCGATACCAGTGGATCGGGTCGCGCTCCATGACGTGGACCCAGGCGGGGAAGCGGCCCGCCGGGGCCTTCAGCACGAGCGCGCGGCGCAGGCGCTCGTTCTCGAGGGAGAGGGCGGAGACGGTCGTCGACAGCCACTCCCCCCGCCGGAGCTCGGCGCGCAGGCTCTCGTTCTCGATGTCGGCCCGGAGCAGTTGGGCGACGCGCGCGGGCAGGCCGGAGATGCGCTGATAGCCCGCCTCGCCGTGATAGGCGAGGGGGTCGAAGAGATATCCCGCCCCGGCCTTGAAGGAACGCACCGGCGTCGACAAGGGCAGGGACAGAAACAGGAGCGAGAGCGCCGATAAGGCGCCCAGGACGATGTTGGCGATCCGCGTTTCGCGTTGCATGTGACCGGGCCCTAAGCGTAGGCGCTTAGGCCCGGAGGTTCAGCACGTCACGATGGACGGTTTTGGGCTGTGGACGACCGCTCTTACGAGCGGTCTCGATAGGACGTGACGAAGTCCGGGCGCCGATCGTCGATATGATCGAGCTCCTCGAGGAACTTCCCCGTCCCGAGCGCAACGCAGCTCAAGGGGTCCGCGGCACGATGCACGGGCAGCTCGGTCTCCTGCCGGATGAGGTCGGGAAGACCTCTCAGCAAGGATCCGCCGCCCGCGAGCATGATGCCCCGGTCCACCAAATCCGCAGCCAATTCCGCCGGAGTCTCCTCCAGCGTGTTCTTGATCACGTCGAGGATGAGCTGCACCGGCTCCATGAGCGACTGGCGCACCTCTTCCGACGTGATCAAAACCGTCTTCGGCAAGCCGGTGGCCTGATCCCGGCCCTTCACTTCCATGGTCTTCTCTTCCTTCAACGGGAAGACCGATCCGATCTGGATCTTGACCTCTTCGGCGGTCGTCTCGCCGATCAGGAGGTTGTACTTGCGTCTAAAGTGCATGATGACGGCTTCGTCCATCTCGTCGCCCGCGATGTCGAGGGACTTCGAGACGACCAGGCCGCCGAGGGAGATGACCGCGGCTTCCGTCGTGCCGCCGCCGATGTCGACGATGAAGTTGCCGTGGGGCTCGGAGATCGGGAGGTCCGCGCCGATCGCGGCGGCCATGGGCTCCTCGATGAGGTACACGCGGCGGGCGCCGGCCTGCTCGGCCGACTCCTGCACGGCGCGGCGCTCGACTTCCGTGATGCCCGACGGGATGCCGATGACGACGCGGGGATGGAGCAAAGAGCGCCGGTTGTGGACCTTCCGGATGAAGTACTTGATCATCTCCTGGGTCACTTCGAAATCGGCGATGACGCCGTTGCGAAGCGGCCGGACCGCGATGATCGACGCCGGCGTGCGGCCGAGCATGCGCTTGGCCTCCGCGCCGATGGCGAGCACGCGGCGCGTCTCGCGGTCGATGGCGACCACCGAGGGCTCCCGCAGCACGATTCCCTGACCCTTGACATAGACGAGGGTGTTGGCCGTGCCCAGGTCGATGCCCATGTCGTTCGAGAACAGGCTGAAGAGGAAATCAAGCATTATTTATATTACCTTTTTCGACACCGCGCCGCTTCACCGAATCCCGACTGTTTCCGGAAACAGTTTATCAGGAAACGAGCATGATCAGACCGAGCTTGGCGTTGTCGCCGATGCGCGGAGCGATCTTGAGGATGCGGGTGTAGCCGCCGGGGCGCTGGGCGTACCGGGGAGCCAGGACTTCGAACAGCTTCTTGTAGACGACCTTGTCCTGGATCTGGCGGCGCACCATGAAGTGCTCGCCCTTCTTCGCGTTGGTGATCAGCTTCTCGGCGTACGGCCGGAGCTCCTTCGCCTTCGCGATGGTGGTTTCGATGCGCTCGTGCTTGAACAGGCTGGTGGCCATGTTCCGCAGCAGCGCGCGGCGATGCGCGCTGGTGATGCCGAGCTGACGACGACCGAGTGCTTTAGACGCCATAAATTAA
>Ga0255338_1002692_pt1 | contig 24410 bp, 24 predicted proteins | sample MeOH1_35cm_T4_19_FD_203715 | JGI IMG/M metagenome (GOLD analysis project Ga0255338, IMG submission 203715) | Sandy soil microbial communities from University of British Columbia, Vancouver, Canada - MeOH1_35cm_T4_195 | ecosystem: Engineered > Artificial ecosystem > Sand microcosm > Unclassified ...
AAAATTGATGCTTGCTTTACTGCTTTTTTTTGCACGAGCGTCCTTAGACATTTTTTCGTGAGTAGAATACTGCACATGATCCTACCTAAGGATAGCAGATAGTGTCAACTAATTATACAACAAAAACCCCCGAAATATCGGGGGTTTTTGTTACAAGAAAAATAAAATCGGGTTACTTAACATCTTCATTGGCGGCAATAAAACGTTGTTCATTATCCAGATGGCATCCGCGTGAATAGTAATGATCTAAGTCACGTTGTTTGCAATAACAATAAATTCCTGCAGGATCATTTTCTACATACACCGGTTTATCATCTGGCGTTTTATCACGTGGCCCGCATTCCCATGAACAGTAACATTGGCATGGATTATTTAAATCTTGGCATCCACGCTTATTTTTGCCACAGAATGGCTTTTTGGCCGCTTCGCGAGCATCAAGTGTACTATTCATGCTTACAGCAAAAAGCATAAGTAATGCATATTTAAACATAGTCTCTCCCTTTTTAAAAAATACCCCTTTGATTCCACACCAATTTACTTAAAAAAGAACTCTGCAAGCTCTTTTGTTTCCTCATGCGTATCATTAATATGAATTGAACGATACTGCAAATGGTACAATCCCCGTATCGCCATTTTACATGCTACGGCAGTTTCTGCGTTGTCAAATTCCAATACAAACAAACGTGCTGGCTTTTCAAATGTTCCTTGTGGAAAATACCAATCTACATGTTCGAACATATCTACAATATGCGGATGAGCCTTTTGCAAAAGATAGAACGCCTTTTTTGAATTTAAGCGCGCCTTTTTGTAATACAAAAGTTTGCCATATTTCTTAAATATCCGTTCAATTTCTTTATCTTTTCCTTGAGCTATCGGCCAGACAATCGCCACAAAGCTCTTCTTATTATCTACGCAATACTCATATGCTTGTTTGTCGGAACTCAGTGGCAATTTTTTAAAGGGAGCCCGCACCAGCGTTGCGGTTTGCAAGATAATTTCTTTTTCCGGAAGCGCAAATGATTCTGACGCATACAAAGAGCATGCATGCAGCATAATAGAAACACCGACACCTATGGCATAGTACCTTTGCATAGTTTCCCCCTTGTAACTATACGAAAGCACACGACTGTTATTGTCAGCGTAGCAAAAACAATATACAAATATGAATGATTTTTAAAAAGAATTATGATCTTTGTTGTTCAGCCGCGAGCAGTGCGATTTTTCTGGCAAGTCCCCAACGATAGCCGCCAAGCTGACCATTTCTGCGCACAACGCGATGACAAGGAATAAAATAGGCGATCTTATTGTCGCCCAAAGCATTGGCAACTGCACGATGTGCCTTCGGGTGGCCAATCTGTGCCGCAAGTTCTTGATAACTGATTGTTTTTCCCGCGGGAATTTGTAACGTTGCTTGCCACACCTTTTTTTGGAAATCAGTACCAGAAATCAGTAATTTTACCGTATCGAGCGATACGCATTCAGAAGCTGCGTTCTCTTCGACAAAAACAGCCTCAGAGATGCCCAATTCGCTGCTGCCAACTTGCAAGATACCAGCAGGAGTCTGATAGAAACTATACGAAATAATCTGGTTCATACGGTGATTCATCTTATGTATCTTTATATTTTTTTCATATGAGCTACGCGAGAAGGGCCCGAACTTCTGAACGTACAATCATATATTTTTATCAGCTCAAAGCCAGCCTCTTGCACAAGTTGCTTGAACTCTTCATCAGTATACCAAGTAACTTGTATCAGCTCATCTTCTTGCTGCTCAACCAGTCCATCAACCACTAATTCATAATGGCACAATGCATCTGCAAGGCGCTCTTCTGGGTGAAAAATATGGCGCGTTTTCAGACGGATTATCGTCCGTTCATCAATACGGGCGATACGTGTTGCTGATTCTGTGTGCGTAAAATCTGGCGTGAAAATATCGATCAAAAGATTGCCCTGCTCAAGCATATGCACGTTGATATTTTTAAGAGCATGCAACGCCTGAGAACGGTCAGCGAGTAATTGGAATGAACCAACAGCGATCGTCACCGTTGCATACCGATGCGGAAGATGCAAACTCTCAAGAGATTGTTCAAAGAGCTCTGGGGTGAGCTGCAATGCCGCACATCGCTCACGGCACCGTGCAAGCATGATAGCAGAATTGTCGACGCCATCAACGACATAACCCCGTTGCAGTAAAGGGATCTGCAAACGTCCTGAACCAGACATCGCTTCTAAGACTCTGCCTGGATTCTGCTCAATAAAAGAAGCATAAAAATCTACTTCAACCTGCGGAGCGTATGTTTTTACGGCATCATAAAATTGGCTGCATAAATTGCCGTACGACAGTGGATTTTGCATCATGCTACTCCCGGTCAACAATCAACTGCACAACGAGTGGTTTTTTTAGATCAAACAGCGTGCCAGCAAGTGGCTTTTGATCTTTGACAACGCACTGTTCACAACTATGCTCAGCAGGAACCGATTGCTCATGGAAAACTTGCACTTTCATGCCCAGCTGTTTGCAAAATTCTTGCACCTCAGCGACAGGAATACCTTTGCAGGAAGGGAAAATACGCGTCGTTGTCATGCCAGCAGAAATATATACATCAACCATCTGGTCAACAAGCGGTTCATCTGCCGCAGGATATTGTCCAAAACAAAATCCCAGCGGGTAGTTACTTTCGAGCTCATGAAACTTTAAGCGGATGCCCAGTGTACGTGCAAGCTCTTCTGCTTTGTTTTTTTGCAAGCCCACGCACTGTGGCGCTCTAACCGGCGCAGGTTTGCGTGCAACGGTTAAATAGATAGGTTGGGATATTTTGATATGTTGGCCAGCATGCGGTGTTTGATCTAACACCAGGCCATCTGCGAGATCTGGCTCTTCTTTTTCTGCAATAATTTGGCCATGTAACTGCGAAGCTGCCATTGTTTTGAGTGCATCTTGCAATGATAAGCCAATAACGCGCGGTGCCTGCACAGAATCAACACTCACGAGGCGAGAAATGAAGAAGTAACCAGTTATGAAGCTGAGAAAGGGTAAGAGCCAAAGGAGGGAATATTTTTGCATGGTATCTTTCAAAAAAACATCATAAGGCAAACCGTAAGCCGGATTCTGTATTCTACCCACCATAACGTGAAAATAGAACGGCAACCATTTATCTGAGCGATATACCCGTATATTTATATCATCTTTAGTATACACCAAAAATGCAGCACGAAATACTGTAATACACTGTTTTATCTTGCTCCAAGCGGGGTTTACCCTGCACCCCTCTTACGAGGGATACCTGTGTGCTCTTACCACACATTTTCACCCTTACATCCTGTTGCCAGGCTGCGGTTATTTTCTGCGGCACTTTCCATAGGTTTACACCTTCCCAACTGCTTGGGCGCTTTATTCGTGTGGAGTCCGGACTTTCCTCTTAACCCCATACATGGCTAAAGCCATGGTTATGGGGACCCCAATGCCTGACGGCATGAGCGCAGCTTTGCTGCAATAAGCGATTGCCCTGTTTACCTTATGACGTATATTTCAAAAGCAGGTTTATGATAATTATATTAGCAATAATTTGAAAAAACGTCCAGGGGCTCAGGTAAAAGCTGCCTGCCGAACTTACCTGCAAGGCAAAGCCGCCCATCATGAAGGCAGTGATCAAAAATGAAGCCAGAACGCTGCGAGCAAAGGAAAGAGAGATAGTCCTCTGGAGCAAGAAGAGAGCCGTTACCCCCAAAAGAACCGTTAATGCCAATTCATAGATAACCTGGCCATGCACCAGCGTTGCCACGGCCAAAGAACTGAAGCCAGCACCCAAAATCAGTGGCCATGGTGCGCTCGTGATAAGGGCTATAATATATCCCATGCGGGTCCAATGGAAGAGGCGTGTTCCGCAGATACCGAGCATAAGAAAATCCATTACCAGGCATAGTACAATGAGGAACAGCATATCTGTCCAATGATTCTGTTTTTTCTGACGAAACATAGGCAACCTTTTTTTAAATAAGAAGAGAGCCTCAGTATAGGCTCTTTATTGTCTTGCTTGCTTATAATTTTGTATACTAAACACTATAATACGTACGCATACATTGTAAAATTCTTAAGGGGGAATCTATGCAAACTATTTCATGGTTACATATTCTTTGTATGATGAGCAGCTGCACGGGCATGGTCTACGCTGCGCAAAAAAATGTGCATAACTTAGCCGAAGAACAAGAAGTTTCACGCAAACGTCAAAAGACAGAAGGCGCTGAATTTGCAAGCACAGTCATGGATACATCATACGCAGCTCCCATTATTGCTGAGCAAACAACAACTTCTTCATCATACGCTCTACGGCCGATGGAAGATATAGAAGACAAATCAAAGTCTGAAGCACAAGAAATAAGCTCTGCTCAACAAGAATTCTTCGATATGTTTTATCAATTAGCCTGGAATTGTGGCTCTATTGATCTTGATAAACTTGAACAATTACTCCAAGATCCTTCAGCTTTAAATTTAGAAGCAATCATCGATACTTATGAACATGAAACTGCATTGCATATTGCAAGCAGAGCTTATGGACTTAATGCCAAGCCGAGATTGAAAGCGATGCAATTATTGCTCGCTGCCGGCGCGAACGTAAATGCACGAAACAGATATGGGATGACTCCCCTCTTATATATTGCAAAGAAACAAGAAGAAATTTGCGAAGATTTTATTAACCTATTGTTACAACATGGCGCTGATATCACCGCGCAAAGCACGAGCGGAAAATCGATTATTGACCTGCTTAATCTACCTGGCTTAGCACTTCATTTTCTTGCTATTGGGGCACCGTTGCCACAACTCAACAAATGGAAAAGTAAAGAGCTTTTCATATACGCAATTCAAAAAAACAATCTCCCTGCTGTGTTAAAGTTTATACAGGGTGGTATAGATCTTAATTTTACGTTTAATAATGAAACGCCGTTAATGCATGCAACCAGGAACAATAATATTGATATCGTAAAAGTGCTTTTGCAAGCAGGAGCACAAGTCAATATGCAAAATCGCGACGGAGATACAGCTTTGCATGATCTAGATCCCCTTACAAAACCCGAGATTGTAAAGCTCATTATCGATGCAGGAGCAAATGTTAATCTTCAAAATCGTATTGGACAAACCCCCATCTTAAGTCTCTTGTACTATTTACAAGAAGAGCCCGAGAACTTCAACGACGATACTTACCAAATTATTCAATTACTTCTTAAGGGCAATGCTCAATATGGACCAGCAAATCTTAAACTACAAGTTGACAATGGTTATACCATCGATGATTATTTAAACATAGATCTAGAGGATGATGAAATAACGCAAAAAGTAAAACAAAAAATTCAGAAAATAATTTTAGAACATCGTCTTTCTCCGGTATTGCAAAAACAAGCACAAGAATATAAAGCGCGAAGAGCAACTGCTCGTGCTGCGCAACGTAGCATCGAAAATTATCTTGAGAAAAGTGAGCAGTCAGAAAAGCTGGGCATTGCGCAAGATATTATGCAACATACAACACCATTCCATTACAGGACCTATCAGGAAAAATAAATCACCCTATGCGCATACTACACATCATCGTAACCACAATCCTTATCTTTGCCGCTTTTACTGCGGGCTGCATAGTATTTATTGCAGAGCATCCCTGGGTAGACTTTTCTGCACTCGCCCATTACCAACCGGGCAAGGCTTCAATAGTTTTAGATGAAGATGGCAATGAATGGGCGCGCTTTCAACTCGATAAACGGGAACCGATTAAACTTGCCCATGTACCCCATACGGTTATCCAAGCATTTCTGGCCGCAGAAGATCGCGCATTTTATCAACATGCCGGCATCTCATGGCGCGGAATTGCCCGTTCGTTTGTTATCAACATGATACGCGGTCGTCGTGCGCAAGGCGCAAGTACCATCACCCAACAGTTAGTTAAGTTGCTCTTTTTTGACACACAAAAGACCTTTACCCGCAAACTGAAAGAACAGCTGCTTGCATGCATTGTGGAACAACAATTTACCAAAGACCAGATTTTAGAAATCTATTTAAACCATATCTATTTTGGTTGCGGCATTTATGGCATTAAAGCTGCCGCACAACGCTTTTGGAAAAAAGAAGTAGAGCAGCTGACTACCGATGAAGCAGCAATACTTGCCGGCATTATTCGTTCACCCACAAAATATTGCCCACTCGAACATCCAGAAAACGCACTACAACGTCGCAATGTTGTATTGCGCTGCATGCATGAAGCAGGCTATCTTGATGCAGAAACGTATGAAACCTTACAAAAAAAACCGATCCTGCTTGCGCAGCGAGACAGTGATGAATCAGCGCCACACGCCAAAGAAATGGTGCGCCAATTCCTTGAAGAGCTTGTCGGCAAACATACTCTCTACACCGGCGGATTAACCATTCAAACAACGCTCAATAAAAGCATGCAAGAAGCTGCAGCCCAAGTTTTTGTACAGAATATCAATAAACTTCGTACACAAATTCCAGAAGTAGATGGAGCATTAATCTGTCTTGATACCGCGAATGCTGGCATCAAAGCAATTGTGGGTGGATATTCTTACAAAACATCACAATTTAATCGCGCACTTCAGGCAAAGCGCCAAATGGGTTCAACATTTAAACCGTTAGTATATGCGGCAGCTCTTGAACATGGCGCCCAGCTTACTGATGTAAAAATTGACCAACCAGTTTCATTCACGGTTAATAATGTTGTCTGGGAACCTAAAAATGCACAAAAGCGTTTTGATGGGCCGATGACACTTGCCTATGCATTAACGCCCCGTTCTAATAATAGTATTCCCGTACAAATTGTGCTCGAAATTGGCACAGATACGGTTATCAAATATGCACAAGCATGTAAACTCAGTGGACCACTGTATCCTTACCCATCCCTCGCATTAGGGTGCGTCGACAGTACGCCCCAGGAAGTTGCCGGCATGTTTAATTGTTTTGCAAATGCAGGAAATTATGCACAACCCTATCTTATTGCCTGGGTCAAAGATCAATTGGGCAATAAAATCTGGAAACATACGCCAACAACGCATGCCGTGATGAGCTCACAGATCAGTAGTCAGATTACCAAAGCACTTACTGCGGGCAAACGGCATTGGGAAACAATGGTCGAAGAGCCATGGCCTGCCTGTGAAGTTGCAGGAAAAACGGGAACCACGAATGATGCGCGAACCTGCTGGTTTGTTGGATCAACACCATCATACACAACGGCAATCTATATTGGCCGCGATGATAATAAACCGATGGGGAGCCATGTCTACGCAGTACGCACGACCATCCCTATCTGGCTTGGATTTAATAATCAGATCAAACAACCACGCGCACAATTTAGTTATGACCCCCGATTAATGGAAATGGTCGTGCATCAAAAAACGGGCAAACGCTTGTGGAATACCACTGATCCGAATGCCATTACGCTGTTAACTTCGTAAATGAAATAATGAAAAAATAATAACGCTCAAAGCTTTGCATTGTAATATCACTTTCAGCTAACATACCTATAATTATGCGGTTGAAAAATGTATAAAAAGTGAGAGGACATGCAATTGAAAAGAATGTTATTTTTACTCATGCTCTGCGGCATAACATCAAGCTATATATATTCCCTGCACGAAGAGACTGCACCAGGCATAAAAAAACAATCTCTTCTTACTGAGCAACTGCTCAAAGCAGCACAAGAAGGTGATGTCGCAACTGCTGAAAAGATTTTGCCAGGAATAAACACTGTTGATGTTACCAATCCCGATGGCTTTACTCCGTTAATACTTGCAAGTAGTTATGGCCATACCGATTTTGTCAAAATGCTTATCAGCGCCGGCGCAAATCTTAATTATCAGAATAAAAACGGACAGACTGCCGTTATGAGCGCAAATGCAGCAGGACATACTGAAACCCTCAACGAGCTTTTGCATGCTGGTGCTGATGTGAATAAACAAGATATCACTGGCGGAACCGCACTTATTAAAGCAGCAATCTCGGGCAATAAAAAACATATCATTTTGCTTCTTAATGCTAATGCTGATCCATTGCTTTCCATGTTTGATGCTACAACTATTCGAACCGCATTCACTGAATGGGGCATGCACGAAAAACTGAAAGAAGAACTGGTTACGTTATATGCTCATAAAAATTTTGAACAAATTCTCAAAGAACTACATCACCAACTTTGGCGCGACCGGCACATACAGCAAGCCCTTAGAAAACACGAAAAACGACTTAAAAAATATAAAAATGAAAAAGAAGCGGTCAGAAAACAGCTTGATGGGCTCCTTATCACCGATCTGAGTAATATCGTTGATGGGTATATAGAACATGAGAAAGAGACGAATGATGGCGTCGCACCTCAAGCATGTTGCGTGATCAGTTAAAATAATTTATCTCGTAAAAGCTGATACAGCAACTTGTCATCATGCTGCAGCTCGTGCTGCCGTATCATCTGCCAACGATCAGGATCACGCTGAACACATGCTTGTGCATTGGCAACTTGATGCGATGTGCTGGTGACTTCGAGTGGAATAATAAGAGCGGCTTTATTAAAAAAAAGCAGCTCATGCAAAACACCCGCACCCGCGCGCGTAATCACATAATCAGCAGCCTGATAGTATAAGGCAATAGCATCAGAATAATCAAACACCGTCGAAGAAGTTTCTGATTCTTTATAAAATTCCCTAATATCAATAGCGTCTGCAACACCTGCCTGATGCACTACATAAAGCGAAGTTCGTTCTTCTGCAGATAATTGTACAATCAACTGCTGCGCAATGACATTAAAAAAGCGTGAACCTTGTGAACCACCAATAATTAATAAAATCTTTTTATGCAATGGTAGTTGTAAGCGTTCACGCGCTTGGGCTTGAGAAATGCGCTGTTCTTCTGTGTAACGTACCGGGTAGTCGGTTTTCACGACATTTCCGGAAAGATGTTGCCGCGTTGCCTCAAAACAGACATGCACTGTCTGCGCATGTGGCGCTAAAAATTTTATAGCAGCACCCGGTTCAACATTAAACTCATATACTTCAAAGGGTATCCGCAACAACCTCGCAGCGATACACACGGGCACAGAAACAAGGCCACCCGTGCTGATAACCTTTTCCGGTTTATAGTGCCGCAATGTGCGCAAACTGGTCAGTAAGGCACGAAAAATTTTATACAGCGATACGGGATTTTTAAGAGAAATTTTATCGAGTGAAAGAGAGATATGATACGAAATGGCAGCACAGGGCGCAATAAGTTGTGCATCAAGCTGCGCATCGGTTGAAAAAATGCCAATGGTTGTTGGCTCTTTTGTTTTTTGTTGTTGTGCAAGGGTCAGGGCGGGGATAATATGGCCGCCAGACTTACCGGCGACATAGAAGATAGTTTTCATGTATCACTTACAATGTTGCAAAAACTGGGAAAGTATCTTTTGTAACTGCTCATCTTTTACTTGTGCCAACGCTTCTTGATGTTTTTCGGTCAATGGCACGGCAACATGAGGCTTTTGTACCTTGTGAGTATAGCTCTTTTTTTTATTTTGTTCAGCCTGCTTGGCAAGTTTTAAGCGGATAGTTTTAATATAGGGCTGATCAAAATGGGCATTAATCATATCGATGAGCATCGATTGTAAAAGAAACAACTCTTGCATCCAGTGTGAATCATAGACACCTACCACCAGCGTATCCCCTTGAATTTTTTCAAGGCAAACGCGCGTATGAAGATTGCCCATAATCGGGCGCCAATTTTGTATCAAATACATCTGCCAGGTATGGCCATGCTTTTGCAGAAATTTTTGTACAATGCCATCGATCGCAGACACCATTACTGTTCCTTAGAGATATTTAAATAATGGTTTGTGCAATGCTTTAAAGTAATGTTTGCATGCTTGATCTGGCTGCAAAACATGCAAGGCTTGGGTCACTTTTTCTTGTTGCTTTTCATTCCAGACTTCTGCAGCTTCCCATGCCTGCCGCTGATATCCCAAGACAGCAATTCTTTTCTGGAGTTCGCTCTTTTTTATCCAATAGCGAAGATAGGTCAAATATTTCCACACATAGATAACAACACTGGTTATGTTCTTGTGGAATGGCCCCCATAAATTTTGTAACTCATTCTGAGCTGAAACAAGGTGGGCATCCAAAGCTTTTTTACTCGTGCGAATCATGTTTGCATCATGGCGCAACAATGCAAGCTCTTTATAGACACCAAATACTTCGCTCTTGCTACAAAATGGCTCAAACTTGCCTTCGCGCCGATATTTAATCGTATCAATGGCACGATTTAATTTTCGATCTTCTTCCGCAAGCCGCTGTTTAATGGTGCAAGAATTCTCCTCAAGCGTCTTTTTTTGCGGAGAGCTCTCATCAAGATTTTCTATCTGATAGCTGATTTCAAAAAGTTGATTTTGTAATTGCGCACGTATGCCATAGAGCTCTTCTATATTCAGATCATCACGATTCAGATCATCATGCACGGCCTCAGCGCCCACCTTCATTTCTACATCTAACTCATCGAGTGCTCGTTTTTGATACACATCCACTCGTCGGTTCGTCTGTGCCATAACTTGAAATGCTTGCGCTATATCGTAGTTCGTTAAACTTTGTAATAACGTTTCTTGCGCCTTGGTTTGTATGGCTGCAATAAAATCTGCAAGGGCTTCTGAATATTTATTAAAATTCTGCGCATAACTTTGGAAATACGGCCCCGAAGGCTGCATACACAATTTAATTCCGCCTAAGGCCAATTTAATGGTAGAACCGTGCCGTGCGCAAATGAGGGCAATCTGTGAAATAGGTTGTTTAATGTTCAGCGTTTTTGCAATCTCTTCTGCAGCCTTTAGTGTTTCTGCAATATTTTCTTTTTCACAGGAGCGCAAAAATGCGTGTAGCTCGGGATTAAGCTTTTGTAATACATTGCTCCATGCAGTTTCATTCTTTGCAATATCTTGTACTAATGCAGCGATGTTCTGCAAGAGCGTCGTAAATCCTACCAATTGCTCGATATTATAGTCATGCATCTGTTGAGCAATTGTTTTAATAACAGCTTTTTCATTTTGGAGCTTCTGAGCAAGATCGATACAGGCATCGATATTTTTTTCAAATGCTCCACCCACGCTGACAGCCTGCGCCAATTGAGAACACAATGCTTCAAGCCGTTGTACTTTATGCAAAACTTCATCAGATACGAGTAATGTTCCCTGTGCAAGGTTAACGAGTACATCGGTACCACATTGTTGCAAAGAAGTTACCGAGGAAGTTTTTTGGGGAAATATCGTACTTTTAGAAATCATGTCTACATGTTGCAGCAATCTGCATTCCTCATCACTAAACCCTGCTTGATCTATCGTGAGCATCTGCTTATTGAGTTTCTGCAAGGCAGACTTTAAAGCTTCATTCTTGTTTCTAAACGCGCTTAACTGCATGGTTGTTGAAGCCTCAACGAGAGCGATCATCTGCTTCAAAGATCTTTGCTCAACGCTTCCGGAATCAACAGTTAACGCTCTATGTTGGAGCGACTGAGCAAGATGGTGAAAACTTTTTTGCAATCCCCGAACCTGCGATTCGGTAATAGGATATTCATAGGAAGTATCAAAAAAATAATCTCCCCACTTTTTGAAACGAGAATTTTTTTCTGCTATTCCTCTTTGAATAGCATCGATTAAGAGTCCGATATCATGTATCTGTACACTGATCGCGATTAAACGCTCATCCCATTGCATAAATGATGCGAAAAAAGATTTTCTCAACCGACATACATGCTCAATGCCTTCTATGATGATCTGCGGATCCATCGAGGGAAATTGCTCTAAAGCCTGTATGTAGTCGAACAAGCATTGCTGCATGTATTCAATCCCATCGCGCATTTCAAGCGCAAAGCTATTCAGTTCGGGGCAATGTACTATTTTTTTGGGATCTAACAACACGGTTAAAGTTTGTAATGCATTGCAGCTTTCGATACAAAAGGCAATAGCATCTTTATTTTTACCATCTTTTAAAGAATTCAGCGCCGCATAGAGTTGATGTATATGCTTTTCGAGCGTAAAACTTATTGCTGCTTGATGCTTATAGGCGTTGGATGAAGGAGTATACAAGACATTCTGAGAGGAAAATTTTGGAGGCTGCATCAAAACACGTGACATGGCACCCACTGATACACAACGGAAGATGAGCAACAAGCACCAGAACAATTTTTGTATCATACAATACATCCCCAATTATTTTTTCTGCAATGCCTTTTGTATAAAGGCTATACGTTCTTGTAGTTTAACAGCAGATTCATCGCCTGCAAATGCCCAAGGCACCGGAAACTTAATATTCACCGTAATAAATGAACACAAATTCGATTGTGCTGCATCATAGGCATTAATACAAAAGAGTTGATACTCATTCTGATCTTCATGAGATGCAGTTCCATTTTTTACCGCAGCATCGTTTTCTTGTTCTTCAAGATACGCCAAGACACGTGCTTTCTCTGCATCATCTGCACAAGCTGCAAGTGCTGCAGCATCTGCACGATGATCGAGCAATCGACTTACCCATGCAGTTACCTTTTTATTCAGCTTGCATGCTTGAACTGCAGCAAGACAGGCCAACGGTATACTCATTATTTTTTTTGGAAGCGCACAACCTTGTGCCAGATAATTGCCGGTCAAATAGCCAAACATCCCGCCAAGAGCTGGTCCGGCACACCACGTTGCAAAGCGCGCAAGTTCATGATGCTCAGCACAACGACACGTGCTGAATGCTGCATACCATTTCTTGATTGTTTGATCATGATGGAAGAGCTCTTCTTTTAAATGATTACAAAAAGAACATGCAGGCCAATGCTGAATCCCCGCACAAAAACCATCAACACTGATACAGGCAACATTTTCTTGTTCATGCAATGCATGCGTCAATTCCTGTACTTCTTTTGGTAAAGCCATGTCGCTATGTTCTGCAGCATGCGCATACGAGAAAAAAGAGATGAATGCCAACAGTACGGTATACTTCATACAAACCCTTTATAGATCGAGCATCTTAATAAATAAGTTTCTCCAAAATAACTTTGCGCTTCCCGGCATAGGCAAGCGCTGATACGCATCAGTAATATGAGTAATTATGCTCTGTGCACGCCCATTTTGTAAAGAATCATCCCCCGCTCCACACGCATCACGCCAAAAGAGGAGTAATTCATCGAGCAACAAACCCGTCGTCTGTTCGGTGACAGCAGCAGCTTCATACAGTTTAGAAAATGCTCCTAATTTCTCTGCGTGCGGCTCTTTAAACAGTTGCAAGAAGGTTGTAGCCCGCTCGATGCGCTCTTCAGTTGAAAATGTAGTAACGACACAACGAGATATAATCGTTGGCAGGAGCATCCCCGGACGCTCTGCGCAAAAAATAAAATGGTAACCCTGCGGCGGTTCTTCTACTAACTTCAGCAAACTATTGGCTGATGCTGGCGTCAATAACTCTGCAAAGGGAATAATAAAAAAGAAGCGCTCGCCCGGTTCCAGCATGAATGCACTTTTCTGGGCAATAATCTCGCAATCAGCTTTACTATATTGATTTTTTTCGGGAAGAACCCAACAGACATTATGTTGTTGCTGTTGTGCGATATGTCGGCATGTTGTACACGTGCCACAACCCTGTTGCGTGCATAATTGTAACTGTACATACGCTATGAGCTGCTGCTGCATCTGCGCTGCAGAGCCAATCCATAACTGTGCTGGGGGGATCATAGAGCGCCACCAACCCATTGTAAAATGCAAAGAAGGTCCTCTAAAAGCGCTTCAGGAGACTTTTTTGCATCCAGATAAAAGACAACCTCTTTATGAGCATATGGCTTCTGCGTGCCTGCTTGCATCTCGCGCACAAGTTTGTGCACAGCTTCTGCGCGCATCACATCAGAACGTTCGGCATAAACCGCTTCGTAACCTTGTTGCACTCGTTTGAAAAAATCTTCTTTTTGCTGATCAAATTGCGAAAGTGCTTCGTTGCGTTGCATAATTCTATCGTGCGCGGTGTCATAATCTATTTCAAGATAAAAAGTAATGTTGGGGAGGACTCCCTGCAAGGCAATACTATTGACGGTTTTGACATCAGCTTCCCGTATGCCACGCCCATACGCCTGATACGCGATGGATGAATCTGCCATGCGATCGCAGATAATAACTTTTCCCGCGGCAAGCGCCGGCTTTACAACTTGCACAATATGGGCAGCTCTATCTGCAGCAAATAAAAAAAACTCAGCAAGCGGTGGTACCACATGTTTGGGATTTTGAATCATCGCGCGAATCTCTTTACCAAAATCTGTCGCGCCTGGCTCTTTGGTGAGCACTGCCGGAATACTCTGCTTGGTAAATGTTTCATATAATGACCGCGCAAGCGTGGTCTTTCCTGATCCGTCGATACCTTCTAAGGCTATCAGATAGCCCTTTTGAAATAATTTTCGCAATTTTTCCATGACTTCAACCATGCATATATCAAAAGTGAACACTTTATTTTTCTATCGTACTCAGTTTAAAGTAACTCTTAAAATAAGGAAATCACAATGACAGAACAAGAACGTTATCTTCAGGCCAAAGAATCTTTTACTGAACAAGGGCAATTACTCTATGCGGCACGCCTCTTAGAGCGCGCTGCACGCTTATTTCCAGAAACAATTGCCGTTATCATCAGCGAACAAGAAAAAATAAGCTATCGCGAACTCTTTGCAGCGGCTTGTGCAATCAGCAACCATTTGGTAACAAGTGGCATACAACCGGGCGATAAAGTTATGATCTTGTATGAAAATAGTATTCAGTTTTATAAAGCTTATTATGGCGCGTGGCAGACCGGAGCTATCGTTGTGCCCGTGAACGTATTTTTACATGAAAACGAAGTGAGCCATATTATGCAAGATGCTGATCCTGCTCTTATTTTCGTTTCTGATGCGCAAGCACCAAAAATTTCTCCAACCTATACCAAAACAATTATTTCCGCCGCACAGCTGACAGAAATTGTTCAAAATCCATCGCCCCAACCCTTCACCGTACAAGAGCTCCCGCGCGATGAGATGTGCGCACTTCTCTATACCTCAGGCACTACCGGCGTACCCAAAGGGGTCATGCTCAGCTCAAACAATATTATGATTAATATTATACAAGGCGTCGCGCGCTTCAATTTTACCGGGCATGAACGCATCTATTGCGCATTACCATTGTTTCACAGCTTTACACAAAATACTTGCGTGTGGGCGAGTGCGGCCTGTGGCGTTACCGTTATTTTAGTGCCGAGCATTTCGCGCACCACGCTTCTTGCAGCGTGCGCACTTGCCCCCACGATCGTTCTGGGGGTGCCGGGATTGTTCGCTCTTTTTTGCCGCCTGAAAGCATCATTTAAAGCTGTACGTTATTTCATTAGTGGCGGTGATGCATTGCCTGACAAGATACGCATGTATTTCGAATTAGTGTATGGCAGAAAAATTTGTAATGGCTATGGGTTAAGTGAAACATCTCCCTTTGTCTCGGTTGATTTTGATGATGTCATAGAACCAACAAGTAACGTGGGAAAGCCCATGATTGGCATAGACTATGAAATTCGTGACACCAGCCAAGATGGCGAACATCTGATTGGCGTCCTCTGGCTCAAGGGTCCTAACGTCATGTTAGGATATTACAAAGCACCGGAAGCAACAGCTGCAGTATTGCATGATGGTTGGTTTAACACCGGCGACCTTGCGTATATCGACAAACGGGGAAAAATTGTTATTTGTGGCAGAGAAAAAGATCTTATTGCCCATAAAGGCATTAAGATCTACCCACAGGAAATAGAAAATCTTCTCATGGCGCACCCGCAGGTGATGATGGCTGCAGTTATCGGCGTAAAAAATGGTCTTGAAGAATATCCTGTTGCTTATATAGTACTGAAAGAGCCTCTTGAAAATGCTGCGCAGATTTTGCATACCTATTGTACGCAGCATCTGGCCGCTTATAAAATTCCGCGACAATTCATTATTGTTGAGAATTTGCCACTGACATCAACAGGTAAGATTGATAAAAAAGAATTAAAGAAAAATCACCCTGCATGAGAATTTTGCATATTATCAGTTCATTACAACGTGGCGGAGCAGAAATGGCTCTTGCTAATTTGTTGACGCACCTGCACCAGCATGGTTCACATGCGGTTATTTTCTTTCATGATGGGCCCGTACGTAAGCGCATCGAAGAATTGGGCATTCCCTGCATACAAGTTCGTGCACGCGGTAGTTATGCAAATCCGCTCTTTTTTTTCAGGCTTTTACACAAAATAAAATTTTTTGCTCCCGATTGCATCCACACAGATTTATGGGCTGCCAATCTTTTAGGGCGCATCTGTGCCTGGCTGCTGAAGATCCCATGCGTTTCGGTAGTGCATGCTATGACCGAACATGAAGGCAAAATAAGATCTTGGATTGATACAATCATCCCCTGCGCGCCGACCACCTATGTCGCAGTTTCTGATGCTGTGCAACACTCACTGCAGAAATATAAACGATTACATACGGCACCCTGTACGGTGATTAAAAATGGGATTGATGCAACAGCGCTCAAAAAAAATTCTGATGTACGCATAGAAAAACAACCCAATACATTTCTGATCGGCGCTGTGGGCAGATTAATCCCCGAAAAAAATTATGAGATTTTATTGCACAGCTTCGCACAACTTGTGCAGAAACATTCTCATGTTGAACTCATGATTATCGGTTCGGGGCCAGAAGAAGCACAACTGAAATCTCTCGCTGAACAATTACAGATATCTTCAAAAACCCACTGGATTGGCAACAAACTCGCGCATCCGTATTATCAATTTTTTGACTGTTATGTGCAACCTTCAAAAACAGAAGGTCTTTCTATCGCATTGCTCGAGGCTCTCTCTTGTTCTCTGCCGGTCATTGTAACGGGCAAACAAAAAAGCCATGAAGTCATACAGGATGGCCTTCATGGCATAGTTATTGAACCTAATGATGTTGCTGCGCTCACGGCAGCTTTGCAAATATATATTGAGCAACCAGAAGTGCGTTCACGCTACGGCGCTGCTGGATATCAAACGGTGACCGAAAATTTCTCGATGCATGCAACAGCACAAGAATATATGAAACTTTTTGAACGCGTTACTCATCGCTCATAGGCGCAAGATTCAAATTTTTATCCTCTTTTTCTTGCTCTTCACGCTCAATTTCCGCTTTTACATCAGGAAGTTCTCTTTCCTTGAGATATCCCATAATCTCTTCGGCAACATCCTGTCCGCCTAGCTCTCCGGTTTTCGATTCTACCACTCTTTGTACGGCTGATTGTAAAGCTCTGCGATGCTCGGGTGTTTGTGTTTTTTCAAATTCCTGTAAGAGCTGCGCAATAGCTGCAAAACGTTGTTCTATCTCTTCTCGATATTCTTTTTCGTGTTCAGGACTATCAAATTCAAAATTTGGCATATCATCAATTTCAGCTTGTTTTGCAATCTTCAGAATATCAAAGGCATTTCGCCCTTCCATATTGCGAATATAGGGGTTAGCGCCTTTTTGTAACATTTTTTTTATAAAAGCTGCATTGGAAGATCTGATTGCGTCAAATAAAACTGTATCACCCCCAAGGCCCTGATCATTAAGATCAGCACCGGCATTCATAAGCATTTCTACTAATTCTTCATCAAAATACCTATTATACAAGAAGCCTAATTCATCACCTTCTATAGGTGCCCCATGGCGAATAATATCTTTAGCAAGATCGATATACTCTTTTGTATATCGATCAGCCAATTCTTCATCATCCATAATGTAATCAACAATATGTGTTGCATGATACAGGGCTTCTCTCAGAAGTGGAAAGGGAGTGGTTGCATTAACATTTGCTCCAGCATCAAGAAGCATTTTTGCTATTTCTAGATTGGGCTCACCATCAAAGTAATCTTCATCATCAGCAAGGGTAGGATATTCATCTCTTGTATACTTGTCCTCTCCAAAAAGCGTCGCCATATACAAAGCTGTCAAGCCGCCATTTGTTTGCAGATTCAAATCAGCGCCCTGCTTAATCAGAAAATCCACCATCTCTTCATTACCCAAATCTGTTGCAATCATCAAAGGGGTCATGCCATCCATTCTTCTTTCTATTCGAACATGTGCTGGCACCGGTTCACGCGCATTAATATCAGGAATTTCATGATTTCGTGAATTGAACAATGCTTTTATCTCATCTAAATCACTTGCTTTTGTTGCTTGGATCAAACGTTCATCCAAATCATGATTAATAACTTGCTGAGTGGGTGCGCGCCGCTTAAGACTTTGTGTCTGCTGTGCTGCATGCAGAGAACCAGATGCCAATAACAATATATGTGCAGAAAAAAATAGTTTCACCGTAATATCCCCCTAGGTAAAGCCCCTTTTTCTTGAGTATAACGTAACTACTTGCACTCCAGCAATAAAATTGCATAGAGTTGCACTTATTACTGCTTATGACTACTATAGCAGGTATAAGCCAATATAATTGTAACAATCACTGGAGAAGTATGAAGCACTATTTCATGGCATGGATCATTCTACTGATTCCCATTTCACTTTCTGCGCAAATGGCGCAAAAAATACGGCGTTCTATCATCAATGAAAAGCTTAAAGCAGACTTGAATGCAAAAGCGGCGATCATTAAACAAAAAGCAGCATTTATGTATCTTGTGTGTGATCCCGAGTTTGACATGGAATTTGACGGAGAAGATGCGCAAGCGTTTATTAATGCTGGCGTCAATGTTAACTTACGCTTAGAAACAACGAATCAAACAGCATTGATGCGGGCAGTTATTGCTGAAAATATTCAGCTGGTGAGCTTTCTTTTAGGGCAACCAGGTATTGATATTGAGTTAAAAGACAAATGTGGTAAAACTGCCTTTGATTATACCAAACGACATCAAGATAAAACTATACGTATGATGTTACTCATCCACCGAGAAACCACTGAAAAAGTACAAATTTCTCACCCTGTTCTAAAGTTATGAGATCGTAGGATTTGCACTGCACTTTTTACAATGCTCAAGCAACAGAGAAACTGCATAATCAAGATCATCAGTAAGTGTCAGTTTTGGTTCACTCACCGGTGAAAGCAAATTTTCACTTCGTGCTTCTTGCACCCAATCGTAATAAGATTTCCAAAATTTTGTACCAATCAATATCACGGGCGCTTGCTTAAGCTTGCCTGTTTGCATCTGATTCAAAAGCTCAGAAAGTTCATCCATGGTACCAAATCCTCCCGGAAACACCACAAAGCCAAGTGAATAATTCAACAAAAGCCATTTTCTCGGAAAGAAATCATCAAATATGATGGGCTGTTTCCCAACACATCGATTAGAAACCTCATCTTCAAGACCACGAACACTAATACCCATGGTTACAATTTCAATCTCGTTATGCTTAACTGAAGCTGCGCCGCAATTGCTTGCTTCCATAATTCCTGGGCCACCCCCCGTTAATACTGAAATCCCTTTATTTACTAATTTTGCAGAAATCGCATATGCTTCTTGCGAATAAGACATATCCTGTTTGAGACGACTGCCACCAAAAATACTCACACTTGGGCGGGTGAGATCCAAGATGATATACAGGCCACTGATAATTTGCCACAACTCTTTCAAAAGTCGCCAACTTGTTGCGATACAAATTCCTATTTTTCGAAAAAAATTCATAAAAATCTCCTTTATTCACGTATTGCTCAAGAAATATATTCCATTGAGCACCTTGTCTTTATTACACTGATAAAATAGCACATGGAGTTTATCTGATGCGATACTATCTTCTTATTTTTTATCTCGTATATTTCTTAATGCCTACCAGCACGACTTGTGCACCACAAGATATGTGGATCAACGTATTTGTTCACGGGACGATTGGACTACGTTCGCATATGAATTTTTCTACGTTCATACGCCTGATGAAAGATGATATCGAAGAAACTCACTATAAAAAAGCCGTCGACCAACTAAGAAACGATCCCTTTTTCTTCAAAATTCAACCGATTCAAGATCTTGGATTGCAACCAATCCAAGTGCCCTGTAAAAAAAATTGCTCTGCAGCCTCACTCTTTGCAAGAGCATTTGAAAAAAACATGACGCCAAATCCACAGATAAAAAACCTCTATTATACCTTCGGCTGGTCAGGGCTTTTAAGTATCACCGAGCGAATAAAAGCTTCAAAAAATTTATATACCGCTCTTGAAAAAGAAGTACAAAAACTTGCACGATTCTATCCCAAGCGAAACATCCATATTCGGCTCGTATGTTATAGCCATGGGGGCTCTGTTGCATTACATCTGGCAGAGATTCCTCAGAAGAATCTTGTGATCGATGAGCTGTTATTATTTGGTACACCAATACAGAAAGAGACCGATTATCTGATCCACGATGCACTATTCAAAAAAGTATATAATTTCTATTCTCGAAAAGATCTTATCCAAAAAATGGATTGCTTTTCATTCAAGCGCTTTTTTTCGCAACGAAGATTCAAAAAAGAGTGTCTTTGCGAAAAGCTTGTGCAAGTAGAACTTAAAGTTATGATGAATAAATATCCAGATTCATCACGTTATCACATTAATCGTTCGCCATCACATACGGAACTCTGGTTTTTTGGGTGGACGCTCCATTCATATCGCAAAAATTTTATCACCTATCCACTCCCACTCGGTACGTTCTTGCCCAACTTTATCGATCTTCTTGCAACATGCGCACCGGATAAACAGCATGTTACGATAACTTTATATCCCGATGGAACCGCGCGCATTAAAGAGAGAAATAAAAATTGGACATGTCCTGCGCGCTGGACAGAGCTCGATAAGCTTCATGAACTGCAAGAAGAGATTCTCACCTATGCACCGCCCCCATTTACCGACCAAGAACAAACAGCACATGTCAACTGTTCACATAAGACAACCCCAGAGGGTCTCAAGAAACTTGAAGCAAAGCATGCAAAAAAATATACGAAATCAAAAAAATGTCGCTGTTGTTTATGCGGCAGTGGTATGTATGATATCCCATAATGTCAGAAAATCTTGCATGTTCATTTGTTGAGCACGCAAGTTCAATACCGGAAGATCCTGTTCAGCAAGATACGCATATTTGGTTGCCAATACATTATTGCGCAACGTTCTACGCGGCTGAGCAAAACAATATTTAATAAATGCCCAGAACTTTTCTTCATCGCGAATAGGTTCAGCCTGACGTGGTTTAAAATAGAGAAGACGAGAATCCACCTTTGGTGGGGGGAAAAAGTCGACCGGTGGAATTTTTGTTAATAATTTCCAGGTAAAATGATGTTGGAAAAATAAGGAGATAAAACCATAACCGCGGCCACGGCTTTTGGTAATTTTTTGTGCAACTTCTTCTTGCACCATAACAACACCTTCTTGCAACAGCTCTTTATGTTGCTGCAGAAGATGCAAAATGGGAAAGGTAATTTGATAGGGTAAATTTGCGAGCAATACCCATGGTTTGTGCGGCTTGAATTGGGCAAAATCGACATCAAGGATATTTTCTTGAAAAATAGTCATACGCTCATCAGGATAGTGCCCACGAACATAAGCAGCCCAGTCTGGGTCGATTTCGAAGACCCACAACCGCGCTGCTGCTGTTTGCAAAATCGATTTTGTTAAAAACCCATCTCCGCAGCCAATCTCAAACACGGAAGTTTGAGGAGTAATCGATACCGCGTCAACCATGGTATCGATGACCGATTGTTTACGTAAGAAATGTTGCCCGTACTGTTTTTTTACGGGAATGCCATGTGCCTGTGGTGTTTGATTTTTCACTATAATCTCAATTTTATGCGAATCCTGCCCGCCGTAGCCTTGTGCGAAGGCTGGGTTATTTCATCAACGATTCTCTGAAGAAATCCAAATTCTCCAACACCTTGCCGGCACCATTAACCACACATAAGAGCGGATCTTCTGCTAAGTTAACCGGCAAACCAGTTTCACGAGAAATGAGTTTTGTCAGACCGCGCAATAATGAACCGCCACCGGCCATCACAATACCAATATCCACTAAATCAGATGATAATTCTGGTGGTGTATTTTCTAATGCAACGCGAACAACGTCAACAATACTTGCAATCGTTTCTAACAATGCTTCATGCACTTCGGTGCTGGTGAGCGTAATTGTTTTTGGAACACCGGTGATTAAATCGCGTCCCTTCACTTCCATGCTCGATTCAGAGTTATCAGGAAGCACGGTGCCGATCTCTATTTTGATAATTTCTGCCGTACGTTCACCAATCAAGAGATTGTATTTACGTTTTACATAGCTCACAATGGCGCGATCCATTTCATCGCCACCGACGCGAATTGAACGACAAAATACGATATTTTTCAAGCTGATCACGGCAACCTCGGTCGTACCGCCGCCAATATCAACGATCATACTGCCAACCGGTTCATGCACTTTAAGCCCAGCACCAATAGCTGCTGCCATGGGCTCCATAATGCAATACACTTCACGCGCACCTGCTTGCTTTGCAGAATCTTCTACCGCACGACGTTCAACTTGCGTAATACCAGAAGGTACACCAATCACCATACGTGGGCTGACAATCGTACGACGATGATCATGCACTTCGCGGATAAAGTAACGTAACATACTTTCGGTAAGTTCAAAATTTGCAATCACCCCATCACGCATTGGCCTGCATGCGACAATGCTTTCTGGCGTTTTGCCAAGCATTTCTTTTGCGCGACGCCCTGCCGCTAACACGATGTTGGTATTTGCTTTGACCGCAACTACGGAAGGTTCATTTAAAACAATGCCTCTATGAGGTACAAAAACTACCGTATTTGCCGTTCCCAAATCGATCGCTAAGTCGTTTGAGAAAAAGCTAAAAAGGCGTTTGTTACTAAAGCTGGCGAAAAAATTCTTCATATTCTTGACTCAATTCGTAATGAAATGCCATGTGTTTTTACTACTCGTTTTGCTACCAGGCCCTTAAATGGTATGTCGACAATCAGCGACACAACAGGAGCAAAACGTGCGTTATATTTATCATACCCAAAATCATACAATGCTGCGACACTCACATAATCAGATCCCCAAGAAGAAAGTGTTTCCATAATGCCGGTATTGGCAGGAGCCGATGCGGCAATAACTTCACTGCTTCGTGCATCATGAATGGTATCGCTCCAATGCTTTGTTAAAACATAGGCGATATTAAATCCAAGTCCGTCACGCAAACCGGTTACCTCAAACCGTGGAGAGAATATCAATGTCCAGCCAGGAGTAATGCGTGCAGGACCAACAAGCACGCCATAATTAAGAGGATCAAAATTCGTAGTATTACAATCAACACCCATAACTGGCATACGAGTACATAAGGTACGAGTAAATCGTTTATTTGCCCGCAACAAAAGTCCTACAATCAAATCTTCTCGTAAAACAAATGTGCCATCAAATGCACCATAGATACCAAAATGTGGATTACCCAACGGTATAAATGCTGGATTATATATGTTATGCGTTTGTCCTGTTGGAATGAGAAAGCCAAAGTTACAGCCAAGATCTATGCGATGGAATTTATACCAATATTCCCGCACACCATGAAACCGTAGATAGAGATCGATATTACCAAATTCACCATGGTCATAACAGGAGGGTTGCAAGCCCAAGAGTTGATGAATTTGTGTATTAACATTAATGACCTCTTGAACATCTCCCGGAGACAACTTCACGCCGCTCAGCTCAAGCTCGAGATGTGCATCCATTTTGCCACCAATAATCGAGCCGCCAATACCCAGGTAACTCGTCAGATGAACAAACGTTTCAAACACCAGTCCTTGGAAAGAAAGCTTTCCGTTCTGCCGCCAGGGAATAGAATTAAAAGCAAGCAGGTCAGGCCGTAATAACGATTGATTAGTAATCTTTGCTTTCTGTAAAGCCTGATCTAAAACAATTTCATCATATTCACCATTAATGCCAAACAAGGGAATTTCATCCCCCGTTAATGAAGAGATATCGGGATTTATTGTTTTTTTTGCACCAAAAAATATACCGCGAACTCCATAGTCCCAAGTAGCGTCTTTCGTGGTAAAAAAAGGTTGTAAGATCAATGGAACGAATCGGTTATCAAAAACCATTGCATCAATACTGCTGCATACAAGCAGGCAGCTCGCTATATAACAAAACCGTTTCATCAAATTTATCACAATTTTACCTTACGTTGTGCTCAGATTGTTCTCAGCCTGCTCTCAGAATAAATCATTTGTGATTTTTGAGAAGGCTTTCTCTCTCCCGATATACTTTCGACTATTATATGCTATACTTCTGTCGCACGTAACCGGAGAAAAAAACATGCTATTAAAACAAGAATCAACTCCACCATTTCAAGCAATTATATTAGCCGCAGGGCGCTCATCCCGCTTTAACACGGGGATAACAAAACTTTCTTATACTCTTTGCGG
>Ga0255338_1002693_pt1 | contig 24392 bp, 26 predicted proteins | sample MeOH1_35cm_T4_19_FD_203715 | JGI IMG/M metagenome (GOLD analysis project Ga0255338, IMG submission 203715) | Sandy soil microbial communities from University of British Columbia, Vancouver, Canada - MeOH1_35cm_T4_195 | ecosystem: Engineered > Artificial ecosystem > Sand microcosm > Unclassified ...
GCGCGCCGCCTGGTGGGCCAGGATCTTCGCGCCCGCCGCCTTCAGCGCCTGCACGCCATAGATGTGGTCCGCGTGATAGTGCGTGAGGATCACGTGCGTCACCGGCTTGTCGGTGTGCTTGCGGATTTCCGCGAGCAGGCGCAGCGCGAGGCCCGGGGAGCCCAGGGCGTCGATCGCAACCACCCCTTCGGGGGTGATGACGAACCCGGCGTTGGACACGAAGTTCTGGTTGGCCGGGGACCCCAGTGCGGAGAGCCCCTCGACGTACCACGCCGAGGGCGACACCTGGCGTGCCGTCATCGGCGGCGCCGCGGCGGGTTGGGCACTCGCGCCCAGCGAAGCGCCCAGCAGGGCCAGCCATGGGAAACAACGGATGAAGCGGCGGGCGCACTTCGCGTACATCGATGCCTTTCAGTCGTGCCGCGCGCGGGCGGACCATTGCATGCGGCCCAGGGCGGCGGGATGGCCGGCTTTGACGGGAGTCAAGTCGCCCCACAAGCCGTTCACCCGGCGTGAATATAAGCGATATCTTAACTAATAATCGAACCCCATGGGCCTCGCTCACTTGCCACTGAGGTACTCGGCCACCGCCGCCATCTCGAGCGCGGTCATCTTCTCGGTGATGGCGTGCATCACGGCGTTGTCGTTCGTGCGCTCGCGCTTGTTGAACAGCTTGAGCTGGGCCTCGGTGTAGTGCGCGAACTGGCCCGCCAGGCGCGGCAGCGTCGCGGTGCCGAGCGCGCCCGGGCCGTGGCAGCCCACGCAGGCGGGCACGCCGCTGTACCGGTTGCCGTGCCGGTAGATGTAGCCGCCGACAGTGGCCAGCGCCGGATCCTTCGGCGGCTGCGCCGTCGGCGCCATCTTCTCGAAGTACCCGCCGAGCGCCGCCATCTCGTCGGGTGTCAGCTTCTCCACCATGCTGGACATCGCCGTGCTCTTGCGCTTGCCGGACTTGAAGTTATCCAGCTGCTTGGCGATGTACTCGGAATTCTGGCCCGCCAGCCGCGGAAACTGCTCGCTGGACGATTCGCCTTCGGCGCCGTGGCACACGAAGCACACGCCCGAGACGATCTTGCGCGCCCGGGCCTCGTCGGCCTGGGCGATCGCACCTGCTCCGAGGCAGGCAAGCGCCAGCCCCGTGGCCCACCGGGCGCCTTTCCCGTACGGGTTCATCGTCGTCAGACCAGCGTATCGGCCCAGATGTTGCGGGCCCATGCCATTGCGTAGCGGCCTTCCAGTTCGTTGGCGGCCGTGGAAACGCCGCCCGAGCCGGCGACGGGCACCATGGTCTTCTGGGCGGCGTCGTAGCGGTGCACGCTCGCGACGTGGACGACGTCCTCGTCGCTCACGAAGCTGTAGCAGGTGTTGTTGTAGATCGGCAGCGGATTGACGGCCTTGCCCGTGAGCAGCGCGATCACCGCGGCCGCACAGGTCTTGCCGTGCTGGTTGGCCATGTGGGCCGACTTGGGCATCGCCGGCGCGATCTGGATCGCGTCGCCCAGCACGTGCACGTTCTTCACGGCCTTCGACTCGAAGGTGAGGAAGTCCACCTCGCACCAGCGCTTGTTGGCGGTGGCCAGTCCCGTCCTCGCGGCGATGTCGCCGGCCCGCATGTCGGGGATGACGTTGAGCACGGCCGCCTTCAGGTCGTCGTTGAACTCGAACTTGAGTGTGTTGGCCGACGTGTCCACGTCCACCGCCTTGTGCTTCGGGCGGTACTCGACGATGTTCCTGTAGCGGTCGGTCCAGGCTTTCTTGAACAGCGGGCCCTTGGACGTGACGTCGTCGTTGGCGTCGAGCACCAGCACCTTGCTGCGCGGCTTGGCCTTGCTGAAGTAATGCGCCACCTGGCACGCGCGCTCGTACGGGCCGGGCGGGCAGCGATAGGGCGCGAGCGGGATGGCGATCGCGAACACGCCGCCGTCGGGCATCGCCTCGAGCTGGCGGCGCAGCGCCAGCGTCTGCGGGCCGGCTTTCCAGCCGTGCAGCACCTTGTCCTGCGCGCCGGGGCGGTTCATGCCCGGCAGCGTCTCCCACATGAAATCCACGCCGGGCGAAACGATCAGGCGGTCGTACGGCAGCTCGCCGCCGCCCGCGAGTTTCACCACGCGCTTCTCGGCGTCGATCGCGCTGGCCATGCCGCGCACGATCTTGACGCCATGGCGGCGCGCCAGGTTGTCGTAGGGCGTCGTGATGTCGGCGATGGTCTTGCTGCCGCCGATCACCAGGTTGGAGATCGGGCAGGAGACGAAGGCCGCGTTGGGCTCGACCAAGGTCACGTCGAACGAATAGTCGGACCACATGCGCAGGTACTTCGCGGCAGCGGCGCCGCCGTAGCCGCCGCCGATCACCACGACCTTGGGGCCCCGCGAGATTCCCGGGGCTGCGCACCCCGCGACGAGTGCGGCGGAGCCGAGAGCGCCGGCGGCCTGGACGAATCGACGGCGCTTCATGGCGTGCCTTTCTTCTGGGCGGCGAAATACCCGGCGATCGCCGCGATCTGTTCGTCGGTATAGCCCTTGGACAGCTGGTGCATCACGGTCGCCGGTTTGCGGCCGTTCTTGAAATCCAGCATCTTCTGCACGATGTCCTCGCGCTTCATCCCGGCCAGCGGCTCGTTGCCGGCCAGCGCGTTGCCGTTGGTGCCATGGCAGGTGGCGCAGCCCCCGGCCCAGCCGCGGACCTGCAGTGCATCGGGCGCCTGGGCGAGGCTGCCTGCCGCGGGCAGGGCCAGCGCCAGGCAGGCCGCGGTGAACCGGAATCGTCGCATCGCATCTCCTGCCGCCATAAATCACCTATGGCTTATATGGAAATTATTCCGCGAGCAGGGCCCGTGTTGCCCCGGTATAAACCCGGTGGCGCCGGGGCAGGGAACGGGGCGCCGGGGTCAGCGAACGTCGGCTTCGATCGCGATCTGCGTGCACACCGCGCGGCAAAGGGTCACCACGCGGTCGTTGACGATGCGGTAGTAGATCTGGACGCCCTCGCGCCGCTTGCCGAGCACGCCCGCCTGGTAAAGCGTGTTCAGGTGCTGCGACATGTTCGGCTGGGTGGTTTCGATCTCCGACAGCAGCTCGCTCACGTTCTTCTCGCCGTTGCACAGGCAGGCGATGATCTTCAGGCGCATCGGCGCCGACATCACGCGGAACACCTCGGCGGCGAGCTCGAACACTTCGTCCGATTCGACGGCGGCGGGGGCGGCGGAGCTGTTGGATCGGGTGGCCATGTGGGTTGTCCGGTGGTCGGGTGCTCTTGCGCGGGCTGCGCGTTGGCGCCCATGCGCTGTATCAGTTTATCAGCGTGGGCGGATATATGGCAACACGGCCGTGGCGCGGCCGCATCGGGGCCGGCCTTGCGGTGCGATCAGGCTTCGCGTTCCAGCCGCCACATCTGGTACTTCACCGCCGCGGCCGCGCCCGCGATCATCGCCGGCACCGCGACGAAACTGGTCGCGCTCAGCGTGGACAGGCCCGAGACGCCCTGGCCGATGCTGCAGCCCATGGCCGTCACCCCGCCCACGCCCATCAGCACGGCGCCCACCAGGTGGTGGCCGAGGTCACCGGGGCCGCCGAAACCTTCCCAGCGGAAGCTGCGCTGCGCCAGGGCGACCGCGGCGGAACCGGCGATCACGCCGAACACGGAGACGATGCCCACCGTCAGCAGCTTGGTCTTGTCGCTGTAGAACATCAGCCAGTCCAGGGTGTAGGCGATGGGCGAGACGAAGCTGAAGGCTTCCGCGCGCGTCGAATTGGTGGCCAGGAAGGTCTCCTGCAACGTCTCGGGGTGCTCCGGCACGTAGCCCAGGTGCCCGCTGACCCACCACATCGCCAGGACCGTGGCGCCGACGCCGGCGCCCGCGAGCACGTTGTTCGCGGCGCGGAACCCGCGGCCCATGACAGCCCACGCCACCAGCGCGCCGCCCAGGACCAGCCCGAGCGCGAGGCTGGCCGTGCCGGAACTCGCGGCAAAGGCCGGTGCCGCCCACGCCGGCAGGGTGGCGGGCGTGGGGAATTCGTGCGCGATCCGGTCCACGGTCCCGGTGCGCCAGACCGCGGTCAGCCCCTTGAGGGTGGCGAAGGCCGCGACGCCGAGCACCACGACGACGACCAGGGCCTTGAGGTTGCCCCCGCCCACGCGCACCAGCGCCTTGCTGGCGCAGCCCGAGGACAGCACCATGCCGAAGCCGAAGATGGCGCCGCCCACCAGGGCCGACAGCCAGATCCAGCGGTGGGAGGCGTAAAGGGTCGTTTCGGGCCTGACCAGCCCCGCCCAGGCCAGGATGCCGAAGCCGATCATGGCGACGCCGGCCGCCAGCCCCCATTGGCGCATGCGCGTCCAGTCGCCCAGGGTGACGACGTCGGCCACCGCGCCCATGGTGCAAAAGCCCGTGCGCTGCACCAGCGCCCCGAACGCCATCGCCACGAAGAAGGACGCCCAGAGGACCAGTTGGGTGAGATGGGCCAGCTCGGCAGACGTCATGCGGGCGATTCTAGGGGGATGCCTAGGACGATTCCTAGGCGGGGTCGGCATTCCCGCAGGCGCGAACCGGATTCCGCCGAGCCACCAATTCAGCCGGCGCCGATATCCGCGCGGGCCGCGAACGGCGAAAGTACCTCCATGCCACAGAGCAATGTCCCCGTTAAGGTTTTCCTGGCCGATGACTCGGCGATGATCCGCGAGCGGGTCGCCGCCATGCTGGCCGCCAAGGCCATGTCGATCGTCGGCGAGGCCGTGAGCCCCCAGGGCTCCATCCAGGGCATCCTGGCCGCCCACCCCGACGTCGTCGTGCTCGACATCCAGCTGGAAGGCGGATCGGGCCTGGAAGTGCTGCGCGCCGTGCGCCTGGCCGACCCCGGCATCGCCTTCATCGTCTTTTCCAACAACTCCGGCGCCGCCTACCGCAAGCGCTACCTCGCCGAAGGCGCCTGCCAGTTCCTCGACAAGACCACCGAATTCGACCAGCTCGTACCCGCGATCCAGACCGCATCGCAACACACGCATTGATAGGGGAAAATACCATGACCGTAGCCGCCGCCACCACCGAACTCGCCGCCCGCACCGTGCACATCATGCCGGTCGTCCATTCGCGGCAACCGACGCCCGTTGCGCCGCTCAAGACCTCGTGCTCGAGCTGCCATCTGCGCGACCTGTGCCTGCCGTGCGGCATGAACACCCCGGACGTGGAGCGCCTGGACAGCCTGATGTTCGGGCGCCGCCGCGTGCTGGCCGGCCAGACGCTCTACCGTGAAGGCGACAAGTTCCAGTTCATCTACGCCGTGCGCGCCGGCACGCTCAAGTCCAGCCTGATGCTGGCGGACGGCCGCGAGCAGGTCAGCGGCTTCCACATCGCCGGCGAGCTGGTCGGCCTGGACGGCGCGGCCCAGGGCCACCACGCCAGCGCCACGATGGCGCTGGAAGACACCGAGATCTGCGCGATCCCCTACAGCCACCTGACGGACCTGGCGGCCAACGCCTCGGGCGGCATGCAGCACATCATCACCCGCCTGATGAGCCGCGAGATCCTGCGCGAGCACAGCCTGATGATGCTGCTGGGCAGCATGAATGCGGAAGAGCGCCTCGCCGCCTTCCTGGTGAACCTTTCGCAACGTTACGCCGCCCGTGGCTACTCGGAGCGAGAATTCCACCTTCGCATGAGCCGCGCCGAAATCGGCAGCTACCTGGGCATGAAGCTCGAAACCGTGAGCCGCACTTTCTCGGCCTTCCAGGCCCAGCGCTTCCTGGAAGTGGACAAGCGCCACGTGCGCATCATCGACATGGACGGCCTGAAGCGCCGCATCGAGGTGCGGGTGCACTGAGAGGGCAGGGTGGCCGGCGGGAGCCATGAAATACAAGGACTACTACGCCGCGCTCGGCGTTGCGCGTGACGCGGACGCCGAACAGATCAAGAAGGCCTACCGCAAGCTCGCGCGGCAGCACCACCCGGACGTCTCCAAATCGCCCGGGACGGAGGCGAAGTTCAAGGAGATCGGCGAGGCGTATGCCACGCTGAAAGACCCGGAAAAGCGCGCCGCCTACGATGAACTCGGCCGGCAGCCCGCAGGCCACGAGTTCCGGCCGCCGCCCGGCTGGGCCCATCAATACGCATCGGACGCGCAGGGTTTCGAGGACATCGACCTCGCCGACCTGTTCGACGCCCTGGGCCGCCGGCATCGCGGCGGCCACCACGCCCCCATGCCGGTCCACGGCCGCGACTACGAAACCGCGGTTCGCATCAGCCTGGAAGACGCCCACCGCGGCGCCACAGTCAAACTGAACCTCGCGGACGCGGGCGGCGACCGGACACTGGAGGTCACCATTCCACCGGGCGTGAGCGAAGGCCAGAAGCTGCGGCTGCGCGGCAAGGGAGGAAAGGGCCGCAACGGCGGGGCCGACGGCGACATCTACCTGCACATCACGCTGGCGCCGCACCCGGTGTTCCGGGCCGATCGCCACGACCTGTACTTCGACCTTGCGCTGGCGCCGTGGGAAGCGGCCCTGGGCGCGGAGATCGAAGTGCCCACGCTGGGGGGCCCGGTGCTCCTCACCGTGCCGGCCGGCACCCGCTCGGGCCGCAAGCTGAGGCTGCGCGGGCGCGGCATGGCGAACGGCCGGGGCGGCCACGGCGACCTGTATGCCGTCGTCCACATCGACGTGCCCGCCGCATTGACCGACCGCGAGCGGGAACTGTTCGAGGAAATGGCGGCTGCTTCGCGCTTCGATCCCCGCGCGGTCGCGGCCGGGGAGGCATCGTGAGCACGCAAGCTGTGCAAGTCACCTGGCTGGACGCCCGTGAGACGCTGACGGCGGCGGAGCTGTCGCGCACCTGCGGCATGAGCCCCGAGCAGCTGGCCGAACTGGTGGAGTACGGTGCGCTGGCGCCGATCGACCGTACCGTGGCCGAGCCGCTCTTCAGCGGGGCGTGCGTTTCATCCTTGCGGCGGGCGGCGCGGCTGTACCGGGATTTCGACCTTGACCTGTTTGCGGTGGCGATGCTGCTGGGATACCTCAACCGCATCGACGAACTGGAGCGTGAGGTGCACATGCTGCGCGCCCACCTGCCGGGGCATGCCGGCGTTGCCTCGCGCGAGGGCCCGCAGCCGTGGCGGGAGCCGCACGGGTAGCTCCTGCATCGGCTTCCTCGCGGCACGGCCCGCATGCGGCTTTGCCGCGAGGACGACGGCGCGACCGGTATTCATGCGGCCTTGGCCTGGAAGCGGCTGGGCGGCTCGCCCATGGCGGCCTTGAACATCGCAGTGAAGGCGCTGTCGCTCGCATACCCGCTGGAGGCGGCGACATGGCTCACCGGCATCCCGCGCGCGAGCATCGGCAGCGCGTGCGCCAGGATCGCCTGCTGGCGCCATTGCTGGTAACTCGTGCCCAGCTGCTCGCGGAAGAGCCGCGCCATCGTGCGTTCGCTGGCGCCGAACCCGGTGGCCCGCTCCGCGAGCGTCGCGCGCTCCGACGGTGCGCGCAGCACGGCCTCGCACAGCGCCCGCAGGCGCTTGTCGCCGGCCTGCGCATGCGGCAGGGGAACGCCGAGCGCCTGGATGTCCGCGTGCGTGATCTCGTCGATCACCAGGCCCGTGAGCCGATCCTCGCGCGCCTTGGGCAGCGGCGCCGCGGCGTCGAGCGCCTGCACCAGCTCGCGCAGCAGCGGTGACACCACCAGGACGCGGCACCGGCGCCAGCCCGGGGGCGTGACGCAAGCGTCGATGTAGAGCGTGCGCAACTGCGCCTGTTCGAGCACGTGGACTGCGTGGCGCGCGCCCGGCGCGATCCACACGGCGCGGGACGGCGGGACGATGAAGGTGGCTTCGTCGCCTGTGCCCGCATGTTGCTCGGCGGTCACCTGCACGATGCCCGTCGAACAGTACGCCACCTGCGCCCAGGGGTGCTCGTGCGGCTGGAGGTGGCTGTCGGCGGACAGCGTGCGGGCCCGCACGCGCACCGGCCGCTGGCGGCTGGGACGGAAGGCGTCGGGGTCGCCCAGGGGCGCCGCCTGCGAGGAGGTTCTTCGGACCATGGCAGAAAGTGCTTTGGCCGATTCTCGTCGAAAGCTGGCGTTCTGTCGCATTTCAGAAGCCGCAATGCGCACTACGATGCGCAGCATGAGCCCAACGACCGCCAATGCCGCCCTGCCGCCCGCCAGCCTGCGCCAGGACGCCGGTGTCATCGGCCTGGTCGGGCTGGCCCACATGATCAGCCACTTCAGCCAGCTGCTGCTGGCGCCGCTGTTCCCCTGGTTGAAGGACGCGCTCGACGCCAGCTATACCGAACTCGGGTTCCTGATGACGCTGTTCTTCGTGGTCTCGTGTGCGGTGCAGGCGGCGTCCGGCTTCCTGGTGGACCGGTACGGCCCGCGGCCCATCCTGTTCGGGGGCTTGAGCCTGCTGGGCCTCGCGGCCTTCGGCTTCGCGACCAGCCCCGGCTACTGGACGATGGCCCTGTGGTCGGTCGTCGCCGGCGTGGGCAATGGCGTGTTCCATCCCGTGGACTACACGCTGCTGAACCGCAAGGTCAGCGCCCCGCGGCTGGGCCATGCCTACAGCTTCCATGGGATCACGGGCAGCCTGGGCTGGGCACTGGCGCCGGCCTTGCTGGTCCCGCTGGCGATCATGTTCTCCTGGCGCGTCGCCCTGATGGGCGCCGGGACGCTGGCGTTCGTCATCCTGGGGGTCCTCTGGCTCAACCGCGGCAAGCTGGCCCTGCCGGGCACGGTGCCGCACCATGCGTCGGCGAAAGCCGAGGGCGACTTCGATTTCCTGCGCATCCCGGCCGTATGGATGTGCTTCGGGTTCTTCTTCTTCTACGCCGTGGTGCTGAGCGTCATCCAGGCTTTCGCTCCCGAGGCAGCGCGCCAGCTGCACGGGGTGCCCGTCGCGCTGGCCGCCATGTGCCTGACCGTGTACATGGTGTGCAGCGCAGGCGGCATGGTGCTGGGGGGCTTCCTGGCCGCGAACCCCGACCGCTGCGAGCGCATCGTGGGCGCGGGCTTCGGCGCCGCCGCCGCGGTCGCGCTCGTGATCGGGCTCGCGCCGGTGCCGGCCCTCGCCGTGCCGGCCCTGTTCGGCGCGATGGGGTTCGCCAGCGGCATCGCGGGGCCTTCGCGCGACCTGCTGGTCAAGAAATCGACCCCCGACAACGCGACGGGCCGCGTCTACGGCGTCGTCTACGCCGGGCTGGATATCGGCCAGGCGATCGCGCCGCTCGTCTTCGGCGCGTTGATGGACCACCGGCAGTACCAGGGCGTCTGGCTGGGTCTGGTGTTCATGCAGGCCGTGCTCATCACCAGCGCCTTCAACGTGCGGCGGGTGCGTCGTACCGCGGCGGTGGCGGCCTGACGCTCACTTGATGTCGGTGACAGTTCCGTTCAGCGTACCGTCGGGGTTGAGAACCTGGTACTCGGCGCCCTTGCGGGTCACCGTCAGGCAGCGCTCCTCGCGCGCGCGCAGCGTGTTCCAGGTGGCGCAATAGCCCTGCGGCTCGTTCCAGCGCCATTTGCCCACGTCGTTGATGCCGCCCGAGATCTGCATCGTGAAGTCCGGCAGCAGCTGCAGCTTGGCGTTATAGCGATTCGGGAACGTGACCGACAAAGTCTTGCCGACCCACTTTTCCTTCAGCTCGCCGACCGTCACGGGCCCGTCCTGCGCAGCGGCAAGTCCGCCGCCAAGGGCCAGGGCGCACAGGACGGCGGCGCGGGTCACGTTGATTCTGGTCATCTGATTTCTCCTTGTTGCGAAATGCTACGAGCCGGTTGACAATCCCCTCTTCGGGTCAACCCGCCCCCCGGGGTTATCCTTGCGCCCATGTACGCGCCATATTTCGGGCTGAAGAGCGAGCCGTTCTCGATCGCGCCGGACCCGCGCTACCTGTTCATGAGCGAGCGCCACCGGGAGGCGCTCGCGCACCTGCTGTACGGGCTGGGCGGGGGTGGCGGCTTCGTGCTGCTCTCCGGCGAGATCGGCACGGGCAAGACCACGGTGTGCCGCCTGTTTCTCGAGCAGATCCCCAAGGACTGCAACGTCGCCTACATCTTCAATCCCAAGCTCACCGTCATCGAGCTGCTGCAGTCGATCTGCGATGAGTTCCACATCCCGGTGCCCGGCGGCGAGCGGCCCCCCACCGTCAAGGACTATCTCGATCCCCTCAACGAGTTCCTGTTGCGGGCGCACGCCGCGGGGCGCAACAACGTCCTGATCATCGACGAGGCGCAGAACCTGTCGCCGCAGGTGCTGGAGCAGCTGCGCCTGCTCACCAACCTGGAGACGCCGGAGCGCAAGCTGCTGCAGATCATCCTGATCGGCCAGCCCGAGCTGCGCAGCATGCTCGCGCGGCCCGAGCTGGAACAGCTGGCCCAGCGGGTCATTGCCCGATATCACCTCGGCGCCCTGACGCCGGCCGAGACGGCGCATTACGTGCGTCACCGCCTCGAGGTGGCGGGCCTGAGCCGGCCGTTCCCGTTCGAGCGCAAGGCCCTGCAGCGGGTGCATGACCTCTCGCGGGGCGTGCCGCGCCGCATCAACCTCCTGTGCGACCGGGCCCTGCTCGGCGCGTTCGCCAACAGCCAGGCGGCCGTGGACCGCGCCACCGTGGACAAGGCCGCGGCCGAAGTGTTCGATGCACCGCCCGTCAACGCCGCCTCGCCCGCGCGGCGCATGGCAGGCGTGCTGGGCCTCGGGGTGGCGGCTGGCGCCGGGTTGTTCGCGATCCTCACCCATCTGGCGCAAGACCCGATGCCGGCGCCGTCCGCGGCGAAGCCGGCCGCGGCGGTGCCGGCCACGCTGGCGCCTGCCGCACGTCCCGCGTCCACGGCGGTGATGACAGTGGCCGCGCCGGCCGCGCCGGCGGCATCCGCGCCCGCGCCCGCGCTGCTGCGCGACAGCGATGCCGCGTGGCGCGAACTGGCGCAGGCGTGGAAGGTGTCTGCGGAAGAAGGGAGCCCGTGCCGCGTGCTGCAGAAGGAGCGGCTGCAATGTTTCAGCAAGAACCTGAGCCTGGCCGTGATCCGCGAACTCGGGCGGCCCGGCATCCTGACGCTCGACGCCGGCAGCGGCGCCCCGAGTTACGCACTGCTCACGGCGCTGGGCCGGGACAGCGCGACGCTGCGAGCAGCGGGCACCGAGCAGACCGTGACCCTCGCTGCCCTGGCCGCGCGCTGGCAGGGCGACTTCTCCACCCTGTGGCGGACGCCGCCGGGCCACCCGGGACGTACACCGGGCAGCCCCAGCGGCGAGACCCTCGAATGGATCTCGGCAAGCCTCGGCGACCCGAACGGGGCGCCGCCGCCGGCCCGCCGCGAATTCGATGCGCAGCTGCGGACGAGGCTGCGAGCTTTCCAGCTTGCGCACGGGCTCGCCGCCGACGGGCAGCCAGGCCCGATGACCTTCATGCAACTCAATCGCGCGGCCGGTGTCGAAGAGCCGCGGCTGCGCACCGATCTCTAGGCCCGACCCCCATGTCCTACATCCTCGACGCCCTGAGAAAAGCCGACGCGCAGCGCGAGAGCGATCCGGCGCGCGGCATCCATGCCCAGCCCGCTCGCGCCTTTGCGGGTGACGGCACGAGCCGCACGGGCCTGCGCGTCGGTGCCTGGGCGGCAACCGCCGCCGGCATCGCGGCACTGGCTGCCGCCGGCTGGTTCCTGTATCGCGATCCCGTGCCGGCACACTCGGCCAGGGTCCAGGTCGCCGCTGCGCCGGTGGCGCCGGCCCCGGTCGCCGCTCCACCGCCGGCGGCGCCCAGCCTGCCGCCGCCTGCCGTTCCCGCGGCTGCCGTCTTGCCCCCGCCCGTGGTGGTCTCGCCTGTCGCCGTGGCCGTGCCCCCGCCGGTCGCCATGCCGGGTGGCGGCGCACCCCATCGCACGGACCGCCCCGTCGGCGGCACACCGCCGATGCCCGGCGTTCCCAGCGCGGGCGCCACGGCGCGCGCGATCGCCGCCCAGGCCGCGCAAACTGCGCCCGCGCCACAGCCGGCCGCACCGTCTTCCGCACCAGGCGCCGCAGCGCCGCCGGCCGGTGGCGCCCCAGCCCCACCCGGCACGGCGTCCACGCCAACACCGGCACCGGCACCTCCGCCGCAGCTGCAGCCGCAGCCGGCGGGCGCGCCGTCCGGCATGGCGCCGCCATCGCCGTATCTGCCGCCTGTCGTGGTGCCTCCTTCGCCGCCGCCGGCGCCCGTGGCCGGCCTGCCGCCGGATGCGCCGAAGCTCGTGATCACCGGTGGCGTCTACTCGGCCAGCAAGGCGCAGCGCATGCTGATCGTCAACGGCCAGGTGATGGGCGAGGGCGCAGACCTCGGGTCGGGCGTCACGTTGGAGGAGATCAAGCCCAAATCGGCGGTGCTGCGCTTTCGCGGCGGCCGCTATTCCGTGACCTATTGACGGATCGGGCCGCCATGAAGCACCGGGCCGTTGCCGCTGCGTTGCCCTGGCTGGCGCTCTCCGGTGCCCACGCCGCCGGGTCGCTGTGGAATTTGCTGACGGTCGTTTCGCCTGCCGCCGGTGACATGGTGGTGGCGGCGGGGCGGCTCACGGTGCCCGCCCGCTGAAGGAGTCAATTCGTCTGCGGCGGCTGGAACACCGACCAGCGGCCGTCCTTGAACAGGTACAGCGCCGAGGACAGGCGCGCGCCCGGGCCGCCGGCATAGAGGGCCGCGGCGCTGAAGCGCAGGTTGGAAACCGCCGCTTCGTCGGACGCGGGCGCGTACACCAGGCCGCCACGCCTGGGAACCGCGACGACGAGGCCTTCGGGGTGGGGGGCCTGCAATTCGCGCCAGAACTCGCGGTCCAGGAAGTAGCTGCTGTTCAGGTCCGTGGCACCGCTTTGCACCTGCATCAGCTTGCCGCTCCAGGGCTGGGGGGCCGGCGCGCCGTACACGCGGCGCAAGTTGGCGATCGCGAGTTTCAGCGCCTCCTCGGGGCTGAGGCGCAGGCGCTCCAGGTCCTCCGACGACGCGCTTTGCATCGTCTGCCCGCCGTCGAAGACGAGGCGGATGTGCATGTCGCCCAGGAATTTGTACCAGCTGATGTCGAGGTCGACCTCCTGCCCGTCCGGCAGCACGCCGCGCATCTTCCCGAACGGCCGCAGGGTTTCGTCCTGCTTGTTCGAACCGCGCGATTCGCGCAGCACGACGAGCAGGTTGCCCGCGCCGGTGTCGATCGCGGCATCCTCGGACGCGCGCGGGGCGGTGGCCGCGAAGGCGCACGCGAAAAGCAGGCACAGCTTGAGAAAGTGGCGGACGCAAGCGGTCATTTTTCTCCTCGACTCGCCAGCCATGTTGCGCGCCGGGTGCCGCCGCCGCAACGGCTCTTTACACCATCCGTCAAATAAGTCGCACTCCCGTGCAAACCGCGTCGGTACGCGGCCACGAATTTGGTTACCGATATTGCTCCGCACCATGCACATGTAAGGCTGCTCCTCCGTAGCATCGGCAGCTCTTTCAACGCCACTCAGAGGAAGTACACCATGGCCATGCAATCTCCGTTCTTCAACAAGCGCGAACCGGACGCGTACAGCCAGCGCAACCAGGGCAACCCGAATGCGGCGGCCGCGGCCGGCACGACCGCAGCGGCCGCGCCCACCGCGCCCGCCGCGAACACCGCGCCTGCCAAGGACGGCGAGAGCAAGCTGACCGTGGGACCGAACATCAAGCTCAAGGGCGTCGAGATCACCGATTGCGACACGCTGGTCGTGGAGGGCTCCGTGGAAGCGACGATGGATTCGCGCGTGATCCAGATTTCCGAGCGCGGCTCGTTCAAAGGTTCGGCCGATATCGATATCGCCGAGATCCGCGGCGTGTTCGACGGCAACTTGACGGTGCGCCAGAAGCTCACCATCTTCGCGACGGGCAAGGTCACCGGCCGCGTGCGCTACGGCAAGGTCGTGATCGAAGAGGGCGGCCAGCTGTCGGGCGAAATTGAATTCGGCACGGCAAACACCGCGCGCACCACGACGCCGACCACCGGCGGGCGCTCCGGCCTGCAAGTCGCGGGCTGAGCGTCGCCGCAGCGTCGCGCCTGGGCACCTGCGCAGCGTAGGCGACTCTGCTCAGACCTACACTGTGCAGCGAGCAGGCACGACGTTCCGGCCTGACCGCTCAAACCACGGTGCGGTGCCGCTGGATGCAGGTGTCCAGCACCTCGCCGTGGTCGCGCCGCCACCAGTTGCCGCTGGAGAAGATTTCCACCTCGCTGTAGCCGGCGAATCCCTGCGCCTCCATCCAGCCGCGGATGCGCGGGATGTCAATCACCCCATCGCCCATCATGCCGCGGTCGTTCAGCAGGTCCGTGGTCGGCGTGAGCCAGTCGCACACATGGAACGCGAGCAGCCGGTTGCGGCCGGCGCGCTCGATCTGCGCCTGCAGTTTAGGGTCCCACCATACGTGATACACGTCCACCGCGACGCCCAGCGACGCTTGTGTCCCTTCCTTCGCCTCGCCGGTGCGCGGCGGATCGAGCTCGTCGCAAATGTCCAGCGCCTGTTCCAGCGTGTTGATGCACGCGCGGTCCGCGGCGTACATCGGGTGAAGCGGCTCGATCGCGAGCGGCATGCACAGGGTGCGCGAATAGTCCAGCAATTCGGCGATCCCATCGCGCACCTGGCTGCGTGACCAGGCAATGTCCTTGTGCGCGGCCTTGCCGGCCAACGCGCCGGGCAGGCCGCCCACCACGAGGACAAGGCATTTGGCATCGAGCTCGCAGGCCTCGTCCACCGCCCGGCGGTTGTCGTCGCGCGCGGCCGCGAGGCCTCTCGCGTCCACGGCGGGGAACATCCCACCTCGGCAGTAGCCCGAGAGTTCCAGTCCGTGGGACTTCACCAGTTTGGAAATTGTGTCCAACCCGGCCGCCGCCACCTGGTCGCGCCAGGGCGAGATGGCGCGGATGCCTCTTTGCGCGCAGGCTTCGATGATCTCCGGCAGCGGCAGGTCCACGCCGCGGCTCATGCGAACGGTCGCCGTGTTGATCGAGAGCCAGCGCTGATCGGCGGAAAAATCGCGCATCGGCTAAGCGTCCACGCCGTGCAGCGCCAACAGGCTTTTCATCCTCCGCACCGCGAGTTCCGGCTGCTCCAGCAGGTTGGCGGCGTCCGCCAGCCGGAACAGCTCGGCCAGGTGCGGCAGTGACCGGGTGCTTTGCTGCCCGCCCACCATCGTGAAGTGCCGTTGATGGCCGTTGAGCCAGGCCATGAACACCACCCCGGTCTTGTAGAAACGGGTGGGTGCGGCGAAGATGTGGCGCGACAGCGGCACCGTGGGCCCGAGGATCGCATGGAACCGCTCGACGTTGCCCAGCGCGAGTTCGCCGAGCGCGGCGCTGGCGGCAGGCGCGATCGCGTCGAAGATGCCCAGCAGCGCGTCGCTCCTGCCATGGGTGGGCTCGCTGCCGAAATCGTCGCCCGCGATCAGCTCCGCGTAATTGAAGTCGTCGCCCGTGTACATGCGCACGCCCGGAGGCAGGCGCCGGCGCATGGCGATCTCCTTGTCCTTGTCCAGCAGCGAGATCTTGATGCCGTCGACCTTCGACGCGTTGGCGGCGATCACGCCGAGCGCGGTGTCCATCGCCGCGTCGGTGTCGGCACTGCCCCAATAGCCCGCCAGCGCCGGGTCGAACATATCGCCCAGCCAATGCAGGACGACGGGTTGCTTCGCCTGGCGCAGGATGCGGTCGTACACACGCTCGTAGTCGGCCGGGCCCTTTGCCACCCGGGCCAGCGCGCGGCTGGCCATCACGATCAGCTTGCCGCCGAGTTTCTCGATGGCGGCCATCTGCTCTTCGTAGGCGGCGATCACTTTGTCCACCGTGCGGACGTCCTCCAGGACCAGGTGGTCGGTCCCGCAGCCCGAAGCGACGAGCGCGCCGGGCGTGTCCTTCGCCGCGGCGAGCGAGCGGCGGATCAGCTCGAGCGACGTGGGCCAGTCCAGGCCCATCCCGCGCTGCGCCGTGTCCATGGCCTCGGCCACGCCCAGGCCCAATGACCACAGCCGCTGCCGGTAGGCGATGGTCGCGTCCCAGTCCACCGCGCATTGCAGCCACGGGTCGATCGCTGCGAACGGATCGGCGACCACGTGCGCCGCGGAGTAGGCGATGCGGTTGAACTTGACGCCCGTGGGCGGCCGCACCGGCGAAGTGCCGCGCAAGGTGTGAATGGAGAGTCCGCCCGCAGCCGATGGCAATTGCAGTGAGAGTGCCATTGCGGGCCTCAGACTTTCAATGCGGGCACATCGACCCAGCGGCGCTCTTTCCAGCTTTGCAGCGCGGCTTCCACCAACTGCACGCCCTTCGCGCCTTCCGCGAGGTTCCAGCGATACGGCTCGTTTTCCACCACATGGCGGATGAAGTGCTCCCACTGGATCTTGAAGCCGTTGTCGTAGGACTGCGAGTCCGGCACTTCCTGCCACTGGTCGAAGAAGTTCATGGTCTGCTTCATGTCCGGGTTCCAGACCGGGCGCGGCGTCGTCACCCGCGACTGGGCCCGGCAGTCCTGCAGGCCGGCCACGGCCGAACCGTGCGTGCCGTCGACATGGAAAGTCACCAGGTCGTCGCGGCGCACGCGCGTGGCCCACGACATGTTCATCTGGGCGATCACCGGTTCGCCGTTGTGGCCGACCAGTTCGGCCGTCGCGTAGGCGGCGTCGTCCGCGGTCGCCGCATAGGGTTTGCCCGATTCGTCCCAGCGCTGCGGGATGTGCGTCGCGCCGATGCACGACACCGACTTCACCTCGCCGAACAGGTTGTCCAGCACGTAGCGCCAGTGGCACATCATGTCCAGGATCATGCCCCCGCCGTCTTCCTTGCGGTAGTTCCAGCTCGGGCGCTGGATCGGCTGCAGGTCGCCCTCGAACACCCAATAGCCGAATTCGAGTCGCACCGACAGCATGCGGCCGAAGAAGCCCGCGCGCCGGAGCATGTCGAGCTTGCGCAGGCCGGGCAGGAACAGCTTGTCCTGCACGGCGCCGTGCTTGAGGCCCGACTCCTGCGCGAGGCGCGCGATCTCCACGGCCTCGTTGAGGTTGGTGGCGATCGGCTTCTCGCAGTACACGTGCTTGCCGGCGCGGATGGCCTTGGCCAGCAAGGTGGGGCGCATCTGCGTGGTGCCGGCGTCGAAGAAGACCGTATCGTCCTTGTGGGCCAGGGCCTGGTCGAGGTCCGTGCCCCAGCGCTCGATGCCGTGCGCCTTGGCGAGCGCCGCGATCTTCTCGGCGTTGCGGCCGATGAGGATCGGATCTGGCATCACCTTGTCGCCATTCGAGAGCGTCACGCCGCCCTGCGCGCGGATGGCGACGATGGAGCGGATCAGGTGCTGGTTCATGCCCATGCGTCCGGTGACGCCGTGCATGATGATTCCAAGAGACTGTGTAGGCATGCGATAAATCCTCTCAAGTAGCCGGCCTTCAGGCCGGCTTGACCCGTCCTATTTACTTTTGAACTTCTAGACCGGCTGCCTTGACCAGCACGGCATTCGATTTGATCTCGTCCTTGATGTAGGCGTCGAACTGCTCGGGCTTGAGCGTCCAGGCGTCGGCGCCCAGCGCCGCGAAGCGCTCCTTCACCTCGGGCGTGGCCAGTGCCTTCACCACTTCGTCGTGCAGGCGGTTGACGATGTCGCGCGGCGTCTTGGCCGGCGCCATCATGCCGATCCAGAAGTTGAACTCCGAGCCCGGCACACCGGCCTCGGCCGTGGTGGGCACGTTCGGCAGGGCGCTGGCGCGCTTGGGCGAGCCGACCGCAAGCGGCACCAGCTGGCCGTTCCTGATCTGGCCGATCACCGGGGCGATGGGCGAGAAGTAGTAATCCACGCGGCCGGCCAGCACTTCGGTCACCGCCTCGGCCGAGCCCTTGAAGGGAATGTTCGTCGCATCGATCTTCGCGGCGAGCTTGAACTTCTCGGCGTTCAGGTGCGTTGCGCTGCCCTGGCCGGCCGAGGCGAAGTTCATGCTGCCGGGCTTGGCGCGCGCGGCCGCCAGCAGTTCCTGCAAGGTCTTGATGTTCTTCGAGGGCGAGATCACCAGGACGTTGGGGGTGCTGGAGATGGGCGTCACGCCGGCAAAGTCGGCCTGGGTATCGAACGGTAGCTTGGCGAATGTCGAGGGGCTGACCGTGTGCGACGACGAGTGGATCATGATCGTGTAGCCGTCGGGCGCGGCCTGCGCGACCGCCGCCTGGCCGATGGTGCCGCTCGCGCCGCCCCGGTTGTCGATCACCAGTTGCTGGCCCATGCCCTGGCTCATCTTGTCGGCGATGGCGCGGGCAATGATGTCGGTGGTGCTGCCCGCGGCGAAGGGCACGATCACGCGGATCGGCTTGGCCGGATAGGCGGCCTGCGCGGCGCTTGCGAGCGGCACGAGCAAGGCGAGGCTGGCAATCGAAACGGAAACGACTCGGCGACTGGTCTTCATGAACGCTCCTGGCGGTGGCGAATTTAATTAACTGGCTGGTGAATTATAGAAAAAACGGCGGCCGATGCAAGCCCGTGCGTCACCGCGGGTGTTTCAGCTCCTCAGGAGGTACCCGAGGATCACTTCGCACATGTGGGTCAGGCGCTCGTTCTTGGCCTTGGCGGACAGCAGGTCGCGCCCGAAAATCGCCGACAGCGTGTGGCTGTTGGACAGATAGAAGTAGGACAGTCCCGCGATGGAGACGTAGAGCTGCAGCGGGTCGACGCCGCCGCGGAAGCTGCCGTCCTTGCGGCCGCGTTCGAGGATCTCGGCCAGCATCTCGATCAGCGGCGAGTTCATTTCGCGCGCCCGCTTCGACTCTTCCAGGTGCCGCGCCCGGTGCAGGTTGGCGCTGTTGAGCAAGGTGAGGAACTCGGGGTGCGCGAGGTAGTAGTCCCAGGTGAATTCGACCAGCCGCCGCACGGCGTCGGCCGGCTTGAGGTCCAGCAGGTGGAGCTTGCGCTCCTCCTCGCGGATGTGCAGGTAGGCCTGTTCCAGCACGGCGCGAAAGAGCTGCTCCTTGTCCTCGAAGTAGTAATAAATCAGGCGCTTGTTCAGCCCCGCGCGTTCGGCGATGCGGTCCATGCGCGCGCCGCCGAGGCCGTGCTCGGCGAACTCGTCGCGCGCGGCGGCTAAGATGGTGGCTTGCGAACGGTCCGCGTCGCGCAGCCGCTCGTCGGCGCCGAGGGTGGGTGCTCTTGCCATGGTCTGATAATTCACCAAAACGTTAATCGAGTCAAGATATGAGCGCAGCGCAGAACCGCTTCAAGCAAGATCACGCCCCCTCGGGGGGCACCCCGGCATCGCCGGGCGTGGGGACTTCATCTTGTGCAGTCCAAGGCAGCCAGATCGCCGGCCACCTCATCGTCGAATGCCTGGTGGCGCAAGGCGCGACCCATGTGTTCGGCGTCCCCGGCGAAAGCTACCTGGCGGTGCTCGACGGCTTCCATGCGTATCGCGAGCAGATCCGCTTCATCATCAATCGCCAGGAAGGCGGCGCGGCCTACATGGCGGAAGCGCACGGCAAGCTGACCGGGCGGCCGGGGGTGTGCTTCGTGACGCGCGGGCCGGGCGCGACCAACGCGTCCATCGGCGTGCACACGGCGTTCCAGGATTCGACGCCCATGGTGCTGTTCGTGGGCGACGTCGCCAGCGACCAGCGCGACCGCGAAGCCTTCCAGGAAGTGGAATACACCAGCTTCTTCGGGCCGAGCACCAAAGGCATGGCCAAGCGGGTCGAGCGCATCGACGACCCGGACCGCATCCCCGAGTACGTGGCGCGGGCTTTCGCGACGGCGATGAACGGCCGCCCCGGTCCCGTCGTGCTGGTGCTGCCGGAGGACATGCTGGTCAAGGCCGCCAAGGCGCGGCCGATGCCGAGGGTCGAACCGGCGCAGGCCTGGAGCGACCCCGGGGCGCTGCGCGATTTGCGCGAGCTGTTGCTGCAGTCGAAGAAGCCTTTCGTCATCGCCGGCGGCGGCGGGTGGACGCCGCAGGCCGCGCAGGCGCTGCAGCGCTTCGCCGAGAACTGGAAGCTGCCCGTGGGCAACGCCTTCCGCTTCCAGGACACCTTCGACAACCACCATCCCCTGTACGCAGGCGACGTGGGGATCGGCCTGAGCCCCAAGCTGGCGGCCCGCATCAAGGACAGCGACCTGGTCCTCGCCATCGGGCCGCGCCTGGGCGAGATGACGACCGGCGGCTACACGCTGCTGAAGGCGCCGAAGTCCGCGCAGAAGCTGGTGCACATCCACGCCAGCGCCGAGGAACTCAACCGCGTGTACCAGGCGGACCTCGCGATCAACGCGACGATGAACGCCGCAGCCCGCTCCCTGGAGGTGCTGGCCGCCCCGCCCGATGTGCCTTGGGGCGCCTGGACCGACGCGGCCCATGCCGACTTCGAGGCCAACCTCGTGCCGCAGGCGCTGCCGGGCGAGATCGACATGCCCGCGATCGTGGCCACCATGAAGACGCACCTGCCCGAGGACGCCGTGCTCACCAACGGCGCCGGCAACTTCGCGAGCTGGATGCATCGGTTCTTCAAGCACCACGGCCTGGCCAAGGGCCTGAAGACCCAGCTCGCGCCGACCAATGGCGCCATGGGCTACGGCGTGCCGGCGGGGATCGCCGCCAACATCGTGAGCGGGCGCACGGTGCTCACCATGACGGGCGACGGCGACTTCCTGATGAACGGGCAGGAGCTGGCGACCGCCGTCCAGCATGGCGCGAAAACGATCATCGTGCTCCTGAACAACGGCATGTACGGCACGATCCGGATGCACCAGGAGCGCGACTATCCGCAGCATGTCAGCGGGACGGAGCTCGCGAACCCCGATTTCGCGGCGCTGGCGCGTGCCTACGGCTACGCCGGCGTGCGCATCACGCGCACGGCCGAGTTCGAGGCGGAGTTGCTCGCGGCCCTGGAGCGCAAGCAGGGCACCTTGATCGAGGCGATGCTCGACCCCGAGGTCATCACCACCCGTGGCACGCTGAGCGGCATCCGCGGCGCGGCGCTGCAGCGCGAATCTAAAGGGTGAAGCGAAAACCCTCGACCAGCGCGCCGGGGGCCGTGACGCTGCGCAGGTGCCGCTCCTCGTAGGTGGCTGAATCGGGGACGAGCTCGGGCACCTGCGTGAGCGCCAGCAGGCCGCCGCCGAACATGCGCAGCAGCGAATCGTCGAACCGCATCACGGAGATCGGCGCGACCAGCTTGCCGTTCTCGACCCAGAAGCAGGCGAAGCGCGTCATGCCGGTCATGCGGCAGGCCTGCCGATCGCTGTAGTTGAGGTAATGCAGGTCGCTGATGAAGACACCGGTGCCCAGCGCGGCAAGCGCGTGGGCCGGGTGCAGTGCGCCGCCGGCCATCGAAAGCGATTCCGGCGATTCCCCGGCATGGGCGCCGTTGGCCGTGCACCCGTACTCCTTTGCGGTGCGCGGCGACACCAAGGTGCCGGCCACGCGCCCCGCCGCCACCAGCGCCACCGAGTCGGGCTTGACGAAGCCATCGGCCTGGAAGCGCGGCGCGATGCCGTTGGCCGTGTCTTCCACCAGGAAGATGGAAGGATGGAACGCGGCCTCGCCACGGTGCGCCTGGATCAGGGTGCTCACGCCGGTCTGCACGTCCTTGTGGCCGAAGCCGCCCCAGCTGAGGGTGGACAGCAGGTCGGCGACGGCGACGGGACTGAAGTACGCGCGGTACCCGCCGGGCGGCAGGGCCTTGCGCGGATAGGCGAGCAGCTCGACCTGCTCCCGCCCCGCCGCGACCTTGGCGGCAAAGGTGGCTTCGTCCCAGTGATTGCCCGCATAGGCCGACTTGACGGCCTGGTCGCCAGAGCGGTACAGGCACCACTCGAAGTGGAAGCTCTCCACGCGATGCCAGTTGCGCTGGCCGCGGCTGTCGGCGAACCCGCGCGCCACCGGCCCGCCGGCATAGAACCCGACGAGGTCGGTGCCGGCCGCGTGGCTGACCACGGCGTCGATCAGCTCGCCGGCGGTCGGCAGTTGCCCGGCGGCCTCGCGCTCGGTGGACGCCACCTCGGCCGGCAGCTGCAGGAAGGCATCCTCGGGCACCAGCGGCAACTCGCCGATGAGGAGCTCGCGCTCGGCCAGCAGGGCCTGCACGTCCGCGGCGCGGTCGCCGGTGAGCGCGACGCGGCTTGCGGCCTGGCGGGCGCCCGCGATGACGGACACGGTGCCGTATTGCTGGGCGACGTGCGTGGCCTGGCGGACGGCCGCCTTGTTGAAACGGATGAAGTCCGACGATTCGGCGCTGTAGTACAGCGTCAAGCGGTCGATGCCGGCGACCGGTTGGCACACGGCGTCGGCCAGATGATCGAACCCGGCGCGCATCATCGCGCGCCCCCGAAGACGGAGATGTTCGTGAACTTGCAGGCGGGCGCGGCGTGGCCGACGCGGATCACCTGGTTGGGCTCGCCCTTGCCGCAGTACGGCGTCCCCATCACCTCGAACGTGCCCGGGTTGCCCACCATGGCCAGCGAGCGCCAGAACCCGGACGAGATGCCGCGGTAGTTGGGCCGCTTGACGACCTCGGCGAGCTTGCCGCCGCGGATCATCCGGCCGTATTCGCAGCCGAACTGGAACTTGTTGCGCGAGTCGTCGATACTCCACGACGAGTTGGTGCGCATCAGCACGCCGCGGTCGATGCTGGCGATCATGTCCTCGAGCGCGGTGTCACCGGGCTCGACGTTCAGGTTGCCCATGCGGTCGATGGGCGGGCGGTTCCAGCTGCAGGCGCGCGTGGTCGCCACGCCTTCGATGCCGGGCCGCAGGTGCCGCGCCCGCGCCTGCGACACGGTGCCGCCCAGCGGGCGCTGCAGGATGCCGTGCCGGATGATCCATTCGCGGCTGGCGGCGGCGCCTTCGTCGTCGAACGAGAAGCTGGCGAATTGCGCGGGCATGTCGGGCGCGTAGCTCACGTTCAGCAGGTCGCTGCCGTACCGGTAGCGGCCGAACATGTCCAGCGTGACGAAACTCGTCCCGGCGAAGTTGCGCTCGTCGCCCAGGATGCGGTCGAGCTCCAGCGGATGGCCGATGCTCTCGTGGATCTGCAGCATCATCTGGTCGGGCATGAGGATCACGTCCATCTCGCCTTCCGGGCAGTTGGGTGCGTGCACGAGTTCCAGGGCCTCGCGCGCGACCCGCGGGCCATCCTGCGCGAAGCCCGAGCGCTCCAGCACCTCCAGGCCGCCTTGCTGGCAGAAGCCGTTGTACTGTCCGGCCGCGGACCGGACCTGCGTGTCGCCGCCGGCGCTGGCGACGGCGGTGATGCCGGGCACCACGAAATCCCAGGCCTGCTCGATGCGGCCGCCGTCGGGCGTCAGGTGCAGCTGTTCGGTGTGGGTCGTCCACAGTGAAGCGGTGCGGTCGACGATCGCCGCACCGAGGTTCGCGCCCGCGCAGACCTCGTGCAGCAGGTCGAACTTCTGCGCCAGCGACAGGGCGGACGCGGGCTTGTCGTTGGGCGAGCGGTAGCCGCCCGATGCGCGGGGCAGGCCGGCCTCGCGGTAGTCGAAGACACTGCGGCCGGCGCTGGCCTTCGCCAGGTCCATCGCGGTCGAGAACGCCCGGCGCAGGCCGGTTTCGGACAGGTCGCTGGTGGCCGAGTAGCCCAGCGCGCCCTCGTGCACCACGCTGAGCATGACGCCGGCATCGCGCTGGCGCTGCGGCGCTTGCGCCACGTCGCGGCGCACCACCAGCTGCTCGGACGTTTCGGACACCCAGCGCGCCGACCAGTCATCGGCGGCCGGCGCGGCCTTGAGGACGAGTTCTTCGAATGAATGCATGAGCATCGAGCCTGAAAGTAAAAAGGCCGGTTCGCACCGGCCTTTTTGAATGCCTCGGGAGGCGATTACTTGACGTGCTTGCCGATCAGGCCGGCCATCTCGAACATGGAGACCTGCGCCTTGCCGAAGATTTCCTTCAGCTTGGCGTCGGCGTTGACCATGCGCTTGTTGACGGCGTCCTGCAGCTTGTTCTTCTTGATGTAGGCCCACAGCTTGCTGACCACTTCGGTGCGCGGCAGGGGAGCCGAGCCGACGACAGCGGCGAGTTGCGGGCTGGGCGTCAACGCCTTCATGAACGCGGCGTTCGGCGTGCGCTTCTTGGCCGGGGCCTTCTTCGCAGCGGCCTTCTTGGCGGGCGCGGCCTTCTTGGCCGGAGCCGCCTTCTTCGCGGCAGCCTTCTTCGCGGGTGCGGCTTTCTTGGCCGGTGCGGCCTTCTTGGCCGGGGCCTTCTTCGCGGCGGCCTTCTTCGCGGGGGCGGCCTTCTTGGCGGGCGCCTTCTTCGCAGCTTTCTTTGCAGTTGCCATGATTATTTCCTTCTAGAAGTTGATTAACCACCAGCGGGAACCTGCATTCCAGCATTCATCCCATTGGCAAAGCGGATGCTACTGGAGAAAAAACGCGTTTCCAAGCGAAAAATGCCTTTTTTCACTCTGGCGT
>Ga0255338_1002694_pt1 | contig 24363 bp, 20 predicted proteins | sample MeOH1_35cm_T4_19_FD_203715 | JGI IMG/M metagenome (GOLD analysis project Ga0255338, IMG submission 203715) | Sandy soil microbial communities from University of British Columbia, Vancouver, Canada - MeOH1_35cm_T4_195 | ecosystem: Engineered > Artificial ecosystem > Sand microcosm > Unclassified ...
TGGCCTCGAGCGCGCCGGCCTGCTTGGCCTCGATCTTGGCGAGGATGTTGTTGAGGTAATTGAGCGATTTGACGGTCGACGGCAGCGCGTCGGGGGCGATCCGGCGGGTGGGCACCGTGACAATGCTCAGGCCGTTGTCGTAGTGTTCCTGCGGATAGAGCGAGATCTTGCTGGCGATGATGAAGGTGGTCGGGTTGACGCAGGACCACGGGGCGAGCCCGAGGTCGCCGACGCCGCGCGTGACGACGAGGCGGATGTAGCCGTCGGTGAGCTTGTTCCGGCGGCAGGTCTCGCACACCGCCTCGACCAGCTGGGCGCGGGTCAGGGGCATGGCGAGCATGATCGCCCGGGCGGACAGTTCCAGCCGCTCGAGATGGTCGTCGAGCCGGTAGACGTTGCCCCCGTAAAGGCGGATGCCCTCAAAGATGCCATCGCCATAAAGGAGGCCGTGATCGAAGACCGAGACCTTCGCATCGCTGGAATCGACATACTTGCCATCGAAATAAACGATCATGATTCCGTTATCTCACCACAGTCGCCGCGGTTGTCCAGTCCCGGAATGGAGAATGCGCTTGTATTTGTCATTCTTGCCTCAAACTGTTTTGGCCATCGGGCCGCACCATTCCCTCCTATGAAATTGCGCCCCATTCCCGCCGGTCCCGGTTTCACACTCATCGAATTGCTCACGGTCATTGCCATCATTGGCATCCTGGCCGCGCTCATCTTCCCGACCGTCGGCAAGGTCCGCGAGACCGCCCAACGCACGGTCGACGCCAACAATCTCCGTGAGATCGTCAAGGCCGCCAGCATCTACGCGGCCGACAACAACGACCGGCTCCCCGACCCCACCGCCATCGCCACCCAATACCCCGGGCTCGGCAGCGGGCCCTATGCCTGGGCCGGCATCCTCGCCCAACGCGGGATCATCACTGACCCGACCTTCTATTTCGCCAAGAACGACCCCTTCTTCAACGGCAGCTACCCCGCGGCTATCGTTGACCCGGCCAACCGCACGAACCTTTCGGCCGATTTTGCCGGCCGCACCTTGAGTTTCGAACTCGTCGGCGGCCTGCGCATGGGCGATGCCCCCTCCACCCCCGTGGCGTTTACTCGGGGTCTGCAAGCCACCGGCCTGTGGGATCCCGCCAGCGGGGTCTACAAGGACACGGGCGGCCACATCGCCTTCCTGGGCGGCAATATCCAGTTCTACCCCAACCTGACCGAGGCTGAACACCGGCTGACGCTCAGCAACGGCACCAAGGGTGTCTCCATTCGCCAAGCCATCCCAGTCGCCGCCAAGATCTATGCGACGCCGCCCGCTGGAGGCCAGACCGTCGGGTCCGTGGCCGGCACCCCGGGGCAGGCCCCCTGATTACGCCCATCATCGCCCCCTGACCTGCCCGGCTGGTTTGTCCGCCGGGTTTTTTCTTCCCCCAGCCCGTCACCCCCGTAGTCTCCCCCGCCCATGGCCTCAGCCATCCCCACATACGTTATCGGTCACCGCAATCCCGACGCCGACTCCATCTGCTCGGCGATCGCCTACGCGGCATTCAAGGAGGCGCGGGGTGAATCGGGCTACATCGCCGCGCGGTGCGGCAATTCCAACGCCCGCATCGACGCCATTCTGGAACGTTTTCACACCCCGCTTCCCCATTACCTGAGCGACGTTTTCCCCCGGGTGCGCGACATGATGGTCCCGCAGCCCATCGCCGTGCGGGAGGACGTCACCTGCGCGGAGGCGCTCAGCATCATCGACCGACACGGCATCACCTATCTCCCCGTGGTCTCGGACCGGCAGCAGGCCGTCGGCTCCCTTTCGCTGGCCCTGCTCGGCCATTTCTTCATCCCGCGCCTCGATGAACCCCGCGCCATGCGCCAGGTCCGCACGAGCCTCGCCCGGATTGTTCGCTCCCTCCAGGCCTCGGTCCTCCACACGGTCGAGGAAAACCGGCTGGAGGACCTGTTCGTCCGCATCGGGGCCATGGACGTCGGCACCTTCTGGAAAATCTCCGAGAAGGAAAACATCCCGGCCAGCCAGTCGCTCATCATTGTCGGCGACCGGCGCGATATCCAGCAACGCTCCATCGAGATTGGCATCCGGGCCCTCATCATCAGCGGCAGCCTTCCGGTGGATCCCGCCATCGTGGCCCTGGCCCGGGAGCGCGGGGTCAGCGTCATCTCCAGCCCGCACGACACGGCCACCACCGCGTGGTTTGTCCGCACCGCCTCCACGATCGAGAAGCTGGTGGATCGCAAGTTCAGCGCCCTAAACGCCGAGGCCCGCATCGCCGACATCCGGCGCAAGTTTTCCCAGCTCTCCTCCCACGCCATGATGGTCACCGGCGAGGACAACCTCCTGCTGGGCATCCTGACCAAGACCGACCTGCTCAAGCCCGTGCCCACGCGCCTCGTGCTCGTGGACCACAACGAACTCACCCAGGCCGTCCCCGGCGCCGACGAGGTCATCATCAGCGAGATCATCGACCACCACCGGCTCGCGCCGATGACCACCTCGCAGCCCATTCTCTTCATCAACGAGCCCGTCGGCTCCACCTGCACCATCGTCGCGGATCATTTCCGCCGGCACAACCTGACCCCCGCCCCCGACCTCGCCGGCATCATGATGGCGGGCCTCATCTCCGACACGCTGCTGCTCCAGAGCCCGACCTCGACCACCAAGGACGCCGATGTCCTCAACTGGCTCCAGACCCACGCCGGGATCAAGGCGCAGGAACTAGGCCGGCTCATCTTCAGCTCCGGTTCCGTCATTCTCGCCAGCCCGGCCGACCGTGTGGTCCGCTCGGACTTCAAGGTTTACGACGAGGAGGGGGTGCACTTCTCCGTTTCGCAGGTCGAGGAGCTGGGCTTTGACAATTTCTGGCCGCACGCCAAGGCCCTCACGCAGGCTCTCGCCGACCTCCGGACCGGCGAGAAGCTGACCTTCGCCGCCCTGCTCGTGACCGACATCAACACCCAGAACTCGCTGATGCTCGTCAAGGGCGACGCCGAGATCATCCGGCGGATTTCGTATCCGCATGTCCAGCAGGACGAGATCTTCGAGCTGAACGGCGTCGTCAGCCGCAAGAAGCAGCTCATCCCCTATCTCACCGATCTGTTGAAGGAAATGAGCAGTGAGGGCGTCGCGCCCGGCAAATCGAGCGCGCCCTTCCCCAAGGGCCGCTGAGCAACCGCCTCGCGGTAACCCGGCGGGTGCTTGCCACGTCTCGGACCACAAGCCAGACTCTTTGATCCAGTCGGCTCTCGTAACCACATGCACGTTTCCCGATTTCTCCCTGCGATCCGTGTCGGCTCATCGCTCCTCCCACTGCTGCTCGTGCTCGCCGGCATGACTCCTGCCACCGGGCGCGCCGACCCCGTCACCGCCGAGGGCAAGACGATTGAATTGCCCAAGATCACGGTGACCGACAGCGCCGGCCTGCCCGAGCTCGAGTCCTGGCACTATGCCCGGATTACCGGATTTGAGGTTCTCTCCAACGCCTCGGAACGGGACACCAAGCAACTCCTCGCGGATTTCGAGAAGTTCCAGCAGGCCGTCCGCCTCCTGTGGCCCGCGCCCCTCAAGCCGGTCTCGGCCGCCACCATCATCCTCTGCGGGCAGCAGAACAAATTTGATGCTTTCCGGCCGGCCGGCAGCCCGACCGGGGACGCCGTGATCCCGAGCCTCTTCCTGCGCAACCGTGAGCAGGTGGCTATCATCGTCGATCTCCAGCTGCAGCAGGTCACGGTCAACGACCCGGTCGCCCTGCTGGCCTCAGGCGGCAGCTCGGTGGAATACCAGGTGGATCACTACCGCCAGCTCTACCGCGAGTATGTCCACTACCTCCTGAGCCAGGGCGAGGTGCGGCCGCCTGCGTGGCTGGAGGAGGGCCTGGCCCAGATCATCATGGATATCGAGCTGACCGACCGGTCGCTCATCTACGGCAAGATCGACACTAATCGCGGTGACGCCACCGGCGGTTCGCCGCTGGAGCCCGGTGAAACCGACGCCACCGTGGCGTCGGCCGTCGTGGGCGAACAACCCTTCAACGTCGTCCTGCAACACCGCCCGTTCATCCCGCTCGGACAGTTTTTCTACCTGACCCACGACTCGCCGGAAGCCCGCAGCCCGCTCGGCAACAACCTCTGGGCCAAGCAGGCCTACGCCTTCGTCCATTTCTGCCTCTTCGGGGAGAACCTGCGGCACAAGGATGCCCTCATAGCCTTTGTCGGCCGTCTCTCGCGGGAGCCGCGCAGCGAGGCCCTCTTCAAGGACTGTTTCAAGGTCGGGTACACCGACATGGAGAAGCAATTGCGCGCGTACCTCCGCTACACGAAGCACAAGTACCAGCAATACACCCTGCAACCGGCGGATCGCCTGTCCGCGAAGACTATTGAGCTGAGCGCGGCCACCCCGTCGCAGATTGGCGTCGTCAAGGGCGACGCCTTCCGGCTCTCCGGCCACGGCGAGGCCTCGCTCAACGAATATCTCCTCGCCTATCAACGCGGCAGCCGCGAGCCGGCGATCCTTGCGGGCATCGGGGTGATGCAGCCCAATCCCACCCTGGCCCGCAAGTTCACCGATGACGCCATCAAGGCCGGGGTTACGCGACCCTCGGCCTATGTGGCCCAGGCGAGGATGCGGTTGGCCGAGTTCAAGGCCGACCCGGGACCCGACGGCAAGCTGACCGAGCGCCAGGTATCGGCCGTGCTCACCCCGTTGTTCAAGGCCCGCGATTTTCCGCCCCGGTTGCCGGAAACGTACGAGACGATCGCCGAGGTCTGGGCGCTCAGTTCCGCCAGCCCCAAACCCGAACACCTCGGGGTGCTGGATGAGGGGGTCAGGCAGTTCCCGCGCAACAGCGAGCTGCTTTACCGCACGGCCCGGCTCTACCAGCAGGCCGGCGCCGCGCCCACCGCCGCCGCTATCTGCCAGCTCGGCTTGCGCTTCACCACCGAACCGGCGGCCCGCTCCCGCTTCGAGGGGCTCGTGGCGGCGCTCCCACCCGCCGCCCGGTAGGATCGGAGCACCGGCCAACTGCGCCATTGCCACCCACCGGCAGATTCCCCTTTCTTGGCCGGAATGTCTGCAATGCCCGACTCTCCCGCGCCCGTCGTTCCCAGTGACTTTATCCGCGATATTGTCGCGGGCCATGTCGCCGAGAAGCGCTATGCCAAGATCGTCACGCGCTTCCCGCCCGAGCCCAATGGCTACCTGCACATCGGCCACGCGAAATCCATCTGTCTGAATTTCGGCATCGCCCGCGAGCACGGCGGCCAGTGCAACCTGCGCTTCGACGACACTAACCCGGCCAAGGAGGAAGTCGAGTATGTCGATTCCATCACCGCGGACGTCCAGTGGCTCATCGCCGGCTGGGCCGACCACTGCCTCGGCTTCAAACCCAAGGGCGCGACCCCGACCCTCCAGAGCATCAACGGAAAACCCGATTACTACCTCGCCCCGGTCAACCCGGCAGCCCTGGCCTCCAAAGCCTCGGCGAAGGAGGCCGAACCCTTCTCCGCCTCCAGCTACTTCGACCAGCTCTATCTCTACGCCCTCGAGCTCATCAAGCGCGGCAAGGCCTATGTCTGCGACCTGAGCGCGGAGGACACCGACAAATACCGCGGCGCCCCCGACCGCCCCGGCAAGGATAGCCCGTTCCGCAACCGCAGCGTGGCCGAGAACCTCGACCTGTTCACCCGAATGAAGGCCGGGGAGTTTCCCGACGGCACCCGCTCGCTACGCAGCAAGATCGACATGGCCTCGCCCAACATGTGGCTGCGCGACCCCCTCCTCTACCGCATCCGCCACACCAGCCACCATCACACCGGCGACAAGTGGTGCATCTACCCGCTCTACGACTACGCCCACTGTCTCAGCGACTACCTCGAGGGCGTCACCCACTCCATTTGCACGCTCGAGTTCGTCGATCACCGGCCGCTCTACGACTGGATCCTGGCTAGCCTCGACCTGCCGCGAGCCCTGCCGCACCAATACGAATTCGCCAAGCTCCATCTCGGCTACACGCTCGTCTCGAAGCGCAAGCTGCTGACGCTGGTGAACGAAAAGGTGGTCCACGGCTGGGACGACCCCCGGATGCCCACCCTTTCCGGCCTCCGGCGCCGGGGCATCCCCGCCAGCGCGCTGCGCACCTTCGTCACGAGCGTGGGTGTCACCAAGTTCGACTCGGTCACCGAGGTCGCCGTCTTCGAGAACGCCGTACGCACCGAGCTGAACGGCCTCGCGCAGCGCCGGCTCGCCGTGCTCCGACCCATCAAGCTCGTCCTCACCAACATCCCGGCCGGCGAGGTCATCGAGTGTGACGCCACGAACAACCCGCAGGACGAGACGCCCACGACCCGCAAGATCGCCCTCACCCGCGAGGTCTTCATCGAGTCCGACGATTTCGCCGAGGTGCCGCCGCCGAAATATTTCCGTTTGAAACCGGGTGGCGAGGTGCGCCTCAAATACGCCTGCATCATCAAGCTCGACGAGATCGCGAAGGACGCCACCGGGGCCATCACCGAACTGCGCTGCACCGCCGACCTCACCACCCGCGCCGGCGGTCCCAATGTGGACCGCAAGGTCAAGGGCACCATCCACTGGGTCAGCGCCACCCATTGCATCGACGCGGAGATCCGGCTGTACGACCGGCTGTTCAACGTCGCCGAGCCCGGCGCCGAGGAGGATTTCCTCAAGGTCGTGAACCCGAAGTCACTCGAGATCGTCGTCGCCAAGCTGGAAACTTCCCTCGCCACCGCGGCGCCCACCGAGCGTTACCAGTTCGAGCGCCTCGGCTACTTCTGCCTCGACCGGGACTCCACGCCCGACTCGCGGCGCGTCTTCAACCGCACCATCCCGCTCAAAGACACCTGGGCCAAGTGACCGCGCCATGAATTCCTCCCCGGTTCCCACCCCACCAACCGAGGAAGGCGGCGAAGGCGGTTTCGGCCGTCGTCAACGCATCGGCGCCACGCTCGCCGCCCTGGTGTTTACCACCCTCTGGCTGTCGCCGCCCCTTTTCGGCCTGGGCGGATCCGGCACCCGGGTTGCCTTGCTGGCGGTCTTGATGGCCGTGCTGTGGGTCTCGGAAACGGTCCCGATTGCCGCCACGGCCTTGCTGCCCCTGGTGTTGCTACCCCTGCTCGGCATCTCTCCGGCCCGGCAGGCGGCGGCGCCGTATGCCGACCCGATCATCTTTCTGTTCATGGGCGGTTTCATGCTGGCCCTCGCGATGGAGCGGTGGAACCTGCACCGGCGCCTGGCCCTGGCCATCATCGCCACCGTGGGCACCCGGCCCCGTTCGCTCGTGCTCGGCTTTCTCTGTGCCGGGACCTTCATCAGCATGTGGACCAGCAACTCGGCCACTGCGATGATGCTGCTGCCGATCGGGGTGAGCGTGCATGCCCTGCTGGGCGCCGCCGCCGGGACGAAGGCCGGTGGACGCGAGCTCGGGGCCGCCCTCGTCCTGGCGATTGCCTACGGGGCCAACATCGGCGGCATGGGCACCCTCATCGGCACGCCCCCCAATGTGGTGCTGAAGGCCTACATGGAACGCTTGCACGGCGTGGAGATCGGCTTCGCCCAATGGATGATGCTGGGCGTGCCGCTGATCCTGCTCTCCCTGCCGGTGGTCTATTTCATCCTGACCCGTCTGAGTTTCCGCGTGGACAACACCCCCATTCCCGGCGTGCGGGAGGAAATTGCCTCCGCCCGGACCCGGCTCGGCCGCATGAGCCGGCCCGAATGGGCGGTGTCAGGCGCATTCCTGCTCGCGGTGATCCTGTGGGTGACCCGGGAACTCTGGAAAGCCGAAGCCCCCCGTGACCCGGGCGCGGTCTGGCCGCTGGGTGCGCTCGTCACCGATGAGGTGATTGCGATGGGCTCGGCCCTGCTCCTGTTTTTCATCCCCGCCGGACGAGACAAGGGCTTTGTGCTGGACTGGACGGACATGAAAAAACTGCCGTGGGACATCCTCATCCTGTTCGGCGGCGGCCTGAGCCTGGCGGGTGCGATGGAGAAGACCGGGCTCGTGCTGGCCATGGCCGCGGCGCTGGGCGGCTTGGCGGCCTGGCCGCCCCTCGCCATCGTGTTTCTCGTGACGCTGGTGATGATCTTCGCCACCGCCCTGACCAGCAACACGGCGGCGGCCACGGCTTTCCTGCCGGTGATAGGCGCCCTGGCGCTGGGAGTGAACCAGCCGGCGCTCCTGCTGTGCGTGCCGGTGGCGCTCGCGGCCAGCGCGGATTTCATGCTGCCGGTCGGCACGCCACCCAACGCGATCGCCTACAGCTCGGGACTGGTTTCCCTGCCCCGCATGGTGCGGGCCGGGATCTGGGCCAACCTGACCTTTGCCGTGCTGATCCCGCTGCTGATGTGGACGCTCGGCCGCTGGGTGTTTCGCGTGTGAGTGCCTGAAAGCGGTCGCCCCAGGACTAGCGGGGCAAGGCACGCTGGACTTGCGATTGACTTCCCGACCCGGTCTAATGTCTGGCACATGGGAAAGTATCTGCGTTTCATTTTGGTCCTGCTGGTCGTCAGCTTCATCGGCACCACCTGGCTGTTTTGGGTTTCCGAACACGGCACCAATCCGCATATCCGCACCTTCGATGACGTCATCTGGTGGTGGTTCGTCAGCTCAACCACGGTTGGGTACGGTGATATCGCGCCCATCACGGGCATGGGTCGGACGGCCGGGGCCGTGGTTATCATCATCGGTATCTACTGCTACACCAACTTCATCGCCTGGACCGCCGACATGCTCCACGGCCTCACCAACCAGCGTCGCCTCGGCACCGCCAAGGTCAAGGCCCGCGGTCATGTGGTGGTGTGCGAATATACCGCGTTCGCCGATGAGCTGATCCAGGCCCTGCCCCGCTATGCGGAACTGGCGCGGCGGGAAGTCGTGATCGTATCCGACCTGGTCCACGTGCAACCCTATCCCCAATACCAGTTCGTCCGCGGGGTTCCGATCAGCCCACAAGCCTTGAAGCAGGCGGCCATCGATCAGGCTGACATTGTCTTTGTTTTCGCCAATGCCCGCTTTGCCGAGCCCGACCTCAAGACCCTGCACACCGCTTCACGGGTCCGCCAGCTGGCCCCCCGGGCCCGGATTTTTGTGGAGCTGAACAATCCGCAACACGAGCTGATCGGCCAGCTGGGTGACAATACCGTCGTACTCTCCAGCCGGGAACTTCTGGCTTCGGTATTGCGCGAGGGCTCGCTGAATTTAACGGACTACTTTGCCTGCAAGGCGAATTAGCCAGTCCACCTCATCGCCCTGGTTGGCTGATGTCACCAAGGACGCTTTGGCCCAATCTAGACCAGCACGTTCGGCGTGGAGTGCGCGGCGCCCATGAACTGAAATTGCCCTACTTTTGTTCCGGCTGGACCGGAGCCGGCTGCTCGGTGTGCCTGGCCTTTTTGTGCTGCTTCTGTTTGTGACCCTTCTGCCCCTTCTTGCCCTTGGCCCGCAGATGATGCTTCTTGCCGTGCTTCCCCGCCTTGGCCGGAGCTGTCTTGGTTGTGGATGAATCAGGAGCGACTGGAGTCGTCACGTCTTGCGCGAACATCCCCGTGGTCGCAACCGAAAGAACGAAGGGCAGAATGATAAGGAGCTTTTTCATGATTGGGTGTGAGACGCGGCGAATCGTGCCACGTTACGTCGTTGAGAGAAATTTTTGCAGCCGGGCAAGCACCCGGTTCGGGCCCAGCACCCGAAAGATCGCGGTGATGCTCGGGCCGGCATTGGTGCCGGTGACGGCGAGCCGGGCCACTGACTGGTAGTCCCCGAAGCCAAGCCCCTTGCCTTCCGCAAGCGACTTGATGCCGGCCTCGACGGCCGCGTCGCTGGCGAAATCCATCGTCGGCACGGCGGCGATGAGCTCGGCCAGCCTGGCCTTAGGATCGCCCTTGGCCATGACCTTGTCCCTCACCTTGGGATCGATCAGAAAATCCTCAGTGAAGAAATAGCCCGTGTAAGCGGAGAGCTCATCCACCGATTTTATCTTCGGTTGGGCGAGCACCATGATCTCGCGGAAATAGGCCGCATTGGCCATGACCGTCGCGCCAGTCGGTTGCTTGGCAAAATATTCCTGCGCTAGCTGCAAGAACCGGTCGGCCGGTTGCTCCAGCAGGTAGACCATGTTCATGTTCGACAGTTTCTTCCCGTCAAACTTGGCGTTGCTCTGGTTCACGCCGGGCAGGTCGAACAGCCTGATGATGTCGGCGACCGGCATCTTCTCCCGGTCGTCACCGGGGTTCCAGCCGAGCAGGGCGAGGTAGTTCACCAGTGCTTCGGGCAGGAAATGGCGCTGACGGTATTCCTCGATGAGGGCACCCTTGTCGCGCTTGCTCATCTTGCCCTGCCCCATCTCAGGCGATTTGAGGATCAGCGGAATGTGCGCAAAGGCCGGCGCGGTCACGCCGAAGCCCTCGTAGAGCCGGACATGCTTGCTGGTGTTGGACAGGTGGTCCTCGCCTCGGATGATGTGCGAGACCTTCATCTCGATGTCGTCGACGACGTTCACGAAATGGAACACCGGGTTGCCGTCTGACCGAAAGATGACGAAGTCCTCGTCTTCCTGCCGTTCCACCCGGCCGCGGATCTTGTCGTCGATGATGACGGGCGCGGTCTTCACCTTCTCGACCTCCTTCTTCCGGTGGTCATCGAACACCTTGTAGCGCTCGCCCAGCAGCTTGAACCAGACGGCCCCGTCCTTCTCATAGGCCCGGCCGGCATCGAGCAGCTTTTGCTTGTATTGCTGGTAGATCGCTCCGCGCTGGCTCTGACGATAGGGTCCGAATGAACCCCGTTCGCCCACCCCGTTGGGATTCGGGCCCTCGTCCCAATCCATGCCCAGCCAGGTCAGACTGTCGTAAATGAGCTTGAGGAACTCCTCGCTGTTGCGGGCCTGGTCGGTGTCCTCGATCCGCAGGATGAACTTGCCGCCCGTGTGCCGGGCATAAAGCCAGTTGAACAGGGCCGTGCGGGCGCTGCCGATGTGGAAAAAACCGGTGGGACTGGGCGCGAAACGGACGCGGACCTGGGACATGGAATGGGCTGAGGCGTTGATAAGACGGTGAGTGAGAGGAAAGCACCCGGTGCTGTCAAAGCCGGAGCCCGGCGACTGGCGCGGTGCGCCCTTACCTGCCTGGCCGTGGCCGCAGGGCGAGCAGGGCGAGGATCGCCCGGTCGCGCTCCTTTTCCAATTCCTCCATTGGGCGGCCGGCGGCCTCGGTTTGCACGCCCTCGATGATCTCGGCCTTGAGCTCGGGGGTAAACTCGGGCTGGCCGAGGTCCGCCCACATCCGGGCAAAAGGGACCGCGAGATGCTCCATGAAGTGAGTCATGCCGCCGCGCCCGCCGCCGAGATGGAAAATGAGGTTCGGTCCCATGACGCTCCAGCGCAACCCGGGGCCTTCACTCACGGCGGCATCAACATCCGCCACGCTGACAACCCCCTCGGCCACGAGGTGCACCGCCTCGCGCCAGAGCGCGGCCTGCAGGCGGTTGGCAACATGCCCGAGGACTTCCTTGTGCAGGCGGATGGTCCGCTTGCCGGTGCCCGTATAGAATTTCTCCGCCCGGTCCAAGGTCTCCGCCGTGGTGCCCCGCCCGCCCACGATCTCGACCAGGGGTATCAGGTGCGGCGGGTTGAAGGGATGGCCGATGACACAGCGGCCCGGATGCAGACAATCACGCTGGATCGCGCTCATCTTCAAGCCCGAGGAACTGGACGCGAGGATGACATCCGGTGACAGCAGCGCATCCATTTCGGCAAACAGCCTCACCTTGATGTCCTCCCGCTCGGGGCCGCTCTCCTGCACGAAGTCGGCGCCCGCCACGGCGGTTTTCAGCTCGCGGGAAAAGGCCAGGCGCGCCGGGTCCGCGCCCGGCGCCAGACCCAACTGCTTGAGGACAGGCCAGACGCGCTCAACGTAGCGGCGCAGGTCGCCCTCCGCCCCGGGCGCAGGATCGGTGGCGGTGACTTCGAGGCCGTGGGCCAGAAAATGCGCCGCCCAACTGGCCCCGATGAGACCTGTGCCGACAATGGCCACTCGCTGGATGGGAACGTCTGTTGGCATGCGCTGGCCTTTGAAATCCGAAATGGACCCGTGAGTCAATTTTCGCCCGCGCTGATCTGGATGGCTGCATAAGGATTGAACCGTGTCTGGTGCCGGGCAGTCTTCCGGCCAACGCGCAGAAATGCTCCTGAGCATGTCAAACCTACAGCATCGAATTCACCGGTTGAGTCCCCTATCCGTCCTGTTGCTCGTACTCGCCACCGGCCTGAGCTCGCGTGGGGCTGAACCGGCGGCGGACCCGGCAGCCGCGATCGACATCGACGTGCGCGCTTCCGTCGACGAACGCTGGTCCGGCATCCACAAAGGGGGCGCCATCGAGCACGGCAAGATTTACGGCATTGCCTCCATCAAGGAAGTGCCGGCGACGAGCAAGCTGCTGAAACCGGTGAACGAGGCCCGGCTGGTGCAGGAGTTGCGGGCCCAGCTCAATGCGTGGGGCTTCACCGAGATCACCCCGAAGCAGAAGCCGGATGTCGTGCTCACCGTCCTTTACGGCCGGGGCTGGCTGCGCAATCCCTATCTCAAGGGGACGATATTGAACGAGGATTCTGACATCGTCCCGGTCGCCACCATCCTCCTGCCCGACCAGGCGATGCGCCAGCGGGAGGCCGGCTACGAAGCCAAGGTGCAGGCCGCCCAGCAGGAGAAACTCTTCATCCGCGTGACCGCCTGGAAATATCCCGAGGCCCCGCAGGAAAAGCCCTCTGAGCTGTGGAAGACGACGATGGTCGTCGATGATCCCGACCACCGTGACCTGAACCAAGTGACAATGCAGATGCTGGCGGCGGGCGCGGACTATTTTGACCGCGTCATCAAGGATGGGGAGGTCCGGGTGAACAGCGCGACCCCACCCGGTCGGGTTATTGTCGGGCCGACGAAGATCCTCGAGACCGTCCCGAAGGACAAATAGCGACCGGTTCAGTGCCCGGTGCGGACGGGAGCCGGGTCCGCCGCGGACAGCTTTTCCGGCCAACGGCGGTAGGCGGAAAAGGGCGACTTGGTGCGGTCGTAGATTTCGCGCCGGCTCGCGTATTCCGCGTAGTTGGTGACCCGCTCCGGTGTCAGCCGGCTGCTCACAAGGAAATCGGCCTCGGGCGGATAGCAGGCGACATTCACCTTCTCATAGAAGTCCGGATCCGCGGTGCCGTCAGCGGCGATGTTCGCGGGTACCAGGCCGACATTGCTCGGCGTGGCGGCAGACTGGAAGCGCAGGTCAACGCTCCAGCGGATATGGTCGGAAGTGTTCGGCGTGGAGCAGTGGGGCGTGCGGTTGGTCATGAACACCACGCCGCCACGCGGGCAGGCCGCGGTGATGGCGTGGTGCGGATCGTCCGGGAGATCCTCGTCCTTGATGACGAGGAAGCCCGCGTTGCCGCCGGTGTGGTGCCTCGCCACCCTGCCCCGATGGGTGTGCGGAAGGATCTGCATGCAGCCGTTCTCCACCGTCGCGTCGACTAGCGGCACCCAGCAGGTGATGATGAGCTGCGTGTCGCAATGCTCCGCGAAGTAGCCGCTGTCCTGGTGCCACGGCACGATGCCGCGACCGAGGTTGGGCAGCTTCGGCCGGATGCGGTAGACCGAGGAGGCCACGATCTCCTCCGTCCCTAGGAGCGCGCCGACCTTGGCCAGCAGCTTCGGGTGGGAAATCACCTCAAACATCTCCGGGGCGTGAAACCCGCCGCCGCGCAGGCCCTCGAGATGCTTGATGATGGCCTCGCCGCATTCGGAGGAATCGCGCTGGATCGCCGTGAGTTGATGGTCGAATCCGAGGTCCGCGTGAAGATTGGCGAGCCGGCCGGCAGCCTGCAGCTCCCGGGCCTTGCGGTTGATTTCCCGGTGCAACTCCTGGCGCAGCGGCTCGAGGTCGGTGGGGTCAAACACATCGGGCATAATCAGGTATCCCTGCTCATGGAAAAAATCGACCTGCGACGCGTCCGGCTTGCGGGGGGTGGACATGGCGCGAAGTGCGGCACCTTTTCCCTGCCGCGGCAATGGCCTAAACGGTTTGTGGAAATTTTTCGCAGTGAAATTTCATCCCGAACCCTCCGGGCAAAGCTTGTCTCCCGGACCGCCGTGCCGTGGATTGCTCCCGTTCATGAGCACCCCTGCTGCGGAATCCCCTGCCCCTCCGGCCAAGCCGACGGTCCTCATCGAGCCGCACACGCGGCAGCGTCCGCGCAACGTGGACCTGCTGAACGACTGGCAATACATCGAGCACTCGGTCCTGCGGCTGCTTGCCGCATGGGGCCGCGACATTGCCGGGTGGGAGGACAAAAGCGGCCTCCACCGGCACATCTGGGACCAGGCCGAGTGCATCCGCCGGTTGCGCGAGCGCGTCGGGCAGTTCCCCGGCGGCCGGCCCGACTCGCCGGTGTCCCCGCGGCTTGAACAGCTGGTCAACACCGCGCTGCTGGCCCCGACGCTCGATGATGCGCTCGACGCCATTTACGAACTCCTGCTGAAGACCCTCGTCGGGGCCTACGGGGAATACATGGCCAGCGTCCATCCGGTGCATGATGCCCCGACCATCGCGCTGCTGCATGAGATCAACCTGATCAAGAGCCAGCAGTGGCTCTGGTATCGCGACTATCGCCGCCGGCACCCGCACACCGCGGATGAGGCGTTTCGCGCACGTATCACCGCGCAGCTGGCGGCTTGCGGGCACTTCCGCACCGCGTTGCCGGTTTCGCCGGGCACGGCCGCGCAGCCCGCCGGCGTCGCGACGGATTTCCGGCTGAGCCGCTTCAGCGCCCGCAACGTGCCGATCCGCCCCAAGCAGCCGTTCATGGACTATGTGCGCGCCGATTTCGCCACGAGTCTCGAGGCTCGCCGGCTTTTCTGGGCCATCGGCTACATGATGGAGAAAAACCTGCCCGACGACCAGCTGGCCTGGCTCTATCATGGGCACTACATGCCGTGGGAGTGGCAGCATGATGTGTCGCGTCACCTGTGGGACGAATCGCGGCACGGCGACTCGGGCTACTCGCGCCTGCGTGATTTTGGCGTCAGCCTCGAGGAGGTGGGGTTCCCCGGTTACGACCAGGGGGCGCGCGAGACCGAGCTCAAGGCCCTGGCGGAAAAAAACGGCCTCACCCTCGACGTGGCCTTCGCCCGCCAGCGCGAACTGCTGGCGCCGTTCAAAGCCGAGCCACTCACCCGCGCGCTGGTCTATGAGAACGTGTTCATGATCGGCCTGGTGGCCGAGACGGGCTACTTTGTCGTCAAGAACGAGGGCTACGTGGACTTCAAGGAGGGCCAGGACTTGGAATCCGCCGAGATGATGCTCTTCGACATCATCGACGAGACGGCACACGTCCAATACGCGCACAAGTGGCTGCCGCTGCTGGCGGAGTTCGCCGGCGTGGACAACACCGGCTACCGCGAGCGCGGCGTGAAGCTTCGCGAGGATTACCAGGCTGCCGCCAACCAGAACGTGGCCGAGCTGCTGCGGACGCTCCCGCGCACGCCGGGGCATCCGCCCTTCGATTTTTATCAGAATCTGCTGGCCCGAATCCGCACCGCCTGTCCGCTGGCCAACGCCGCCACCTGTCCTCCGCGCTCGCCAAAGCCGATGTGAGGCGGGGTGATCCCGTTCACGCCCGCGCCCACGCCCGCGCGAGTTCACGGCGTAGGATTATCGCGTCGGGCCACGCCGGAGGCAGGCCGCTGATGTTGTAGCCGCCGCCTCCCTCGGCATACGGCCCCATCTCGGGGCAGGCGAACATCGTCTTATGACGGTTTCCCCGCCCCTTCTTCCAAAGTCGCATCAGCTCCTCCGCGAACACCAGGTAACTCTTCACCTCGGGGGTGAGCCCGCCACGGTGTGTGACCGGGACCTGGGCGTGGTGCCCGTTGAACGGCCGGAAGTGCACCTGCTCGCTGTGCTGCAGCAGAGCTGGGTGGTCGAGGAGTCGTTCAATGTAGTTTCCCGGATCGAGGTGCTTGACCGTCGCAAGGTGGGAGAAATCGAAATTCATCCTGATCAGCCCACCCGTGGCCTGGTGGTATCGCTCGGCGATCTCGTAGGTCTTCTCGGGCGTCTCGGTGCAGGTACCCCGGTGCACCTCCAGGGAGAGGATCACCCCGCCGATTTTTTCCGCAGCTCGCTCCAGCTGGACCCAGTGCCGGGTGGCAAGCGCGGGAGGTGTGTCGTGGCAATCCAGCTGGACGTTGATGTGCACGGCGCCGCCCTCCTTTTGTCCGCGAATAAGGCGGGCGAAATCCATCGGCTCGTGGGAGCAAATGAACCCGAGGAGGTGCTGGAGACCGTGTTTGTCAGCCAGCCGGCGGTGCTCGGGGGTGAGCGCCGTCGTCAGGCCATCGAAGCCGGCGGCGGCCACCGCCTTGATTTTCTTCTCGAGCGGCCACTCGCGGTCCGGCGTGGGATGCCGGGCGAGGGACCAGAGGTTGGCGATATGGGCGATTTGGGGCACGAGGTGGATCTGTGGCTTCAGCTGTAACTGTGTGCCCCCCGCTGAACGCGAAGTCGAGTCTGCGCGGGCGCTTCTCAACGACCGATTCCAACCTGATGGGGCGCCGGCAGTTTTCCCGCGACAAAGGCGTCAATCAGCGCCTGCGCCTCGTCGGCCGGCAGTTTCATCTCCCGCGTGGCGAATCTTGCCAGGTCCTCCGGCCAGGGCGCCCGCAGCAGGTAATCCATCCCGGCCGGACGCAGATCGATGGCCGCGCAATGCAGCGCCTGCCGCGTCAGGGGCAGCAGCGCGGAGTGTCGCGCGGTCCAGCCCTGGGTCGCAAACTCCAGGTAGAGGGTCGGGTCGGGGCCGTAGAGCTTGTCGCCGACCACCCGATGCCCGAGCCATTCCGCGTGAGCCCTGATCTGATGCTTGCGTCCCGTCACCAACTCGACCCCGGCCAGGGTGAAGCCGCTGCGCACCGCCAGGGGATGAAAAACGGTGATCGCTTCCTGCGCCCCGGCCGCGCCGGCCGGCACCACCCGCGACTTGACCGTGACGGTGGCGGTGGGATCTGGCCCCAAGGGCTGGTTGACCGTCACTGGGCCAGACAGCTCACCTTCCAGCAAGCTGACATAAATCTTGCTAATCCTGCGCTTGAGGACCGCCTTACCCAAGCGGGTGCCCGAAGCCTCATCCTTGGCCAGGATGATCACCCCCGAGGTCTCGCGATCCAGCCGGTAGACGAAGCGAATGGTGGCCAGGCCCAGCCCCTCCCGCACGGCCCCCGCCAAGCTGGACCAGGGGCCGTTCTTCGAGGGATGCACCACCAGCCAGCCCGGCTTGTCGATGACAAGCAGCCGGTCGTCGCTCAGGAGAACCCACTTGGGCAGGTCACTCGGAGAGACCAAGGGCGCTTCGCCCGGCGGCAGGGGGTCGGTGGCATGTATCATGCTGAAACGTTCAATAATTTTCATGCGCGCTGAAGCCGAGAAGAATTGCAAAGCCCACCCAACCGGGTACTCATTTTCTTAGTTCAATGAAGTGGTCATTCATTCCAACGCTAGGATCGGTCCCCCGGACGATCAGCTACGCAGGAAGTCACGAAGGAATCACCCGTACCACTTCCCTTTCCACGCCCGTCGTGTCAGTCAACCCGAAGGAAAATAACATGAACCATACCAACAAATCCCACGATATCATCGTGACCGGCATTCACCTCGACCTCACTCCCTCACTCAAGACTTACGTGCAGGACAAGGTGGAGCGATTGTTCCGACACGAAGACCACATCGTCAGGATCCGGGTGGAACTCGAATGCGACCGCCAGCATGACCATGCGCACAAGTTTGTCGCCAAGGCCCACCTGCAGGTGCGCGGCCCTGACATCAACTGCACCGCTGACTCCGAGGAGATGCACAAATCCGTCGATCTCCTGATCGACAAGATCGACCACGTGCTCCACAAGCGCCATGGCCAGCACAAGGACAAGCGCAACCACCCGCATCCGATCGAATTCAACGGCGTCGAACTGCCCAAGGCCATCTGAGCCGGACGATCCAGCCTTGATCACCCAGCCCGCCACCCGGCGGGCTTTTTATTTGGGCGGGGTGCTTCGCTTACGCCAAAGGGATTACCCGTTTACAGTTTAAAATCCCCGTCTGTCTGCTTACATGGACGCACCCTTCCCCATGCCCGGAACCCTTCCCCTTTCTGGCCGCAAGCTGACCCTGGAGCGGCTCCGCGCCGCCCTCGCCGGTGATCAGCGCCTCACTCTCACCGCGGGCGCCCGCGCCCGGATTCGCGCTTCCCGCAAGATCGTCGACCGGCTGCGGCACGACCCGACGCCGCATTATGGGATCAACACGGGCTTTGGCATTCTCGCCCACCAGCGCGTGCCCGCCGCCGATCTCGAAACCCTGCAGCGGAACCTGATCCTCAGTCATGCCGTGGGCGTCGGTGACGAGGTGCCCGCCGAGATCGTCCGGCTCATGTTGCTGCTCAAGATCAACGGCCTGGCCGTCGGTCTGTCGGGGGTGACGCCGCGCGTCGTGGATTATCTCATCCGCTTCTACAACGAGGATGCCCTGCCCATCGTTTACACGAAGGGTTCACTGGGGGCCTCGGGTGACCTGGCCCCGCTGGCCCACATGGTCCTGCCCTTGCTCGGGCTGGGCGAGATGGACTACGAGGGCCGAAGGTTGCGCGCCACCGTCGTGCTGAAGAAACTCGGCCTGAAACCGCTCCGCCTGCAGTCGAAGGAGGGACTCGGCCTGATCAATGGCACGCAATTCATGTCGGCCTATGCCGTCCACTGTCTCCTGCGCATCCAGAACATCGCGCGGACCGCCGACATCGCCGCCGCCATGACCCTCGAAGCCGCCCGGGGTAGCGCCGCCCCCTATGACGCCCGGATCCATGACGCCCGCCCGCACCCCGGCCAGCAAGTAGTCGCGCAGAACCTCTGCCGGCTGCTCAAGGGCTCGAAGATCCTCCCCTCGCACGCCCATTGCGCCAAGGTCCAGGACCCCTACTCCCTCCGTTGCGTGCCCCAGGTCCACGGCGCGGTGCGGCTCGCCCTTACCCACGCCCGCGAGGTGGTCGAGACCGAGATCAATTCCGCGACGGACAACCCGCTGGTGTTCGAGAACGGGGACGTCATCAGCGGCGGCAATTTTCACGGCGAGCCGCTGGCCTTCGTCCTCGACTACCTCGCCATCGCCACCGCGGAAATCGCCTCCATCGCCGAGCGGCGTATCTACATGCTTTTGCATGGCGACACCATCGGCGACCTGAAGGTGCCCCGCCTGCTCATGAAGGACACCGGGCTCAACTCCGGCTTCATGATACCGCAGTATACCGCCGCCGCCCTGGTCTCGGAGAACAAAGTCTTCGCCCACCCGGCCTCGGTGGATTCCATCCCGTCCTCGCTCGGGCAGGAGGACCACGTCTCGATGGGCTCCATCAGCGCCACCAAGCTGCTGGAGGTCGTCAAGAACACCGAGACCGTCCTCGCCATCGAGTTCATGTGCGCGGCGCAGGGCTTGGAATTCCTCCGGCCGCTCCGGTCCGGCCGCGGCGTGGAGGCCGCCTTCGCCGAGGTGCGTCGCTACATCCCGTTCGCCCGGGCCGACCGGCTGTTTCACAACGACGTCCAGACTGCGCTCGCGCTGGTCCGCAGCGAGCAGATCGCCGCCGCCACGCAACACGCCGCGGGCCGGCTCCTCTGAGTCGATGAAGAAGTCCCCCGTTATTCGCGCCCCGCGGGGCAACCAGCGCACCTGCAGCACCTGGGCCGCCGAGGCCGCCATGCGGATGCTCATGAACAATCTCGACCCGGAAGTCGCCGAGCGCCCGGCGGAACTCGTGGTCTACGGCGGCCGGGGCAAGGCCGCGCGCAACTGGCCCGCGTTTCACGCCATCATCGCCTCCCTCCAGAAGCTTGCCCCCGACGAGACGCTGCTCGTCCAGTCGGGCAAGCCCGTCGGCGTGGTGCGCACCCACCCTGACGCCCCGCGCGTACTACTGGCCAACAGCAACCTGGTGCCGAAGTGGGCCACGCAGGAAATCTTCGACGACTTGGAGAAGCGCGGCCTGATGATGTTCGGCCAGATGACCGCCGGCTCGTGGATCTACATCGGCACGCAGGGCATCCTGCAGGGCACCTACGAGACTTTCGCGGAAGCCGGGCGCCAGCACTTCGACGGCACCCTCGCCGGTCGCTTGTGCGTCACGGCGGGCTGTGGCGGCATGGGTGGCGCCCAACCGCTCGCCATCACCATGGCGGGCGGCACCTGCCTGATCGCCGATGTCGACCACTCCCGCCTGCAAAAGCGGGTCCATGATCGTTATCTCGACGGGATCGCCCCGGACCTGAACGCAGCCATCGACCGGGCCGTGGCCTATGCCGCCGGGAAGCAGGCGCTCAGCGTGGGTGTCGTGGCCAATGCCGTTGACCTGCTGGAGCGCCTGGTCGCTCGCAAGGTCCGGGTCGACCTTCTGACGGACCAGACCAGCGCGCACGATCCGCTGGTTGGTTATGTGCCAACCGGACTCGACCTCCGGGCTGCGGCCGTCCTGCGCAAGAAGGATCCGGCCAAATACCAGCGCCGGTCGCTCGCCACCATGGCCCGCCATGTCCAGGCCATGCTCGCACTCCGGAAACGCGGCGCCCACACCTTCGACTACGGGAACAATCTGAGGCAGCGCGCCTTTGACCAGGGGGTGAAACGAGCCTTCGACTTTCCCGGTTTCGTACCGGCCTACATCCGACCGCAGTTCTGCCTCGGCCGCGGGCCCTTTCGCTGGGTCGCCCTGTCCGGCGACCCCGCCGATATTTTTGCCACGGACCGGGCCTTGCTTGAGCTCTTCCCCAACGATGCCGGTCTGCGTCGCTGGCTGGAACTCGCGGGAGAGCGGGTGGCCTTCCAAGGCCTGCCGGCACGGATTTGTTGGCTCGGCTTGGGCGAGCGCCATCGCGCCGGGTTGTTGTTCAACCAGATGGTCGCCGACGGCCGCGTCAAGGCGCCCATCGTCATCGGCCGTGATCACCTCGACTGCGGCTCCGTTGCGAGCCCCAACCGCGAGACCGAGGCGATGAAGGACTGCTCCGATGCGATCAGCGACTGGGCCATCCTCAACGCCATGGTCAACATTGCCAGCGGGGCGTCATGGGTCAGTTTCCATCACGGGGGCGGCGTGGGCATCGGCTACAGCCAGCATGCCGGCCAGGTCATCGTCGCCGACGGCACCCCCGAGGCCGCGCAACGCCTCGAGCGCGTGCTGACCAACGACCCCATGATGGGAGTCTTCCGCCATGCTGACGCCGGCTACGAACTTGCGCAGCAATGCGCCGACCAGCTGAATGTGCCGGTGCCGATGCGCACTTGGAAATGAGCCTGCTTCCCCACACCTCCGCCCCGCCCTGGCCGGGTGATACCCCCACCGGACGATTTGCATCCACCATCCGCACCGGCACGCCTGACGGGTGCACGGTCGCGTTGCTCGGGCTACCGGACGACACCGGCGTGCGCCTGAACAATGGCCGGACGGGGGCCGCCGGCGGCCCCAAGGCCTTCCGCGCCGCCCTGGCCCGCTACGGGGCCGCGGATCCAGCCGCCGGCCCGCTGCCGCTCGTCTTTGATGCCGGTGACATCATGCCCACCGGGTCGCTGGAGAAAACCCACAAACGGGTGACCGAGACCACCGCGGCGCTGCTTGATCGCGGACTGTTCCCCATCGCCATCGGCGGCGGGCACGACCTGACCTTTCCGTTCGTCCGGGCCGTGGCCTCCCGGCACCCAAAGCTCGCGGGCATCTACTTCGACGCCCATCTCGATGTCCGCGAAACCGTCGGTTCGGGCATGGCCTTCCGCCGCCTGGTCGAGGACTGCGGCGTTAGCGCCCTGCACCTCCACGGCTTCCGCCCGTTGGTGAATTCCTCGGACCATCTTGACTGGTTCAGGTCCCACGGCGGCCGCACCCATCTCGACGGCACCAAGCCAGCCTTGCCGAAGGCGAAGGACCTCTTTGCCAGCTTTGACCTCGATGTGCTGGATGCCGCCCATGCCCCGGGGGTCAGCGCCCTCAATCCAGCCGGCTGGACGGTGGCCGAGGCCGAGGCCTGGGTCCGCGCTTGCGGTTCCGACCCGCGCGTGCGCTGCTTCGACCTTATGGAATTGAATCCGGCCCATGATCCCGACGGCCGCACGGCCCGCATCGCCGCCCATCTTTTCCTCACCTTCCTGGCCGCATTCGCCCGGCGATGAGCCTCCTGATCCGCAACGCCCGCATCCTCACCCTCGCCGGCGACAGCCGCCCGCGCCGCGGCAAGGAAATGAATGAATTGGGCGTGATGCCCCAGGGCGACGTGCTCGTTACCGACGGATTGATCGCCGCGGTTGGCCCCAAGCTGACCGCGCCCGACGGCGCTGAGGTGGTCGAGGCCCAGGGCCGCGTGCTGTTGCCCGGCTTTGTGGACTGTCATACCCATGCCTGCTGGGCGGGTGACCGGCTGGACGAGTGGGAACAGAAATTGCGCGGCGTGCCCTATCTGGAAATTCTCAAGCAGGGCGGCGGCATCCACGCCACCGTCCGGGCCGTGCGCGAGGCGACCAAGAAGCAGCTGGCCGCCAACCTGAAGACCCGGCTCGACGGCATGCTGCGGGCCGGCACCACCACCGTGGAGATCAAGAGCGGGTACGGCCTCGAGACGGAGGCGGAGCTCAAGATGCTGCGCGCCATCGTCCGCGCCGGCCACGAGTGGCCGGGCACCGTCGTGCCGACCGCGCTGCTGGGCCATGCGTTTGAGGGCGACCTCGACGAGTATGCCCGGATGGTCGTCAAGGAAATGCTGCCGGCGGTGTCGAAGGAGTTTCCGGACATCGCCGTGGATGCCTACTGCGAGAAGGGCGCCTGGTCGGTGGAGGCCTGCGTGAAGTTCTTTGAGAAGGCCCAGAAGCATCATCCGCTGCGGGTGCATGCGGACCAGTTCAATTCGCTCGGCATGGTCCCGGAGGCGATCCGGCTGCACGCGCGCAGCATCGATCACCTCGAGGCGACAACCAAGGCGCACCTTCAGCTGCTGGGTGGCTCCCGGACGATCGGCGTCACCCTCCCCATCACGGGTTTCCACACCGACGGACGCTATGCCCGCGCCGGTTTCCTGATCGATGCGGGCGGTGCCGCGGCGCTCGCGACCAACTGCAATCCCGGCACTGCGCCGTCGCACTCGATGCCGCTCGCCATAGCCCTTGCCGTGCGCTTCTGCGGACTGACCCCGGCCGAGGCCATTGTCGCGGCCACGGTCAATGCCGCCGCCGTGCTGGGCCTGAATGATCGCGGGACGGTCGCTCCTGGCCAGCGCGCCGATCTCCTTCTCCTCTGCCACAAGGATGAACGCTTGCTGGCCTACGAACTCGGCGGCAACCCCGTTGATGTCGTCGTGGCCGGGGGCTCAATTATGCGCTGAGGGCGCGCCGGCCCGGCCGGCCTGGGCCCGGGTGTCACGGCAATTCCGCGTTGCCACACTCTCCGCCCATCGCCATCAAATCATCCCGATGAAACCCCTGCTCCCCCCTGTCCTGTGCCTGCTCCTGCTTGCCGCGCCCGTCCGGGCCGCGGACGAGACCGAGGCCGGCTTCGTCCCGCTGATGGATGGCAAGACTTTCCAGGGCTGGAAGGCTGCCACGGAGAACCCCGGCACCTGGAAGATCGAGGATGGAGCCTTCGTCTGCCGCGGGCCCCGGAGCCACCTGTTCTATGTCGGCGATGACCAGCCGTTCAAAAACTTCGAGCTCAAGGTCGAGGTGATGACCAGCCCGGGCGCGAATGGCGGCATTTATTTTCATACCCGCTACCAGGAGGCCAACTGGCCCAAGGCCGGCTTCGAAACGCAGGTGAACAACACCCATTCCGACTGGAAGAAGACCGGCAGCGTCTATGATGTCGCCAGCGTCGGCTTCGCAGCCGCCGAGGACAACAAGTGGTGGACCCAGCATATCATCGTCGAGGGCTCGACCGTCACCGTGAAGGTGGATGGCAAGACCGTCGTCCAGTACAAGGAGCCACCCGGTGCGCAACCGGGCAAGGACTTCGAGCGCAAGCTGGGCTCCGGCACCTTCGCCCTGCAGGGCCATGATCCCAAGAGCGTCGTCCACTATCGCAACATCCGCGTCAAGCGCCTGCCGGACTGATGTTTGCCCCGACCCGCGCGACCGGGAAAGGTCCACTGGCGGGACACAATATTCTGCTTGCTGTCGCTCCGGGAAATTCGCTTATTCGCCCTTCCTTTGTGCGGGCATAGCTCAACTGGATAGAGCGCCAGACTACGAATCTGGAGGTTTGGGGTTCGACTCCCTATGCCCG
>Ga0255338_1002695_pt1 | contig 24348 bp, 18 predicted proteins | sample MeOH1_35cm_T4_19_FD_203715 | JGI IMG/M metagenome (GOLD analysis project Ga0255338, IMG submission 203715) | Sandy soil microbial communities from University of British Columbia, Vancouver, Canada - MeOH1_35cm_T4_195 | ecosystem: Engineered > Artificial ecosystem > Sand microcosm > Unclassified ...
AAAAGATCACAATTTTAGAAAAAGATATTCCATTGGGAAGGTTAGCTGACCCTAAAGAAATCGCAATTTTGGTGGAATTTCTCATCTCAGACAAAAATACCTATATCACTGGAGAATCAGTAGTTATTGATGGGGGGTTTGTCTGCAAGTAAATTGCTAGTATTATGAGCAAAATTAACTCCAGAAAATGTCCAATTTGTGGAAGTAAAGAGAAGGCAATTTTAATAAGTCAAAAGTTTTCTAATGATCTCGTGCATGATATTTCATCATGCAAGAAATGTCGTTTTGTTTTTGTTGGAAACACACCAAGTCAAAATTTTTATAATCAATATTATAAAAACATGTCTAAATACGAAATAGAAAGAGATCACGTTCTTCATGAGGAATATTTTGCTATATTTAAAAAATATATTAATAGTAATTCAAAAATTTTAGATATTGGATGTTCAACTGGGCATTTATTATATTTGTTAAAAAAAGAAGGATACATGAATCTCGATGGAATTGATCCTTCACCGCTTTGTAAAAAAATAGCTATAGAGAAATTCAATATACAAATAATCACAACGGACATTGCTTCTTTTAAACCAAAGAAAAAATACGATTTAATTATTTATTCAATGGTGTTTGAACACTTAGAAAATATAAAAGAAGCAGTTAGTAAAGCAAGAACATATCTATCAGATGATGGTTATCTATTTGTAAGCGTCCCTGATGCTGAAAATTTTTATAATGATTTTGAAGAACCCTTTGGTGAATTTTCCACTGAGCATATCAATTTCTTTTCAACTCATTATCTATTCAAACTTATGAGTAATTTTTCTTGTGTCTTTATGGAGACAGATAATAAAAATATTTATTCTGTGTGGAAAAACAGCGATTTAAGTAAATCTATTAAAAAATATATTAAAGTATCAAATTCAAAAATGAAAAATATTAAAAATGTTATTAACTCATGCCCACAAAAAGTTATTGTCTGGGGAGCCGGATCACTGACTCAAAGATTATTAAACACCACCAATTTAAGAAAAAAAGTATTAAAATATGTTGATAGTGATGAGAAATTAAATGGGAAAATGTTAGGCGATATCGAAATTATCTCTCCCGATAATCTTATAAAATATTCTGAGCCAATTCTTATTTCAAGCTTCCGTTTTAAAGAAGAAATAATTGAAGTGATTAAAAAAATGAAGTTAACGAATAAAATCATTACATTTTATTAATAAAATTATGAATTTTACAAAAACATCAATTGAAGGAGTACTGGTTGTAGAGCCTGAGCCCAAAGAAGATAATCGTGGTTATTTTGAAAGAGTTTTTTGTAAACAGGAATTAAATGATAATAATGTAAATTTTTCTGTAGTACAAATTAACCAGACAATGTCTCTAAAGAAAGGAACTATACGGGGACCGCATATTCAAAAACCACCTTATTCAGAGGATAAATTGGTTAGATGTATAAAGGGGAAAATTTTTGATGTTGCTGTAGACGTAAGAAAAAAATCAAAAACCTTTGGTAAATGGATAGGTATTGAGTTAAGTGAAAAAAATAATAAAATGCTACTTGTCCCGAAGGGTTTTCTGCACGGTTTTCAGGCATTAGAAAATAATAGTATTATTACTTATCCTGTTTCTCAATACTATCATCCTGAAAGCGTAGTAGGTATTCGTTGGGATGATCCTTTCTTTGCAATTAAATGGCCAATTAAAAAAGTATTTGCTTCTAAAGCAGATGCTACTTGGCCAATGTATCCAAAATTGTTTAAATCATTCTGAAATTATATATGAGAAAATTACCTATGATATCAATCGTTACGCCAACATGGAACGCTGATGAAAAATTGTTTAATAGGGTTCTTAAGGAATTACAACGTCAGACTTATCCTAAAAAATTAATTGAACACATAGTTTTAGATGCTGGTTCTGTAAATGATACTGTGAAAATTGCAAAAAAATATGGTTGTAAGGTTATTATGAAGCCAGAGTTAAAAGTTAAAGAGCAAGTAAGAGCAAGTTTGGGAATAAAGATGGCTAAGGGCAAATTAGTGTTGATATTGCAGTCGGATAATATAATTACCTCAAAAGATTGGTTAGAAAGAATGGTTCAGCCTTTTCTTGAAAATAAAAATGTTTTCTGTTCTTATAGCGCATATAATGGCTACGAAAAAGGAATGAATGCAACAACACGATACGGAGCGCTTTTTGGATCCTGCGAGCCTACGATTTATTACCTTAACAAAACAGAAAAAATTCCAATGACTCAAAAATTTTACAATAAAGGTAAAGTAATTAAAGAAACTGAGAATTATTATATTGTGAAATTTAATAAAGAAAATCTAACAACGATGGGTGACAATGGGCATATGTTTTTGAAAAGTGCCATGGATAAAGTAAATAAGGATCCTGAAAAATATGTACACTTAGATGCGTTTGCTCAGTTACTTAAATTAAAGTATGACACTTACGCAGTAGTAAAAAATGACTTAATTCATATGATAACTCCAAATATTAAACGTTTTGTTTCACGAAGAGTTCAGGTAAAAGATACATACTATGATGGGTGGCGGGGAAGAAGGCGATACTTGGTTTTTGACTGGAATTCAAGAAGAGATAGAATAAACATTTTAAAGTATCTTATTTATTCATTTACTTTTATTTATCCATTTTTTGAAAGTGTTCGTGGTTATATAAAAATAAAAGATAGTGCATGGTTTTTGCATCCAATGCTATGTTTTTTGATGGCGTTGGGTTATAGTTTTTCCGAAGTGAGATGGCAAGTATACCGTATGGTTCGATCACTTAGATAGTTTTCTTCCAATAAATATCACAGCAGGGCTAAAAAATTTTGTTTCATAGCCATTATTTCCAAAAAGAAGTCGAGATAGGGGATTTAGTAAATATTCAATATTACATAGAAATTTAAGTAAATAATATTTATAATTTTTCTTATCCATAGGTATTCTTAATTTGTATGTTCCATAGTTAGAGCAAAAAATTTTTTGAACACCATTTATTTTACAAATTTTTTCAAGCTTGTCCTCATTCATAATTGTAAGATTATGTCCGGGTATCAAGTCAGGTCTAAAAAATTTAATTCTCCAAAAGTTAAACCCTTTAAATCTAGGAATTTGTACAACAAAATAACCTCCTGGCTTGGTGAGTTCAAGATGTAGTTTTATAGCTTTTTCGGGAGGAATAATATGTTCAACGAAACCATAAGAAAAAACAATATCAAATTTGTTCTTGTATTTTTTAATAATATTTTTGTCAAAAGCATCGCTGACTATTGTAGTAATTCCATTTTTTTTTGAGATTTCCGCTGCAGACTTTGAATATTCAATACCATATGGTTTCGCACCACACATTGTAGCTAATTTTTTAAGAAGTTTTCCATCTCCACTTCCTATTTCACAAATTTTTGGTTGGTTTTTTAGTTTACCTCTGTATTTGGGTATATATTTTTGCAAAATGTTATCACAGAGAAAAATATCATAAGAGGTAAATAATCCAGCCTTTAATTTAACGTGAATTAATTCCTCGGAAGAGTAATAATTATTCCAATAATCTGTTTTATGTAAGTTTTTTACTTGCACAAATTTGATAAATATCTAACAACAGTTAAAAAATTTCTTTTTGATTATATTATAGTTTTTTTAATTGAACAATAGTGAATGCTTTCAATTTAATCTTTTTGTTTTTAATTTAAGCTCTCTTTCTTTCTTTTCCTTCTCTGCAATAAATATTTGTTTGTAATTTCGTTCCGAAAATTCCAACACTAGTAAAAATGTTTTTTTATCTTCCTGAGATATTTTTCCATTATTTATAATATGTTTAAGTAGCTTCTGATGTCTTAGTGCAGCAATTTTTATAGCTTCATTCATCTCTTGCGATATAAAATTACCGACAGTAGTAGTCTTAATGAACTCTCCAGAGAGGATAGTATAATTATTCTCTGCTTTTAAGAGAGTTCTTTTTGCTAATGGAATATCTCCTTTTTCTACAAGCAATGCTGCTGCACCCATCTGCTTATCTGATTGAATAAGATTATATGCAATTTTTTCTTCAGTTGAGCATAGCATGCGTTCAATAGCCTTATCTTTCAATTGCTGAATTATATAAAACTTATCATCAGGGAGTGTTTCTATTGAAGCAATTGCTATAGAAGATTTTTTTGCTTGTAGAATTAAATCATTTTTTATTAATAATTTTTTTATTCCAAAATACTCACAATCAGAATTATGCAATGAATAGCGTGTTTCTTCTCCTAAAATTGATCTAAACAATATGCAGGCTTCATCTGAGTGTTGCGTCATAAATGGGGTAAATAGTTTTTCCGGAATATATCTTGACATAATACATAGTTGTACATACTTAGAAGTATCATAATAGATTTTAAGATGTCCTGACCGTAAAGTCTTGTAATGAGATGGAAGTGCAATTATATTTAATAACAATATTGCACATAATATAAGAATTAGTTTTTTCTTAATTGTAGGAAATAGAAGAACAAGTCTAGCAGCGATAATATGAGTGAATAGTAGTATTAATGTTAAAACAGGTAAATTATAATAAACTGGTCTAATATCTGGCCATGTAAAGAATGCAGTACTATAGTGGAGCATCATTGCAACTATAGGTATAGTTGCAATAAGAAGAAGGGGGACATAAAGTGCAGCACTTCTTACCTCAAGTAAACGAAATAAAGACTTATCTTTTGCAATAGGCTTAAAAGCTATAAGCATAAAAATTATATAAAAAATTATTGAAATAATTCCTCCAATAACAACTCCTGCATTACCAAAGAAATAAGAAAATTGATAATAAAAGTAAGAAATTGCCATGTCTTTATAAGCAGGGATGACAAATATATAGGCGGAGGTTTCACTGGTAGGGGCAAAAACTGGATATTTTCCTGTAAAATATTGAATTAATTGTGGTGCAAAAAAATCATAGTAATAAACATAGAGTCTCCACACTGCTGTTAATAGTGTAAGAATTATAATCGAACGGAATGACCTTTTTACTAAAAGAATAATAAAAATAAGTGCAGTGGTTAGAATAAACACAGATAAAAGAAGTGGTCCTTGTCTGTCTGAGATTGCCATTAAAAATCCTAATAGAGATATCAGCAGGGCAATTTTAATACTTATTTTTTTCTCTGAAAAATAACGAAATAAATAAAACAACATAAGGGTCATAAAGAAAGAGATTAAATACTTTGATGAACGATAAAAATTTCCTCCTAAAAATACAGCAGGAGTTGTTAGAAACAAGAGACTAATTAGTATTGAAATGCTATAGCTTTTTTGCCCAAAATAACGACTACTTATTAGAATGGCAAGTGAGGTGGTTAGTAAAAGTGACGCATAGTGTAGCAAAGAATAAAAATGAACAATACCTATTTTTGCACTAAAAACTAAAATATGAGCGTCAATAAAATCAATTACATAGCTAAATTCTCTTGCTTGATAGGCACCATCCCTATGATTTTCAGCGCTAAAAATCTTTGCAATAAATGGTTTATCATTAAATGCATTATGGAGAAAGTAATCTGCTTCTGGATGGAAAAATCCGCCTCTCAATACGATAAGTGCGACAAGTATACAAAATATTAGCGGAAACGGAAAAATCCAAAATTTTTTATAAAAAAAAGTAAAAAAAAACTTTTTTAAAATTTTTTTGTTTTTAATTATCTTAAGATATTTGTTAAATATTTTTTTAAAATTCCATCTCATACATAAAGCAATAAACATTATTTAATTTTCTTTGCAACTAATAATATTGAGGTACCAAATGGAATATTAAGTTTTTTTTCAATAGGCAATATAAAAGGCGCAATACGATCAAATAGTTTCATTTTTTTCGTACTAACAGTAGAATTTTTCAATAATCTACCTGACACAAACCAACCCAGACCTCCTAAGATATTTAAATGTTGCATTTTTATAATCTTAAACTTATTTCTTTTAATTTTATTCATGATTATTTTTTTTTCATAACGTCTGAAATGTCCTATTGCCTCATCAATTTTTCCATAAAGCGATTGGTGCGAAGGCACAAGTAAGATAAATATGCCATTTCTTTTCAAGAGTTTAGTTATGTTTCTTAACGCATAATCGTCATTTTTTATGTGCTCTAAAACGTTTATGCACACGATAGAATCAAATTTTATATTTCTAAAAAAGAATTTCCCCTTTTCAATATCTCCAAATCCCACAACCGCTCTTTTTTTTATTTTTTGTTTTGTTTTAGCGATTAGAGTGCGATCAATATCTATTGCGTAGACATTGCCAAAAGGTGCAAGTTTATCTGTGAAGTTGCCATTACCACACCCTACCTCAAGTATGGTATTTGATAAGTATTTATTAAATAAATCAAAAACCCATTTGTTATACCAAAAAGCTGAACTCATGCTCTCTAGGGTAATTTTTCCATTTAGTGAGTAGTCTTTTTTCATCATTTATTTATAAAACTTATTTTCAAAGATATCAATGATTAATAATGCATTTAGCACTATTAATACTATTGCAAATTTATATAATTTTGCGTATAGTACCAGCATATGCCTCAAAACAAAAAGCAGCCTATCCGTGTTTCTTATGCAATGGCAGTTCATGATGAAAAAGAAACAGCACGAGTTGTAAAAGTGCTAAATGAACATAGAACTATTATAGGAAAAGAGACTAAAGAATTTGAAGAGAGAATAGCGAAGTTGTTTAATAAAAAATATGGCGTTATGGTAAACTCTGGATCCTCTGCAAATCTATTGGCAATAGAGCTTATGAATCTACCAGTTGGCTCTGAAATTATCACCCCATTACTGACATTTTCTACGACAGTCGCTCCACTTGTGCAAAAAGGACTTGTTCCAGTGTTTGTTGACGTAGATCCTGGAACTTACGTTATCAATGTTGATAGTGTCGAAAAAAATATCACAAAAAAAACAAAAGCAATATTTATTCCATTGCTTCTTGGGAATGTTCCAGATATGGCAAAACTGCGGTATATTGCAAAAAAACATGGTCTTATTTTTGTTGAAGATTCTTGTGATACTATTGGGGCAACATTTAACGGTAAGCCAAGCGGTACATATTCAGATATTTCGACAACCAGTTTTTATGGTTCTCATATAATTACAGCTGGTGGATCCGGGGGAATGATCTTAGTTAATGAAAGCAAATGGAAAGATAAGGCAAGGGTTCTTAGAGGTTGGGGTAGAAGCTCATCCTTCTTTAGCGAATCAGAAGATATAAAACTTAGGTTTGGGAGAAAAATTGAAGGAATTGAGTATGATGGAAAATTTATTTTTGATGAAATTGGATATAATTTTATGCCAACTGAAATAGGTTCAGCTTTTGGTAATGAACAAATTAAAAAACTTCCCAAATTTAGAAAAATAAGAGAAAGTAACTTTGCTGAACTTTATAAATTTTTTAGCAAATATGAAGATTTTTTCATTTTACCAAAACAAGATGAACGCGTAAGAACTCAATGGCTAGCATTTCCTTTAACAATTAAAAAAAATGTTCCCTTCTCTCGTCTTGAAGTAATGACCTATCTAGAGAAAAATAATGTCCAAACTCGTCCTATTTTCAGTGGAAATATTCTTAAACAACCAGCATTTAAAAATATTCCGCATAAGATTGATGAAAATATTAACGAAACAGAACATGTCATGAGAAATGGCTTTTTAATTGGTTGTCATCATGGAATGAAAAATCTACACATAAATCTTATGAAAGAATTATTCACATCTTTTTTGGTAAAATATAAAAAATAGATGTTTAAATATATTAAATCTTCAGAATTTTTACCAATTCTTTTTTTATCTATTTTTCTTATAATACCTTTTTTTTGGTTAAAACCAGGAGAGATGGATTTGGGAGGAGATAGTAGTAGATTGTATTTTTATGATCCTATCTCCTATCTTAAAAGTTTTGGTATTTATGGGATCTCCCCTGAAGGCATGGGGGATGTTGCTCCAAATCACTATTTTCTTCCATATGTGTTATTGATAGCAGGGATTAAGTTAATTGTTAACTCTTCATATTTCCTAATCACATTCATAAACGTATTAAAGCTTGCTGGTGGATTTTTGACAATGTTCTTTGTCATATATGAAATATTAAAAATCACCCCATTTAAAAATGAGAAGAAAAAAATTTCTATTTATAGATTTTCATCTTTACTTGGGGCACTATTTTATATTCTTTCTCCAATTTCTATAGGTAACTGGGATAAGGCACTTACTTCACACAATCAAATTTTTTTAAATCCTTTAATGTTTTTATTAGTCTTAAAATTTTTTACCACTAATAATTTCAAATATATTTGGTTAGGTTTATTGATAAGCTTGTTTTTTGCCCCTAATTTTGCATTCACTTCGGCTCCTCCATTTTTTTCCTTTTATCCTTTAAGTTTATTTTTTCTTTCTTTAATGTTATTTATTACAAAAACCAGTAAAATATCATGGAAAAAGATAATAATAATTTTTTTAATGTTTTTAGGACTACATGCTTTTCATTTAATTCCACAAATAGTAAATTTGTTTGAACCAGGAAGTTATGCTAATACAAGAGTATTTGATAAGCAAAGTATTGCACATGAAGGTATTAGGTATTTTTATGGAGTTCTTCCTCTCGCAAAGGTTAGTTTTAACATCTTATTACCCAATCTAAATTCTATATTTAGTATTGTTTACGTTTTAGTGCCATTTTCAATTATTTTAGCTCTTATTTTGAATAAAAAGATAAATAAAGTTTTTTTATTAATAGGAATGTTTTTTTTGCTTACTTTATATCTGCTTTCAGCAAATATAACAAGCATAGGCGTTGAGTTTTATAAAAACTTATTTTATATTCCTGGTTTTTCCATGTTTAGGAACTTTATTGGTCAATGGGGAATGATTTATATATTTTTTTATGCTTTGCTTTTTGGCTTTGCAATTAAAACTATTTTTAGTAGACTTACTTATTCTGCTTATAAGCATATAACTATATTTATAGCAATTTTATTTTTTGTTTCTTCTTGGGGGTTTTTAAGAGGTGATCAAATAAATAAGACGCATGCAACATCAAATAATATAAAAATTCCTATAGAAATTGATCCAAATTACATAAAAACTTTGAATTTCATAAAAAAAATTCCTGATGAAGGAAAGATACTCATACTTCCTTTTTCAGACTCTTTCTATCAAGTTATAGCAGGCAAAGAGGGAGGGGCATATGTTGGGTCGTCATCAATCTCTTATCTAACTGATAAGAAAAGTTTTTCTGGCTATCAAATAATGACCCCAGCTTTTAGTGAAAGATTCTTAATTATGAGTAAGGAAAAGGACTATGAAGGAATAAAAAGACTTTTAACATATCTTAACATCAAATATATTTTTTATAACTCAGACCCTAGAATTTATGATAAAGATTTTCCTTCCTCTCCTTATTCTTATGTTCGTCAATATTTGCCAAATACACAAAAAGAATATAAGAAATTTGTGCCAAGAATCTCAGAAAATAAAATATTTGAAAGCGGTACCTTCCAGATTTTCGAAGTTAATAGAAATAATTATCTCCCATTATTTTATGTGGCAGAAAATATTAGTTTTTATAAATCTTTGAATGATAAAAATCTTTATGACCCATCATTATTTATACAAAACAAAAATAACTATCTAAGAACCGTTTATTTTGATAGTAAGCTATGCCCAGAGTTTGCAATAACAAATAATTGTTCTAAAGATCTATCAAGCTTAATAATTCCTGATATATCATTTTCTAAAGTTGACCCAACAAAGTACGTAGTTAATGTACGTAATGCAAGAGATTCATATTTTTTAGTATTTGGTAATGCATATCATCCAAAATGGAAAATTTTTCTTTCGGACATTCAGTTTAATAAAGTAGACTCAAAGATTATCAACGTTAGACATTTAGAAGGTAACGGCTATGCGAACGTGTGGTATATAACTCCACAGGATGTTAATGATCTTAAAAACTACAAATTGATTATTGAAATGACGGATCAGAGAATCTTTTACTACTCTTTTTTGATTTCTTTTACAATATTTTTGTTTTTATTGATCTGGGGGTTAAAACTCTTTTTTCCAAGAGGTATTACTGATATAATAAAAAAGTTTAATGCATAAGAAAATATATAAAAATAAATATTTAAATAGCATTATTGTTCTTATTAAAAAAAATAAGGCTGTCGTTTTGACAAGTATTTTTTTATCTATTATTGCAGATATATTTTTTACCTCAGCTAGTTCAGATCTTCGAATATTTGCAGTTTTAGCCATAAGCATATTTTCTATGTATATTTATGGATTAAGAAGTAAAATAATTTTCAAGTTATGCTTCTTATTGCTTGTTATTATGCTTATTCAATTTATTTTTTCCGGTACATCAGCGCAAACTGAAAAGTCTGCGGTATGGTTTGTCCTCTTCTTGGGATTGGGAATTATCTTTCAATGGAAAGAATGAAACTTACAAAACAAAAAATTATTTTAATCTTCATTACGCTTTTCTTTTTTTTCCTTCCTTTTTTTTGGTTTAAACCGGGAGAAATGGATTTAGGTGGAGATTCTTCAAGGCTTTATTTTTATGACCCAGTTTCGTATTTGAAAAATTATGCCTTATATAGTATTTCTCCCTCAGCTTTTGGAGCGGAGAACATTGGATATTTTATGATTCCATTTGTTTTGTTGCTGGTCGGCTTAAAATCTATTTTTATTTCACCCACAATTTTAATTTGTGTATTTCATGGAATAAGTTTGTCTATAGCATTCCTTTCTTGTTATGGAATTTTATATGAATTACTTCAAAATAATAAAAAGAAAGAAAACAAAATTGTATTTTTATCTGCTATACTTTCTGGATTTTTTTATGTCTTATCGCAAACAGCAATTCAGGGTTGGGATAAGGTCCTAGTAACCCACAATCAATTCTTTCTAAATCCATTAATGTTTTTTCTTTTTTTAAAATACTTTAAAACAGATAAAACTCTATTTTTGGGCTTAGCACTTATTATTACATTCATTTTTTCACCAAATTTTAGTTTTGCGGCCGCCCCCGGTTTTTTTGCTTTCTACCCCATTAGTCTTATTTTCTTAATTATTTACCGATTATTCTTTCTTAAAAAAAGAATTATATGGAAACATATATTGGTTGGATTAATTGCGTTTATCTTATTGCAATTATTCCATATCATACCTCAACTTATTAGCATGCTTTCTCCAGGAAGCGTGTTAAACAAAACTATTTTTAGTGAGGAAGGAAAAATTGACAGAGGATTAAATTATTTTCTTGCAATAGCACCAAATATTAAGACAGTTATTAATCTTATGGTCCTGCCGCAAATGACAAAAGCCAGTCCATTCTCATATTTATTCATAATTTTTCCTTTAATAACTGTATTTGGATTTATTTTAAATAGGACAAAGCTATTACTTATTACAGGAATATTTTTCCTTATAGTTTTGTTTTTTGCTACAGCAAATATAACTCATATTGGATTTGAAGTCTATAAAAAATTGTTTAACTTACCAGGATTTTCTATTTTTAGAAATTTCTATGGACAATGGGGATATGCTCTTCTGTTTTTCTATACAATTTTGTTTGGACAATCATTAGCAATAGTTTTATTGTATTTGAGAAAAAGATTGAGATATAGTTTAATCATTTTTTTAATTTTGTTACTTATTGTGTCTGCCTTCCCCTTTATGAATGGGTCTCTCGTAAATAAAGAGATTTGGCAATCCAAGAATATGCATATTTTTATGAAAATGGATCCAAACTATGAAGAGACAATTAGTTATGTTAGTCATCTACCCATTGATGGTAAAGTTCTAACTTTTCCGCTTACTGATCCTGGTTATCAGGTCCTTGCTGGTATAAATAATGGCGCATATCAAGGTCCATCAACAATATCTTATCTAGCAGGGAAACAGGATTTTGCAGGACTTCAAGAGTTTGGAGAATTTGGAGATATTTTTGCTCAGTTAGTAAAGAATAAACAATATAAAGAATTAAATGAATTACTTGGATTTTTAAATATAAAATATATCATTTACAATGCAGACCCTCGTGTATATGATACGACCTTTTCTGCATTTCCTTATATAGAAGTAAGGAAAAAATTACCCGCAACTCAAGCAGGATACAAAGAATTATTGCGTAATCTTTCCTTAAAACAGCTTAAAAATATTAATAATAGATACTATATTTTCGAACTTGAAGACACTTTTTATAAACCTAAATTATTTGCTTCACAAGATGTATTTTTTTTCACAAAAGAAATAAACAATTGGCTCTTGCCATTGTCATTTGATGAGCATAAAAAACAAACTTTTGACCTTGAGATGTCGCAAATGCCTCCAGTTGTTTCTCAAACATTCACTGAACTTGATAAAAAGAGTGTATTTACACAAATAATTAAAAACCCTGATCCTCCTCGTTTTTTACATTATGCTTTTGCAAAAACACCACCATCATCTTATTTGTATAAACCATCAGTAATAAAGGAGTATTACGATCTGCAAAAAGAAGGTGATATATCATTTTATATAGACAAAAGAATGTTTTTGTCTGCAAAATTACTGTACGAACTAGAGAAGTGGGGACATGATATGCCAATTCTTGATCGTTCCTCCTCATCTGTAGATATTGCTTTTAATAAGATGAAGAAAACCGATCAGGAACGTACTTTAGTTTGGGAATTACAGCATTCTAATAATACATGGGAATCTATTTTGACAAGATATTTAAGAAATCTTATTGAAAGCATTGACTGTATTAAGAAAAACAGTATCGATTATCAATGGCAAGAAAGAGAAAAATTTTTATTAAATGAATATTATTTAAATCATAGAGAAAGACTTGATAATGTTATTGAAGGATCAAAGTTATCAGAAAAAGAAAAAAATAAGTTAAATAAGTTACTTAATAAGATATATGATTTCTGGTTAGAAAAATTACAATTATCTGACCTGAGGAATGAAAAAAATGAATATATAATACCTGTCATACAGTCAGAAAAGACAACAGCAGCTCTATATATAAATAAAGAAGATTTTGAAAAATTTGATCAAACACAGTTTGGTTTAAAAATTGATGGAAGAGAATTGACAATAAGTAATGACCAAGACGAAGAAAAATGGATTAAATTAAATACCATAGGCATTGATTTTAGTAAACAAAATATACTTGAAATTTCTAGTAAGTCTTTAAAAAATATATTATCAACTGCTGATTTAGCTTCTTTGCAAATCTCAGATACAACTGATATCCTTACGGAATTGAAAATAAAAAATGGTCTTGTTTGGAAAATTAAAGATTGGAAACCAGATAATTTTTATTTACTCTCATTTGAATATAAAAATCCAGATATTCCTTATGCAGTAAGGATATATGAAGAAACCATTTCCGATAAAAACCAACAGAAAGTAAACCAAATACAAAAAGATCAAATAAGAGCAAATAAGTGGGTAAGATACCAAGCGGTTATTAAATCTGGTAAAGATATTAAAGCAGCATTTTTACAAATAGAAAGATCTGGCACAGATAATCCTTTAGCCACGATGGACATTAAAAATATTAGCTTGACATATATTCCTCAACCGCAATTTATTTTAAAAACAGTTAATAAGACAAATGAGACAAAATATTTGCCAAATATATATGTCACTAAAATAAACCCAACGAAATACTCTGTTACTGTTAAAAACAGTAAAGACCCTTATTATTTACTACTAAATCAATCTTTTAATAAAAGATGGAAAGTATTTCTTGAAGAGGATGGCAAGAGTAAGCCGCTATCTGAAAATATACATTATTTAGCTAACGGAAATATGAATAGTTGGTATATTGATTCTAAAATAGTAAATAATAAAAATGATTACAAATTAACGATTGAAATGGTAACTCAAAAGTATTTTTATATTAGTGCAATTATTTCATTAATAACTCTTGTCACGATAGTAATTTTTATATTATATCGTTTATTAAAACTTGAAAAATAAATTTATCCATACAATATTATTTTTTTTATTTGGTTTTATTATCTTTGTAACGTACAAGAATTGGTTTTTATTACCCGATATTATCGGAGGAGATTGGCCTTATTATTTTGAGCAAACATTTTTAGATCTTGCTTTTCCACCGCTATCTTGGGCTAGTTGGCGGGGAAATGGATTTGGAGGAATTGATATCGCCTACTCGCTTCATATATTTGAACATTTTATTATATTAGGGACTACAATCCTTCATATTCCCTGGAATGTGATTTCTAAGATAGCATGGTTTGGTACGTTTCTCTTATTAATGTCATTTTCAGCATCTTATTTACATCGCATTATATTTCCTGAAATTGGTATATGGTATAGATTTATTGCAGTTTTTATTTATTCCCTCAATACTTATATCCTTTTGGTAGCAAGCGGTGGGCAAATGGGATATGCTCTTGGTTACGCAATTGCTCCTTTAGTATGTGGCTTATTTATAAAAAGCACTTTTTTAAAAAACAAGATTTATATAACTAAAGAAATAATCTTGAACTCAATATTATTTGGATTTCTTCTTATGATTGATGTGCGAATAACATATATGGTTTTGTTTATTATTGGCATCTACTATCTCTATATAATTTTTTTCACTAAGATTAAAAAAATAAAAACTACAATAGTAATTTTACTACCTATATCTTTTGGTTTTTTATTAAATTTAGCTTGGATCTTGCCTTTAGTATTTCTTAAGCAAAATATTGTTAATGAAGTCTCGCAAATATATACATCATCAGCATCTATTCGCTTTTTTTCTTTCGCTGATTTTTCTCATGCATTAGGATTAGTTCATCCCAATTGGCCAGAAAATATCTTTGGTAAAACTTATTTTATGAAAGCAGAATTTTTGCTTTTTCCGATGTTGGCATATTCATCCCTTTTGTTTATAAACATGAAGCAGAAAGCACACAGTACCAATATGATTCTTTTCTTTGCTTTTCTAGGATTAACCGGTGCATTTTTAGCAAAGGGAGCAAATGAGCCCTTTGGACAGTTATACATATGGATGTTTGAGTATATTCCAGGGTTTGTCATGTTTCGAGATCCGACAAAGTGGTATGTGTTAATTGTTATGTCATATTCAGTGTTAATTCCATTTAGCGTTTACAAAATATCACTATTGTTAAAATCTAAGCAAAAATTTTTAATTAACAGTAAAAACAGAATTATTAATTTGCAATATTTATTTTTGTTATTGATTATTTTGTATTTACTATTTTTAGTGCGTCCTGCTTTTTTTGGACAATTAGGTGGTACTTTTAAAAAGCATGAAATTCCTAAAGAATATATAACTTTGGCAACCTTTATGGATAAACAGCCGGAGTTTTTTAGAACCATGTGGGTTCCACGACAAAGTAGATTTACTTATGCATCTTCAGAACATAGAGCCGTTGAAGCGCTTTCATTTTATGATGCAACATCATCTGCTCAAGTGATTACTGAGATAAGAAAAGAAAGTTCGAGTCAACAGCTGGAAGATTTAGGTATTAAATATATCATTGTTCCATATGATTCATTTGGTGAAATTTTCCAGAAAAATCGTAAATATAATTCACAAGAGTATGAATATGTTGTGAAGGAACTTAAAAAAATTAAATGGCTTAAGGAACTACCAGGATTTGGTAAAATTGCTGTTTTTCAGATGCAAACACACAAAGACCATTTTTATTTACTTAACGATGGTAGTGTTTCTTATGATGTTAAAAATACAACGCAGTACCAGCTGCAAGTAAATACAGAGGAAAAAAATCAACTTATTTTTTCAGAAAATTACAATCCATACTGGGTGGCGTATGTAAATGGTAACAAAATAGTTCCTACAAAAACAAAACAAGGGTATATGGAATTTTCTATTCCTGAAAAAGGAGTATATGATATGGTTGTTATTTTCTTGCAACAACAATACTACATATTTGGTTTTGTTGTTTCACTTATTGTTTTAGCTATCTTGATTATTGTATTAATTTTATTAAAATATAAAAACTTTTTTAAATATTTAAAAAATACTTTATGAAAAATATTTTAATTACAGGGGGAGCAGGATTCATAGGCTCATTTTTAACAGATGAGCTTGTAAAAAAGGGATATAATGTTCGTGTTTTTGATAACTTGGAACCTCAAGTGCATGGAGATAAAAAACCATCATACCTCAATCATAAGGCGGAGTTTATTAAAGGAGATGTAAAAGATTACAACAGTTTTAAAAAAGCTCTTAAGGGAATTGATGTTGTGTATCATTTAGCCGCTAGTGTAGGAGTTGGTCAGTCAAACTATGATATTAAAAAATATACAGATGTAAATATTGGCGGTATGGCAACTCTGTGGGATATTGTTATTAACGAAAAATTACCAATAAAAAAGATCGTAATGACCGCTTCTATGACAAGTTATGGTGAAGGAGATTGTCGATGTAAGACTTGTGGTATTGTCCAGCCAGCGCTTCGAACGGAAAAACAAATGAAAAAGAAAGATTGGAGTTTGTATTGCCCAAATTGTAAGAAAGTAGTTATCCCAATTGCAACTAAAGAACGATCACAATCTAATAATAATAGTATATATGCTTTGACTAAAAATATGCAGGAATCAATGCTGATGTTACTTGGAAAAATATATAAAATACCTGTTGTTTCTTTACGTTGTTTCAATGTATATGGTCCACGACAAAGTCTGTCTAATCCATATACAGGAGTAAGTGCTATTTTTATTAGCCGTTTAAAAAATGGCAACAATCCTGTTGTTTATGAAGATGGTCTGCAGAGCCGTGATTTTATCTCAGTTCACGATGTTGTTGATGCTTTAATACTTGTTATGGAAAATAAAAACGCTAATTATGAAATATTTAATATGGGGAGTGGTATTCCAACGTCGATTAAGGAAATTGCTGAGAAGCTTGGAAAGTTGTTAAAGAAAAATATTCAGCCAAAAATAAGTGGTGAATTCAGAATTAATGATATTAGACATTGTTATGCAGATATTTCGAAGGTTAAAAAACAACTTGCTTGGAAGCCCAAAATTACTCTTGAGCAGGGATTAAAAGAATTAATTGCCTGGTCAGAAAATGAAAAAGCAGTTGATACTTTTGATAAAGCAGAAAAAGAACTAAAAAAGAAAAATCTACTTTAATATGTTAAATAAAGCAACAAATGTACTTATTGCCACATTCTCTCCCTGGAAAAATGGAAAAAGACTTCCAATTAATGGTAACGTAGAACCTCTAGTTGATTTTTTTGTCAATAAAGTAAACAAAACAGTTTTAATTGATCAGGTTTATCCCGGTAGTGATTTTGTTATGCCAAGAGTGGAAGTTTATAGTAAAAAGAAAAAATCGATAAAAAAACTGTCATGGTGGCTCTATCTCCTTTACCCATTTCTTAAAATAACCAATACAGGGGCGACTCATATCTCTTTTAAGTTGCGGGATTTTTTTTCAGTTATAGATGTGGGATTTAATACAGAAAAATCATACGACTATTTCATAGGATTTGAGGCAATCAATGCTCTTGCAGGTGTTTTTCTTCGAAGATTAGGTAAGGTAAAAAAAATTATTTATTATGTTTCTGATTATTCACCAAACAGATATAAGCAAAAATGGTTTAATGATTTATATTTATGGCTTGATAGGCAAGCTGCAATACATTCAGACGTGATTTGGGATGTTTCTTGGGCTATGCAGCCAGCGCGTATTAAGGCAGGGCTTGATCCCAAAAAATCAGCTCCGTCTCTACAGGTCCCAAATGCCTTATATCCAAAACAAATTGAGCAAGCAAAAGAAAAGGATATTATTCCACATTCTTTGGTCTTTATGGGAACATTAGGTGTAGAGAACGGACCAGATTTAGCAATTGAAAGTTTACCTTTAGTACTAAATAAGTTCCCCAACGCAAAGCTTCATATTATTGGTGGGGGAGAAGGAAATGAAGACCGTTTAGAGAAGTTAGTAAAAAAATATAAATTAGAAAAATCAGTTATTTTTCATGGTTTTATTTCTGATCGTGAAAAAATTTCAAAAAAAATTAGACAGTTTTCGGTTGCACTGGCACCTTACTTAAATATTCCAGGATCTGCTAGGCTCTATGGTGATGCGACAAAGATACGTGCCTATCTAGCAGCAGGTTTACCAACGATCACAACACATGTGCCTCCTCTTGGTAAAGATGCAGAGAAAAAAGGAGCTGTATTAATCGTAAAAGATGACAAGAGAGAAATTGCAGATGCAGTAATTAGGGTATTTTCAGATAAAAATCTCTATCTATCACTTCGTCAAAAAGCCTTTGTTTTTGCAAAGAACAATACTTGGGAAAAAGAATTTACTCTTGCATTTAAAAAAATGGAGAAGATGTTTGAAAATAGCTAGACATTAAACATCTTTGGGTAAATTTTTTTATAATGATATTTTCTAGCTAATTTGAGAGCATTTTTTTTGTAAGTCTTCTGTTTTTTAATAATATCTTTGATTGAAGTTATAAATTCTTCCTGATTCCCGTATTTAATTATTTTTCCTGCGTTAACTCTCTTAAGTTCAGAAGCAAAATACGAGACGTTTGTTGTAATAGCCGGGATTCCTTGACTTATGTAAGCCTTTATTTTCGATGGATCTCCCCAATAATGCTCGCTGCTTTTGTTTGGAACATAAGTTGCAATTCCAACATCCCATCGCCTTATTAATCTATCTATTTCATTATCGCTTTGAACAAATCCATAAAATTTTATTTTAGATCTAATTTTTTTTGCTCTTTTACGATAATGGAACTCGTCTGGACCAGACCCGATAATCTCAACTTTAAGATTTTTCACCTTCTTTGTTAATTCAGGCAAGGTATCAAACAAAAAATCAAGTCCTTGTCCCCATTTGAGCATACCCATATGTCCAATAATCATTTTTTTAGAACTTGGTTTTTTTGTGGTAGGATTTGTCCCTATAGGAATAATTTCATGATCATTAATATTTGAAATAATGTTTAAATCTTTACGAACTTTAGCCAATCTTCTGTTTAAAAATATAACTTTGTCCGAATGATTAATAGCCGGATTATCAAATCTCAAATATATCTTGCGTGCTAATCTTAATCTCCAATCTGGAAAATGAGGAGGAAAATAATCCCATACCCAAAAAATAGTTTTTTTAACTAAATGAATTTTTCTTAATATATTTCCGATCCATGCTGTGTATGCATTGGCTGTAAAAAATAAATCAAAAGTTCCATATTTTTTTTTAAGCATAAGTATTTCCCAGTATGTTTGCCAAATTATTGCAAATGCTACTAAGGGGAGAGATAGAAATAGGAAAGGTCTTGGCGTCCTCATCCATAATAAATTTTTATGTGCCACTTGCTTTCTATTCTCATAAACAAATAGCTGAGATCTTCGACCATTTTTTAAACGAAGATGGTCGTATGAAAAGTGAACAACAACAGAAAAGTTTTCAATTAAAAAATCTAAAATTCTTCCAGCATTGTCATATGGGGCAAAATTTACATAAATAATTTTCCTCTTTTTCATGTGGATTGATTATTTGGCAGGCTTAAAATCATACTACGTTTATAGCACAAATTTAACTTTTTTACTATCTCAAAAAGCTTGCTTTTGCAAGTTAATTTATATATTTGTACTTATATATTTGTGAATCCGATTTATCAATTAAACACGTCTAAAATACCTTTACTTAAGGTTTTGTTTGTCGTATACTAGCTTACTGAATGGGTAGCTTTTGGAAAAATAAAAAAATATTAGTAGCAGGAGGAGCAGGATTTTTAGGTAGCCACGTAGTCAATAAACTTTTAGATAAAAATATTAGTAAGAAAGACATATTTATTCCACGATCCGAAAAATATGATCTACGTAAAATAGAAAATTGCAGAAAACTTGTAAAAGGCAAAGATATTGTTATTCATTTAGCTGCTAATGTAGGTGGTATTGGATATAATCAAGCATATCCAGCAACTTTATTTTATGACAATATCGTGATGGGTGCTCATCTAATGGAAGAAGCAAGGCGTGCTGGAGTTAAAAAATTTGTTGGCATAGGAACAATTTGTTCATATCCTAAATTTACACCAGTGCCTTTTAAAGAAGAAGATTTATGGAATGGGTATCCAGAAGAAACCAATGCACCATATGGTCTTGCAAAAAAAATGCTCCTCGTGCAATCAGAAGCTTACAGAAAACAATATGGATTTAATGCAATAAATTTATTGCAAGTAAATCTTTATGGTCCCGGAGATAACTTTGATCCTAAATCGTCGCATGTTATTCCATCTTTGATAAAAAAATTTTTTGAAGCAAAAAAAAGAAAATCTCCCAAAGTCATTATATGGGGTACTGGCAAACCAACAAGAGAATTTCTTTACGTTGAAGACGCAGCAGAAGCAATAATCTTAGCAGCAGAGAAGTATAATAAATCTGATCCTGTTAATTTAGGTTCTAATTTTGAGATTACCATTAAAGACCTTGCTAAGCTTATTGCAAAATTGACTGGCTATAAAGGAAAAATAGTATTTGATAAAACAAAACCAGACGGTCAACCCAGAAGAAAACTTGACACATCAAAAGCTAAAAAAGAATTTGGTTTTCAATCAATAACAGATTTTGAGGATGGTTTAAGGAAAACAATAGAGTGGTATAGTACAAATATTGGTTGAATTATCTAGGCAATTTACAATCCTCAGTAAATATTACTTCACTGCAACTACATACATCCCATGTGACAAAGGGAAAAAGCGTCCATAGTAACCCCACCTTAAAGGTTTTAAATAAACTTTTTTAAGACAACCACTTAAGCTTCTTTTCGAAAAAAATCTTATATGTGGTGAATAAGGATCAAAGACAATGTCATAAAAAAATAAGGTTATTATTGTATTCTTTATTTTTCCATTGTAGGGAACTGAGATAAGAATTTTTCCATTCTTTTTTAAAACCCTTGCTAATTCTAAAAATGCGTTTTCTGTATCATATACATGCTCTAAAACATCTGATGCAATAATAAAATCAAATGATTGTGATGAAAAAGGTAATTTACCGCCATCAGATATTTTGTAAAATTTCTTTTTAGGAAATTTATTTTTTATAAATGTTATTGCTTTTTTTGAAACATCAACTCCTGTTATATTTGCATGAGGATTTATGGTAAGTATCTCCCCAAAAATTTTCCCTTTACCGCAGCCAAAATCAAGAATTTTTATTTTTTCGTTTTTAGGAATAAATTTTTTTAGAACAGGCCATTTGTAATCAAAATCTTCTAAAACTTCGGTATCTCTCCAATATCTTTCATAGAATGGTAACATAATTTCTGTATTCTACATCACTGCTTTATTTTATTAAATAGGTATTTTTGCTATACTCTCTTTGCATGTTTTCATTATTGTCTCTACAAGATTATAATTCTTCAAAAAAAATAGAACTTATCTTGAAATATTTATCAACTAAAAAAGAAACTGTTTTAGATTTCGGATGTGGAGATTTATCTTTTGCTAAAGCACTAAAAAAGGTAAGACCGATGTTGTCAATTACGGGAGTTGACGTAGTTGATTTTCATAACAGAGATAAATCAATAAAATTTGTTTATTATGATGGGAAAAAACTTCCTTTCAGAAATGACTCATTTGATACAGTAATAGCATTTCATGTTTTACATCATACTACGGATGCAAAAAAATATTTTAAAGAACTAGTTCGTGTTGCAAAGAAAAGAATTTTACTTGTTGAGTCAGTTGCTAGAAACTCTATTGATTTTCCCGGTATGAAATTTATGGACTGGTTGTTTAATGTTTGGAAATCGGAAAAAGTACCAATGACATATCAATTTTTCTCAAAAAAAGAATGGTATAATTTATTTAAAGAAAATAATTTTTTTGTTCGTAAAGAAATAGACGCAGAAATTATGCCGATTCCCAAATTTTTCCCAACAGGCAGATCAACACTTTTTGAATTAGTTAAAAAATTATGAAACCTCAGAATATAATTTTTATAGCAGTATTGCTATTTCTTGTTTGGAAAAAAAATCCAAAGTTGTTTATTCTAACTGGTTTGGGTTTTTTTGTTTTATCAATGCCGCTTTTTCATTTTTGGATTTTCTTTACAGCTCAGAAACTTATTGAATATGCGTTTGTATTTATTTTTATTGCGGTTTTAATGTTAATGTTTAAAAGACATTAACACCTGTATATACTTATAATGTGTTGTATCAAAAGATATTAATTACTTTTCTTTTATTAATAGCCCTTGTTCTTTTTCTATCTGCAGCAAATCCTATCTTAGCTAAGGAGAATGGTAAATTACCAGTTGTAACTATTATAAATCCAATCAGAGGGAGTGATTGGCACGAAGGAAAGGTTGATTTACTTGAAAGCTTGAAAGCGCAACGGCAAGCTATTAAGAATCAAAATGTAAATGCTACCTGGCTTTGGCAATACACCGCTTTAAAAGACGATAAGCTTGTTAAGTTTGCTAAAGAGAATATGGAGAATCAAGAGTTCGGGTTATTTTTAGAAATTGATCGTACTACTGCTAAAGCTTCAGGAGTTGCATATCGTGGACAAGGACCTTTGTATTTCTCAGATGGATTGTTTTTAGTTTCATATGATATTAATGAAAGAAAAAAAATTATAGATACTGTTTTTTCTGAATTTAAAAAAAAATTCGGATATTATCCAAAAACAGTTGGCGCATGGTGGATAGGAGCAGATTCTCTGGTCTATATGCAAAAAAAATATGGAATTGTAGCTGCAATGAAAGCTGCAGATCAATTTAATATGGATGTCTATTCAATTTGGGGGTCGCCTTGGAGTATCCCATATATTGCTTCGAAAGAAAATGAGGCAATACCTGCAGCCTCTTTCGATACAAGTTCAAAGGTAGTCATCTTACAATGGGCACCTAGAGATCCTCTTAATGGGTATGCTGATGCAATGTTTAGCTTGCAAGACTTTGGAATAAGCGGATACGATTTTACTTATACAGAATATTTATCATCGATTTATTTGAGAAATAGTTTAGATAACATAAATATTGGCTTAGAAAATGGTGGAACTTTTGAACAATATGATAATTACTACAAAAATCAACTAAAAGGAGTAAAAGAATTAAAGAAGACTGGAAAGGTAGATATGCTTTTGGTGAAAGATTATGCTGAGAGCTTTTTATCTAAAAAAAAGATTTTTGCAAATTCAGACACAAAATATTTTTTAAGTAAAGATTATAAATCAGCTGATCAGTCTTTTTGGTATCATTCACCAAATTTTAGGGTAGCTATCCATCGAGTTGGAAATGAGATATTTTTAATTGATGCGCATGACTATTCTAGAAAAATTAAAGAAGATTTTTCATTTGCTCCAAATTCACAGAGTCATATTAAAATCACAACACCGGAAGTTATTGATTCCATGCGCTTTCCAGATAAAAAAATTTTACTAGCAAAAACTAAAGAACCGTTACAATTAACAGAAGGCAATAAAAACTTAATTCTTCTAAGCGGAGACAAAGAGATAGTTAATCTCAACAAAGATTCACTAAAAATATTCTTAGATGATGGTAAATCAAAGCTATATAGTTTTGATACAAAAACATCAAAAAATCCTGAAATTATTTTTGACAAAAAACAATTATTTTTATATTTTCTATTACCTATCTTCTCTTTCATGTCTTTTAATTATTCTTTTACAACATTTAAGATATTTCCATTATTGTTGATGCTGCCATTATTTTATTTATATTATGTCAAAGCTTCTAAAAACTGGCACAAACCCTTCTTTTTTCTTTGTTTGGTATCTGTAATTATTTTCTATATAAGGATTCCATATTTTCCTTTAGATAAGTCTACGTATTTTTTAATTGGTGGGGTATATATATTTATAACCTTAGTTCTTTTGATGGTTTCGATTGCTGTTTTAAAAAGAACAAGTTCAAAAAAGGCATTTTTTACATTTCTTACAGCTATTCCGCTCATGATTTTAATCGCCTCCGGAATTATATATACTTCAAGAACTTCAATAGTTTTAACTCCATTTGAAATCGATGCTTTGAATTTTGTTAAAGAAAAAGATAAAAACGTCATTTTTATTTCAGAAACAGATTATGATATAAAGCCAATTTATAAAGCTGTAAAGCCATTATTATACGAAAATTATAAATATGGAGAGAAGATAACCAATACTCATTGGGAATCTGCAATGCGTCCAGAAAATAATATAATAAAATTATCTAACTATGATAATAAACTTATTGTAGTGCCCAGATATTTAGGAACAGATTTTTCAGATCATGAAATGGAAATTAATAATGTTAAAAAGGTTTTTGACAAT